>ERZ772764.1087-NODE-1087-length-17602-cov-25.300564_pt1 | contig 17602 bp, 22 predicted proteins | sample MGYA00512163_ERZ772764 | MGnify/ENA primary metagenome ERZ772764 (study PRJEB29015, sample SAMEA2737903) | human oral metagenome | biome: human oral; feature: human-associated habitat; material: dental | place: China | collected 2094 ... | reverse complement strand
ATGTTCAAGACGGCCAAGTATCTGTTCGTTGTGATTCTTCTATGACTGCAGATGAGATTAAAGCTTTTGTTGGGATTTAAGCACAAGTCTCCTTCTAAAGTGTTGTTTATTTATCTCGCGGCTTACGGAGCGAGACCGACTGAAAACCACATAACAAAAAAGACAAACTATATTGTTTGTCTTTTATTTTTCTTTCAAAGTATATATCGGAAAGCCGTGTTCTACTATTTTATCATCTAGTTTAAAATAATTTTTAAACCAATATTTATATTTTTTAAATAAAGCTTCAATAGAGATATACAGGATGATTAGTAAAAAAATAAATAGAAAAGCGTGCCAATCTTGAAATTTCGAGGAACTCTCAATGAACATAGCCCAGTATACACATGAAAAGAGCATAAGAACTCCTAAAATTAAATTCACATATAAAATATAGCTTACAAAGAAGAGAAATTGGTGTTTCTTTGATCTTTTACTGTAATAGACTTTATAGTTTTCGGTATGTCTTTCGAAGACAGGCAAGTGAAAGGAATAACGTCCGCTCCCGAACTCAACTAACTCAGGTAAGGCATGATAGCCACACCAATGGAAGCATTTATAGATGAATTCACGAGTCAAAAAATAAATATTTAAGCCTATAAAAATTGGAATAATGACGAAGTCAGGTTTCACCGTTGGAGAAAATACCCACTGAAAATAAAGAAGGCAATGTAAGAAATTCAAAGCGCCTAATATAAAGTAAATGACACCAGCAAGTTTGCTACGACGTCCAATAAAAGTTTTATCTGGAGGACTAGGGGTATGGGACATATTTTAGTGATTTCCTATTCTTCGTAAATTTAATCGAGTACAACAGACTATTGACTTTAGTTTCCATCTTTTACGTTCCTAAAAGCCTCCCACATCTTCTGCTGAGGTTTGGCAAAAGGGTACTTGGCAAATTCTTCTGGATGTAGCCACAAGACCTCTCCCTCAGCTGCGTGTTGGCTATCTTTGACTCGTCCATAAGCTAGCTGGATATGCCACTTGCGATGACTGAAAACATGCTGCACCTTTGGAAAGGACTGTTGCTGCCAATCGACAATCAAATCATAATCCTGCTCAAAGCTTTCTTGAGGAGACAAGTCCAGACTGGGCTGATTTTCAGCCACTTCAAATAGAGAGATCTGATTTTCAGTTTGAAATTCCTCGACTTCAATCAATGGAAAATGCCAAAAACCAGATAACAAGCCAGCAGCCTCATTCTTTTCAAGCAAGAACTGTCCCTGTTCGTTTTCGATAATCAAGCCTTGCAGATAGACTGGAACCGGCTTCTTTTTCGGTGCTTTGATAGGATATTTATCCATGGTTCCGTGCAAATAGGCTGCGCTGAACTCTTTTACAGGACTGTCTTCTGGATGAGGATTAACTGGAGCTTCGATATCTGACCCCAGATCCATCAGTGCTTGATTGAAATCTCCTGGTCTGTCTGGATCAATCAAAATCTCCATCATAGCCTGAAAGACCTTACGATTGCTTGGTTGACCAATATCTAAATCGACTTCAAACAAGCGACTCAGCACCCGCATGACATTTCCGTCTACCGCAGGCTCAGCTAGGCCAAAGGCAATACTAGCAATGGCACCAGCCGTATAAGGTCCAATTCCTTTGAGGCTAGCAATCCCCTCATAGCTATCAGGAAATTTTCCATCAAAATCCGTCATTATCTGCTGGGCTGCCTTTTGCATATTTCGCACCCGCGAATAATAGCCCAATCCTTCCCAAGCCTTGAGCAGTCTCTCCTCTGGCGCTTGCGCTAAGTCGGCCACAGTTGGAAACCAGTCAAGAAAGCGCTCATAGTAAGGAATCACCGTATCCACACGCGTTTGCTGCAACATAATCTCAGAAACCCAGATATGATAAGGATTATTGGACCTACGCCAAGGCAAATCACGTTTATGTTCATCATACCAAGTTAATAATTTCTCGCGAAAAGAGGCGATCTTCTCCTCTTCCCACATTTCAATTCCAAATTTTTTTAAATCTAACATTTCTCTCATACTTAAACAGACTAAAAAAGATGAATTACTCATCTTTTTTAGTTATTTTATTGGTCAACACTTTGTGCAGCTGTAATCAGTGTTAAGTTATAAACGTCATCTGAATTACATCCGCGAGAAAGGTCGTTTACTGGCTTGTTCAATCCTTGAAGAACTGGACCGACAGCTGAGAATCCACCTAAACGCTCTGCCATTTTATAACCGATATTTCCTGCTTCAATGCTTGGGAAGACAAAGACAGTCGCTTTACCTGCAACCTTGCTTCCTGGAGCTTTCAGGGCTGCTGTGCTTGGTACAAAGGCAGCGTCAAATTGTAATTCCCCGTCAACTTCTAAGTCTGGGCGCAAGTCATGGACCAACTTAGTCGCTTGAACCACTTTATCAACGCTTTCTCCAAAACCAGAACCTTTCGTTGAATAGCTAAGCATAGCAATCTTAGGATCAATACCAAACATTTTAGCTGTCACCGCTGAGTTAATCGCAATTTCTGCCAAGGCTTCTGAGTCAGGATTGATATTAATGGCACAGTCGCTGAAAAGATACCGTTCTGAACCACGCACCATGAGGAAGGCACCTGAAGTTCTTGTTACATTTGGACGTGTTTTAATGATTTGCAAGGCTGGACGCACTGTGGCAGCTGTAGAGTGGATAGAGCCAGAAACCATACCATCTACGATACCGAGATAGACTAGCATCACCCCAAAATAATTAACGTCTGTTCTTAAAAGCTCAAGAGCTTCTTCTTCGCTGATTTTTCCCTTACGACGCGCCACAAGAGCCGCCACCATCTCTTCTAATCTGTCATAATTTTTAGGATCTATAACTTCATATCCGTCCATGATATTTTCGATTTCCAAGTAAATACGAATTTTATCTGGATCTCCCAAAAGAACCGGTGTAACTTCTGATTCTTTGACTATGCGTTTAACTGCTTGAAGGATACGCGGTTCTTGCCCTTCAGGTAATACAATACGAACATTTTTACCAACAACTGCTTCTCTGAGACTTTCAAAAACTTCCATGAGTTTCTCCTTTAAAAATTTAAGTATTTTTTGTTAACGATGTAATAGTATTCTGGAAATCAATCGGCAACTGGGATTCCAATTGGAGCTGCTTTTCCAAAAATGGATTATAAAAAGATAAAGAGTGACAATGCAAGGCCTGACGTGTAATTCCCGCTTCCAAAGTCCCGCCATAAAGATCATCTCCGAGGAGAGGAAATCCAAGATGGGCGAAGTGCACACGAATCTGATGAGTCCTCCCAGTATGCAGACGAATATCTACCAGATAGATATCGCCAAACTGCTCTACAACCTTGTAGCTGGTATGAGCATACTTACCATCCTTTGTCACACATCTAGTAATAATGCTGTCAGGGTCGCGCCCGATTGGCGCAATAATATCTCCCTCCGGTTTAAGCTCACCGCTCCCCTGAACGAGCGCGTAATAGCGCTTTTCAATCATTTTTTTCTGCAATTGCTTATCCAGTCTTGCATGAGCATAGCCATGTTTTGCAAAGAGCATGAGTCCACTAGTATCGCGATCCAATCTCGTCACAATGTGAACCTGCTGATTTTCATAATCTTGCCGAATATAGTAAGCCTTGACAAAGTTTGCCATCGTATTCGAATGGTTGACACTAGGGATACTAGCTACTCCGGCAGGTTTATCTAAAACTAGAAAGTGCTCATCTTCATATACGATCGAAAACTCACGATCCACGGCTTCTAGGCTTTCAAAGCCTTTCTCAGAAGGGATATCTACTGTCACCTTATCGCCAATATCCAGCAAATAAATGGCATTTTGAGATTGACCATTGACAAAAATATTGCCACCTGCAAACTTCACTTTGGCCAAGAGGGCTTTTGAAATTTCATGCTTTTTCAAAAAAGTTTTGACTTTGACATGCTCATCCGCAATAAATTCAAATCTCATTCTTGGCACTCCTCGATAAAGGAGTCTCTCACGCGATTCCAAAAGCTGGTATGGCTAGGCGAAGCTACAAAGTTAATCTTATGATTATCGATTTGGTACTCGATACGGACAATATTTTTATAAGAAAACGTTTGATTATCGACCGCTATGGTATAGTAATCATTACGAGTCGGTAGGAGTTCAATCTTATCTTTTTTAGGAACGATAACTGAGGAACCTAAAGTACGATAAACACGATTGTTGAGACTAGCAATTTCTGTTACTTGCAAGGCTTCAATCGTTGGGTGTAGAACAGCTCCTCCCAATGATTTATTGTAGGCTGTGCTTCCAGTAGGCGTTGAGACAGAAATCCCATCGCCTCTAAAACGCTCAAAATGAACATTATTGATGACTACATCAACAACCATGGTTCTGTCGGAGCGTTTAATCGTTGCTTCATTGAGCGCACGAATCGTCCGAGTTTCCCCATTTTCAAAGGTTAGCTTGACATTTAAAATCGGATAAGAGACCTTGGCACCTGTGTCCAATTTCAGATTCTCCACTAATTTATCAATTTCAAAGTCTCTGTAATCTGTATAAAAACCCAAATGTCCGGTATGGACACCGACAAAGCGCACCTTATCCAGCTGCTCTTCATACTTGTGAAAGGCTGATAGCAGCATCCCATCACCACCGACAGAAATCACGATATCTGGATTTCTGGGTGTCAGGATAAAGCCTGCTTTCCGCAATTTTTGCATCAGAGTTTGAAATACTTCCTCACTCTGCCTTTTGCGATTACGGATTATCGCTATTTTTTTACCTGTATTCTTCATCTGTATCGTCACTATTTCCAACACCGTCATTTAGCTTGCGGTGCAGAGGATCAAAGAGTGCTTGTGCTTCTTGGATGGCATCGCGAATGGCTCCCATCTCTTCGTCTAGTTGGTAGGCCAGATTGGCCGTTATCTCCAAGCGTTTCTTGATCTCCTCTGGAAATTCTCCTTTATACTTATAGTTTAAAGAGTGCTCAATCGTTGCCCAAAAGTTCATGGACAAGGTACGAATCTGAATTTCTGCTAAGATAACTTTATTTCCGTTAATCGTATCTACCGGATATTCAACGATGGCATGGTAGCTACGATATCCACTGGCTTTTTTGTTTTTGATGTAATCACGCTCCTGGACGATATGCATGTCTGTCCGATTTCGCAAAACTTCTAAAACCTCATCCACATCGTCTACAAATTGAACCATGACACGCAAACCAGCAATATCCTGCATCTCTTGGGCTAAGTTTTCCTCAGTAATCCCGCGAAGTTCCATTTTTTCCTTGATGCTTTCAATATGTTTTACGCGACCAGTTACAAACTCGATCGGTGAATGGCGTTGCTGTTTGCGATACTGTTTGCGAATGCCACGAAGCTTTATTTTCAACTCACCAACCGCCTGAATATATGGATCCAGAAAATCTTCCCAATCTATTGTCATATACATACCTTGTCATCTATTCGTTTTTTGTATAAAATAAACACAGTTGTTATTATAACATAAAATCGCTTTCAGATAAAGAAAAGGATTTAAAAATGAACCATTTAGAAATTGAATACAAAACAATGCTAACAGAAGACGAACATAAACGACTTCTGACCTTCTTTGATCATGTCCAGCCAATTTTCCAAGTCAACTATTATATTGATTCGGCTGACTTTGCTCTTCGTGAAGCTCGTATGGCCCTGCGAGTCCGAACCACTCCTGACGCTGCTGAGTTTACTCTAAAAATTCCTCAAAAACTTGGAAATTTCGAATACAACCAAGCCTTGTCCGAAGATGAATTTAAGGAAATTACAAAAAATTTGCAATTTCCTCAGGGAGAAATCTTAGATAAACTCCAAGAAAAAGGAATCCCAGTTGACAAATTAACAATACTCGGAACCCTTGAAAATATTCGCTATGAAAAACAAGATGCAATTGGCCTTTTTGCCTTGGACGAAAGCCGTTACTTTGGCAAAAAAGATTTCGAACTAGAATTAGAAATCAATGATATTGAAGAGGGGGAGCAAAAGTTCATAGACTTTTTAAACGAAAATCAAATCCAATACAAGCCTGGTAAAAGTAAGATTGCCAGATTTGCCGAAAACTTGTAAAAATGCTGAAATAATCTCATTTTTTTGGTAAAATAATATTTATAAATCTAAAGAGACAAAAAGAGGATGGTCATTCTAATGTCAGACAAAAAAAATATGAAGCTTTTCTCCCTCAATTCCAATCACTCAATTGCTGAGAAGATTGCTGAAGCTGCCGGAGTACCTTTAGGCAAGCTTTCTTCCCGCCAATTTTCTGATGGCGAGATTCAGATTAACATTGAGGAGAGTGTTCGTGGCTATGATATCTATATCATCCAGTCTACCAGCTTCCCAGTCAATAATCACTTGATGGAGCTATTGATAATGGTTGACGCTTGTAAACGAGCAAGTGCCAATACCGTAACTGTGGTTATGCCTTATTTTGGTTATGCTCGCCAAGATCGGACAGCTGCTCCTCGCGAGCCAATCACTGCAAAACTCGTGGCCAATATGCTTGTTGGAGCTGGCGTAGACAGAGTCATCTCACTTGACCTTCACGCTGTCCAAGTACAAGGCTTCTTTGATATTCCTGTCGATAATCTCTTCACTATTCCATTGTTTGCTGAGCATTATTGCAATATGGGATTAACTGGCGAGGATGTTGTCGTCGTTAGCCCGAAAAATTCTGGCGTGAAACGCGCTCGTAGCTTGGCAGAATATCTCGATGCTCCAATCGCCATCATCGACTACGGTGAAGATGAAGCAGGACGCTCTGAAGGCTATATCATCGGTGAAGTTGAAGGTAAAAAAGCGATTTTGATTGACGATATCTTGAATACCGGTCGTACCTTCTCAGAAGCTGCTAAAATCGTTGAACGTGAAGGAGCTGTCGAAATCTATGCTGTCTCAAGCCATGGTTTATTTGCAGATGAAGCTGCAGACTTACTAGACAGTGTTCCTATCCGAGAAATCTTGGTGACTGACTCTGTTGATACCAAAGAAAAGACTCCGAAGAATGTTCACTACATCACAGCCAGCGAGTTGATTGGCGATGCTATCGTGCGTATTCAAGAAAGAAAACCAGTCAGCCCACTTTTTGCTTTTCAAAAGAAATAAGGGATAAATTTGTGATTTATTTAGATAATGCTGCTACGACTGCCTTATCGCCTGCTGCGATTAAGTCCATGACTCAGGCAATGACAGTCTTCGGCAATCCATCCAGTACCCACAGCCACGGTCGAGAAGCTAAAAAACTGCTCCGACAAGCTCGCGAAGATATTGCTAAAGTTCTACACACACAGAGTAAAAATATACTCTTTACATCAGGTGCTACTGAAAGTAATAACACTGCAATCAAAGGATATGCTCTGCGCCATCAGAATCAAGGCAAGCATATTATTACTACTGCTATTGAACACCATGCGGTTTTAGAACCCGTTGAATACTTGGTGGAGCACTTCGGTTTTGAAGCGACTATTATTCAGCCAGTAGATGGGCAAATCCGAACGGAAGATATCAAGAAGGCTCTCAGACCGGATACTATCCTCGTCTCAGTCATGGCTGTCAATAATGAAACAGGCTACATTTTGCCGATTCAAGAAATTGGTAAATTGCTAAAAGATCACCCTGCTGCCTTCCACGTTGATGCAGTCCAAGCCGTCGGAAAGCTCCCCATCTATCCTGAAGAATGGGGAATCAATTTCCTGAGTGCATCAGCTCATAAATTCCACGGTCCAAAAGGGGTTGGATTTCTCTATGCTGACCAGATGGATTTTGATAATTTCATGCATGGCGGCGATCAAGAAAACAAACATCGAGCGGGTACAGAAAATCTCGTTTCCATTGTCGGAATGGCAACTGCCCTTTCTGAAAGTTTCGCCCACTTAGAGGAAAATCTTGAGCATGCCCAGCAGTTAAAAGATACTTTACTGGACAACCTAACGGATATAGACTACTACCTAAACGAAAGTCAGCCTAGCCTGCCTTATGTTGTCAATATCGGATTTCCAGACCATAAGAATGATCTTATCTTGCTTCAAATGGACCTTAATGGTTTTTCAATCTCGACTGGCTCTGCTTGTACAGCTGGTGCTGTTCAGCCCAGCCATGTCCTTCAAGCCTTATATGGCTCTAACTCTGAGCGCCTAAAAGAATCCATTCGCATCAGTGTATCAGATCAAACTAGCATCCAAGAAATCAAACTATTCAGCCAAAAACTAAAAGAAATACTAGGAGGATAAGATGGCTTTTCAAACTTCTGTTAGCTTAGCAAACTGCGACTTCACCTACTCACTCCATCCAAATGTTAAGAAATTTACCTTACGGGACAATACATTTGCTGAAACAAAAGTTGGTAATTACGAGCTTTCTCGTTTACTTGAAGCTGTTCCCAATAGTGGCGATGGATTCTTGCTTAAGATTATCATCAATAAAGATCTAAGCGGAGTAAAAATTAATATTACGGACAAGTCTGGTTTAAGATTGGTTAATATCTTCAAATCAGAAAAACACCATATTATTCAGCAAAAATTCTATTTCTTGATGGATAGTTTAGTTGAAAGAGATATTTTTGAAAAAACACCCCAATAAGCGAAATTCTAAGAATTTTGCTTATTTCTATTATTTTATCTATCTTTATTAGTATAATAATATTTTGTTCATCAAATTAGTTGATTTTTTCACAAGCTTTCTATAGAATAGAAGATAGAAAGGTCGTGATTTTGTGAAAACTGAAAAAAGCAATTCTATTCCACGTGCTACTGCTAAACGGCTCTCCCTCTACTACCGGATTTTCAAGCGATTTAACGCAGAAAATATTGAAAAGGCCAATTCAAAACAGATCGCAGAGGCGATTGGAATCGACTCTGCGACTGTTCGGCGTGACTTTTCTTACTTCGGTGAGTTAGGTCGTAGAGGTTTTGGCTACGATGTCAAGAAACTTATGAATTTCTTTGCCAATCTTCTCAATGACAACTCGATTACAAATGTCATGATTGTTGGTGTCGGAAATATGGGCCGTGCCCTTTTACACTACCGCTTTCATGAACGGAATAAAATGAAGATTGTAATGGCCTTTGATACAGATGATTATTCTGACGTCGGGACCACCACAAATGATGGAATTCCTATTTATGGAATTTCTCAAATAAAAGAAAAGGTCCAAGAAGGAAACGTAAAGACTGCTATTCTGACAGTGCCGAGCGTTAAGGCACAAGAAGTCGCATCCGTCTTGGTTGATGCTGGTATCAAGGGAATTCTTTGCTTCTCCCCAGTGCACCTATCTGTCCCCAAAGATGTGGTTGTACAATATGTAGACCTAACCAGCGAACTCCAAACCTTACTCTACTTCATGAGAAAAGATGATGAGTAAGGTAAGAAAGGAAACAGACACTTTATGAAAAAACCGATTATCGGTATAACAGGAAACCAAAGGGATATTCCCAACGATCAATTTATCCATATCAGTTATACTTCAACTGGCTTTATCGAGGGAGTCAATAAAGTTGGAGGAATCCCAATTATCTTACCAATTGGTGATGAAGCCTTAGCTCACACCTATATTACTATGATCGATAAACTGATCCTTACCGGTGGACAAAATGTCCATCCTCATTTCTACGGCGAAGAACAGACTATCGAAAGTGATGATTATCTGCTTCAAAGGGATCTATTTGAACTAGCTCTCATCCGAGAGGCGCGGAAACAAAACAAGCCTATTTTTGGTGTCTGTCGTGGTACTCAGCTTTACAATGTTTCTATGGGTGGCACACTTCACCAAGACATCGAGAATCACTGGCAAGATAGCACTGCTCAATACACTACACAGACTATGGTCACTAAAAATGGCTCCATCCTCCATGAATTATACGGACCTACTTGCCAAATCAACTCATTCCATCACCAAAGTATCAAGGATCTAGCGAAAAATCTAGAAGTTATAGCCTACGATCCTCGGGATAAGGTCATTGAGGCTGTTACCTCGACTGATGGAAGTCCATTTCTTGGTGTGCAGTGGCATCCAGAATTTCTATTTCCCACAAGAACGGGGGATTTAGCCTTGTTTGATTATGTGGTTAACAAACTTTAGATCAAATCCGTTTTTTCACGATAGCTATAATAATTATTTTTTGAAACGATTAAATGATCTAAAAGAACCAACCCCATTAGTTCACAGGCTTCTTTCATATGTTTGGTAACTTCGTCGTCATTCTTACTTGGTAAAGTCACCCCAGAAGGATGATTGTGCACTAGTATAATAGATGTCGCCAAGTGTTTGAGCGCATAATGCAAAATCTCGCGCGGTTCAGCAATACTTCTAGTTACCGTTCCTACAAAGATTGTCTGCTGATGGATGATCTGGTTCTGACTATTGAGATAAATAGCAACCAAACATTCCTGCTTTTTATCTCCCAATTCGACCTGCATTTTGCGGGCTAGTTTTTGACTTCCAAGAATTTGCTCCCTCTCCAGCACTTCAGCTTTGTTGATACGACAGCCAAGCTCAATAATGGCTTGCAACTCAACAGCCTTCACAGGCCCAATTCCTGAAATTGTCTGTAATTCCTGTAAAGTCAAATATTTCAGATCATTCAAACTAGAAATCGATGATAAAATCCTTTGAGAAACTTGAAAAACAGTTTCTTTTTTGCTGCCTGTTCGCAAAAATATAGATAGCAATTCCTGATTACTAAGTTTATCCGCTCCTTCTCTTATTAGCCGTTCACGTGGCATCATGCTCATGTCATCCTGCAATGAAATACGATACATATCAACCTCCTTACTTATTAATTCGAGATTAAGTAAAAAAAGAACCTAAATAAATGAACTACACCCCAAAAGGTTAGACACAAAATCTATCGATTAGGCGAGTTCATTTATTTAGGCTATTTATTATTAATTGCTAAATCTTATCATATTTGTTGCTTGCTGTTGTAACAGCCTCTCTAACGGATGTAGACCATTGTCCCTTAATAGCAGTATCTAAAGTATCATTAATCCCCTTGATAGCCAACTTTCCTTCCTTTGCAACTTTACTAATCGCTTCCTCAGATTTGGTCTTAATACCATCACTTTTACTAAGAATATGTGGAGCATAAACATTTATTATCAAAGATTTTTCAATCTGTTTTTGAATAGCAAGCAGACGAGTTCCTAAATCATCGAAATTTCCTACAGTAAATACACCTGTAATATCCTCAGTTAATGTTGTTGCCATTTTAGTATCACTTCCTTTTACTCTCCAGTTTTATTATTGTCATCTGCGGCCCTCCTCCTACGTAGGTAAGCCTCCTCTAACTTATCATCTAGATATCGTCTTTCTCGTCGGAAATTATCACTCTCTTTTAAAGATTCTAATTCCAATATTTTTTGCGCCTCCGTCAAGGCATCTTCCGATAACATTTGGTAAGATTCCATCTCTCTATTAAGAATCCTATAAAAATCCTGATCCGCATCAGTAGATTTCAAATAATGTAACGTTTCTTCGTACTTTTCATCAAGAATATTTTGTATGGCACGACGCGCAGTTTGAAAATAATCATTTCTTTCCTCAAATTCTTGCAACTTTTCTCGATGCCGATCTTCCAATTCTTCTAATTCTTTAGTTTTCTTTTCGACTTCACGTTGTGCTACTTCAAATTTCTCCATTGATTGAATTCCCCTGCTAAAGCTATGTCTTCTTCGAGTTTTTTGTTTATACCAGCTGCAATTTTATCTTTTAATTTAGTCATTTCATCTAATATCTGACTCGCTTTGTTGAGCTTATTTTGTAGAGAGAGTTCTACATTTCCAACCACACTATCATGCGTGACACCACCAGCTGCAAAAGCCGATCTAATCTCATCGGGACTGAGACTACTGATCATAAACGGAGACTTGGTCGTTTCAAATAAAGACTCAACTTCTTCTACTCCTCTTTGTTTCTCAATCTTAATCTGATCCAAAACTTGCTGAGCAGCATTAACAAGAGCATTTGCACCAATGGTAGCCTGCTCACTGTCTAGAAAAATTCGTTCGTTGCTACTTAAGCCACCTCCGCTTTCTGTAAGTAAGCTTTTCATGCCATAATACCGCAACATTCTCGTTTTTGTTTCCAGGATGAGGGCATTCGCATTTCCTTTTGCAGTATTGGTCACAACATTGCCATTTTCATCAATGAGTTGACCTTTATTATTAAATCTCCAAGTATTATAACTATGATATTTATCCCCTAGACTATAGATCTTATCTGCCTTTTCTTTCCAAGAAAGTTTATCATCCTGTAAAATTCGTAAAGATTCATCAACAAAACTAGCATCTGTCATATTGACATAAATGGCAACGCCTGTTTTATTCCCCAAAATGTTCCCCAAAAACATATCATTTGGATTTCTAAAGTTACGAAATTGCTCTGGATGCGCCTGCATATAGGCTATTTCTTCTTCCGAAACAATATTATGAATATCTGGACCATTAAATCCAACATTATTCCATCCCATTTTTAAGGCAGTATAAAGGGCCATAGACTCTCCCAAAGAATGACCATTCGTTGTTATAATGGCATTGGGATTTTCTTTACGAACCTTTTTCTCTACTCGCTGGGCAAACTCTAATGCTGTTTTTGACTGAACATCTACAATGTTTTCGACAACTTCCTTTTTAACACTATCGTTAAAATGTCCTTCTAGAACGCCTTTGCCCATCCCTGAAATCGAGGGGAGACCTGTTATCATTTTATCCGTAAAACCCATACCTAGATTTTCAAGGTCATTCAGAACATCTTTTTTGTCTCCAAAATTGGTTCCAACATAAGAAACCACTACCTGACTGTAGTCTATGTTCCCTTTATCATCAAGAGGGGCAACCGCCATAGCTTGCATACTATTATCCGTTGGTTCAGCAGAGTTCCCAATAGCATCAATGACTCGGAATTTTCGACCATTAACGTTAATCGTTTCTCCAACTGATAATTGCTTATCCGGATTATCTACTGGGTCAATATCGTAAACATATGTTGCAATTTTATTATAATCCGCATCCGTTATGTTCATTTCTTCTCTCCATAATGTATAACATTTATTTGGGTTTCCGATAATTTTGTATAACTAGTTGGAACTTCCTTACGTTTCAGTTCCTCTGAGCTATTATGATAGATCAAGCCATAATTCTGTATATCGTAACTATCTTTTAAGTCTGTTGAAACTTCTATTTTATCGTTTACCGAGAAATAAATGAATCTAGGTCTACCAAATCCGCCTTTTGAAATACTTTCAAACTCTATTTTATAAACATCTTCAAAATTATTGACCAAAAATAAAGCAAGAGCCTCTTCTTGTTTTCTAATTATCTTTTTCTCTTCTGCTGTCAATGTTACTTCCTCCTTCTGTTCTGTTTTTTTCTGCTGGCTACAGGCACCGAGTGTTCCCAAACCTAGAAATCCAATAAATACTATCAAAAGCAACTTAGATATTTTCATAAATACTCCTTTCCTTTATAAAACACAAGATCATCAACTATCCTAACACGATTATAATATATTATATCAAAAAGAATATAAACCAAGCAAGCGTTTACATTTTTTATCACTTTTATTATGGATGAAACTAAATTTTACATACTATTATAGTTTAACTCAATAGAGTAACCAATAGCATCAATGACTCGGAATTTCGACCGTTAACGTCAGATTCCTTTCCCACACTAAATTGTTCTTCTGCTTTATATTCTTTCGGATCCAAATTATAGACTTTTTTAGATATTATGTTGTAATCTTTATCAGTCAACGCGCAATTTAATAATCTTCGTAATAACTAACATCTACTCCGTCTAAACTAGTTAACTGTGTTGGAGGTTTCTTCTCTATCAAATGAAAGTCTTTTGGATCATATCCTATTGAATAATATCCATCTTTACTTTCTAGCTCTGTTGGTAAAATATAACTATTATCATTGACCCTTATAGTGATTGTATCCCCCGTCCCAAAACCACCTTTATGAAAATTTACAAATTCTATTTTTTTCATATCTTGATAATGATTTACCAGGTACAAAGCAATTTTCTCTTCTTCTTTACGAAGTTTCTTTTTTTCCTCTTTTGTCATAGTAATTTTCTCCTTCTGTTCTGTTTTTTTCTGCTGGCCACAGGCACCGAGTGTTCCCAACCCTAGAAATCCAATAAAAACTACCAAAAATAACTTAGGTATTTTCATAAATATTCCTTTCTTTGTGCAAAGTCATCAATAACTTGGAATTTTCGACCATTAACGTCAAAAGTTTGGCCTATCTTCCTTTGTAAATCTTCATTCTTCTTAGGATCTAATTTATAAGACTCTTCTGCTATCCATTTATAATCTTCATCAGTCACACTATTCATTTACTTCCCTCATAATAAATTACTTTTACATTCGCTTCATCAATATTTGAAAATGAAGAAGGAGCCTCTTTTCTTACTAAAAATTTTGAACTTTGATGATAACCTAAAGAATAATGATTAATATCATATGTGTCCTGCAGACTAGAATCCACAAGGAGTTTATCGTTAATTTTCATATATGCCACATCAGAAGTTCCAAAACCACCCTTTACTATACTTATAAATTCTATTTTTTTAATATCTTCAAAATTATTGACCAAGAATAAAGCAAGAGCCTCTTCTTGTTTTCTGATTATCTTTTTCTCTTCAGCCGTCAATGTTAACTCCTCCTTCTGTCCGTTTTTCTGTTGACTACAAGCACTGAGTATTCCCAACCCTAGAAATCCGATAAATACTATCAAAAGTAACTTAGATATTTTCATAAATACTCCTTTCCTTTATAAATCTCAAAATCTTCAACTATACTGCCTATAGCATATTTTAATAAAAATAATCATATATCAAGCAAATTTGTTCGTCCTTTGGTTCAAGTTGTTAGGCTCTTTTGCTAATTTATTATGATTTTTATCTGAAATGGAGATCACCTTTCTATCTCCTCATGATATTTAATCTCAATATTTTTTAGATTATCTAATTGAGTTGGCGGATTCTTTTCATTCAGATGAAAGTTCTCAGGATTATAGCTAATAATATACTCGCCACTTGGATCTCCTAAAGTAATTGGTTTTATATAATTACTTGAATTTACCTTAACAGATATAGAATCCCCCATCCCAAAACCACCTTTATAAAAATTTACAAATTTTATTTTTTTCACATCTTCATAATGATTCACCAAATACAAAGCAATTTGCTCTTCTTTACGAAGTTTCTTTTTATCTTCTGCTGTCATTATGAAATCAAACTTCTTTTCTGCTGTTTTGGACTGGCTACAGGCAGTGATACTTCCTAAACATATAAATGCTATAAAAAATATTAAAAGTGATTTATATATTTCCATGATAATTTCCTTTCTTGACTAAAAGAGTACCATACTAACATAAGTATAGCACAATCTAATAAAGAAGGCATATTCTTTGAAAGCGTTCTAGTATCTGTTCGTATATCATTTTAGTTTTATCAAACAAAAAACGAAGTAACAAAAGTTACTTCGTTTTACAATATTTCTTATTATAGCTGCATTTGATTATAAGATCGACTGAAAGCATCTAAAATATCTTTTGGTGCTTTGTCATAATCAATCGTACTTTCAAGCGTTCCTTTAACAATGGTTCGACTGGTTGCTGCCGCATCCTCACATGTAACTAAAGTGATTTCAGCAACTCCCTCTGTGTCATTGATGACATCCACGCGCTCTGGCGCGACACTTTCTATACTAGAAATCGTATAGGTATAGATCTTATCCTTATCCGTGATATAGATTTTCATCCCTATTTTGGCACGATCTAGAGGCGAAAAGAGCATATCACTAGCTCCAGTAATTCCAAAGACATGGTGGCTGGCCAAGGCATAATTTCCTTGTCCCATTTGTTGATCTTCTTTCATAGTGCCAGCACCATAGTAGAGTCCAACATTATCTAAACCTTTGAAAATTGGCAGATTCATCGACACTTCAGGAATCGAAATGCCACCGATAACTGGTAATTTTTGAGCCTGCCACTGAGCATTAATCACCGCCTCTGTAGAAAGAGATTGGACATCGCTAAACTCGAAACTCGACTCGACTGCCTTATTTTGCTTGATTTCTTCCTTAGAGACCTTGCTAACCTGGTATTGATTCGTATGCCAAACCATGATCATATTACGAATTGAGGAGTTGAAAATCAGAGCTAGGGCAACTAGAAATAAAAGGAAAACTGCACAGTTAATGATGAAATTTCTGAGCTTGAATTTCTTCTTAGATTTTTTCACATTCATCCTCCTCTTATTCTACTTCTTCCTCATCGTCTTTTTCATCAGGCGCAACCGTTGTAAAGGTGACAATCTGGGCATTTTGATCCAGACGCATAACCTTAACTCCCATGGTTGAACGACCTGTCTGAGAAATATTGGCCACACTGGTCCGAATGATGACGCCTGTATTAGTGATGATCATCAAATCTTCCTCGCCAGTAACAGTCATCAAACCTGCCAGAGGTCCATTTTTATCTGTGATATTGACTGTTTTAATCCCTTTACCACCACGGCCCTTGGTTGGATACTCGCTAGCAAGAGTACGCTTACCATAGCCTTTTTCTGTGATGACAAGCACTTCGTCACCCTCAGTAATCACACCTGCTCCAACGACTTGGTCGCCGTCACGCAGATTGACCCCACGAACACCAGTCGCACTACGGCTCATGCTCCGAACAGCTGTCTCATTGAAACGGACTGAATAACCAAACTTAGTACCAATGATAACATCTGCAGCACCGTCCGTCAGAAAGACATTGATAAGCTCGTCTTCATCTTTCAAATTCAAGGCCTTGAGACCGTTTTGACGGATATTAGCAAATTCTGTTACGCTGGTTCGTTTAACCACACCTAGACGGGTTGTAAAGAAGAGGTAGGAATGATCGCTACTGTCCTGCTGGACGTTAATAATGGTCTGAATGGTCTCTCCTTCATCCAGCTTCAAGAGATTGACTACTGGCAAGCCCTTAGCTGTCCGGCCGTACTCAGGGATTTCATATCCTTTGAGACGATAGACTCGGCCCTTGTTAGTAAAGAAGAGCAGTCTATCGTGGGTACTTGTTGAAACCAGCTCTTTGACGAAATCATCGTCTTTGACACCAGTTCCTTGAACACCGCGGCCTCCACGTTTCTGAGCAGTGAATTCTGCCTGATTTAGACGTTTGATATAGCCTTTATTAGACAAGGTAATCAAAACATCCGCTTCTTCAATTAAATCTTCATCTTCAAGTGAAAGAACTTCTCCTACCATCAGCTCAGTTCGGCGGTCATCCGCATATTTACGCTTGACCTCATCTAGCTCTTCCTTGATAATTGCGACAACGCGCTCTGGCTTAGCCAAGATATCAGCTAAGTCCGCAATCAAGGCAATCAGCTCGTCATACTCTGACTGAATCTTATCGCGTTCCAAACCAGTCAGACGACGCAGACGCATGTCGAGGATAGCCTGACTCTGGCGCTCAGACAGCTCAAATTTAGCCATCAATTCAGCCTGTGCTTCTGCATCTGTCTCGCTATTACGGATGATGCGAATCACTTCATCAATATGATCCAGCGCAATCA
>ERZ772764.1085-NODE-1085-length-17615-cov-3.016970_pt1 | contig 17615 bp, 18 predicted proteins | sample MGYA00512163_ERZ772764 | MGnify/ENA primary metagenome ERZ772764 (study PRJEB29015, sample SAMEA2737903) | human oral metagenome | biome: human oral; feature: human-associated habitat; material: dental | place: China | collected 2094 ... | reverse complement strand
TTCGGCGCCACGGAATAGAAAATAAAAGGGCAGTGCGGTCAAAAATTTTTGAGTTCTTCGAAATTATAGCTGTTGTATAAGGCTGAAATGACCTCACCAAACAGCACCGCATTGGAAGTCGCTTCAATGCGGTGCTGTTTTATGACTTGAACTCATACCTCAATCGGATGGTTTTGTGCATTGCGGCATAATACCGGGATTCTTGAGCGTAGTTTAATTATGTAAGGAACAAAAATGTATCATCTCATTCTCGCCATTCTTTGTAGCGTTGCGGTTTCCGTATTATTAAAAATTGCGCGCAAAAAAAATATCGTTATCGACCAAGCCATCGCATTTAACTATATTACGGCAATCACATTTAGCTATTTCCTGCTGAAACCGGATTTCAAAGGACTGGCATTTATTGATTACATCGCGCAAAGCGAAAGCATACTGATTTTCTTGGCATTAGGGATATTGCTCCCAACGGTATTTCTTATTATGTCGAAAGCGGTGGAGTTCGCCGGTATCGTGCGCTCCGACGCGGCGCAGCGCCTCTCCTTATTCTTACCGATTTTAGCTGCTTTTTTGATCTTCCACGAAACCTTAAGCCGCTCTAAAGTTCTTGGCATTACCTTCGCGTTTATCGGTTTATTTTGCTTATTAAGTAAGCCAAACCAAGATAAAAGTGTGATCAATTTTAAAGGCATATTAGGACTTGTCGGCGTATGGTTCGGCTACGGCATTATTGATATTTTATTCAAACAAGTGGCCAAAAGTGGCGGGGCGTTCCCGGCTACCTTATTTATTTCATTTTCCCTTGCGGCTTGCTTGATGTTTATCTATTTATTATTAAAACGTACCCAATGGACGGTGCCAAGCGTATTCGGCGGTATTATGTTAGGCGTGTTGAATTTCTTTAATATTTTGTTTTACATCAAAGCACATCAAAGTTTCGGCGGTAACCCTACATTAGTTTTTGCCGGAATGAATATCGGCGTTATTTGCCTCGGTACGATTACCGGCGCGTTAATATTCAAAGAAAAAATCAGTAAACTTAATTGGTTAGGTATTATGTTTAGTTTGGCTGCTATTTTCAGTTTGTATTATTTAGATAAAATTATCGTATAAAAAAGAGGAATTATGACGAAAGATTTCAGCTTCTTTATTTACGATTACGAAAGTTTTGGCATTAGCCCGGCGAACGATCGCCCAGCGCAATTCGCCGGTATTCGGACAGATGCGGATTTTAATATTATTGGCGAGCCGGTAATGCTTTATTGCAAGCAAACCAATGACTATTTACCAACGCCCGATGCGGTGCTGGTGACAGGGATCACACCGCAGGAATGTAATGAAAAAGGTATATCTGAACCGGAATTTGCAACAAAAATCCTAGCAGAATTTTCTCAGCCAAACACTTGCGTGATGGGCTACAATAACATTCGCTATGATGATGAAATGACACGTTACACTTTTTATCGTAATTTTATCGATCCTTATGAATATAGTTGGAAAAACGGTAATTCACGTTGGGATTTGCTGGATTTGGTACGGGCTTGTTATGCACTGCGTCCTGACGGCATAAATTGGGCTTTTGATGATGAGGGAATGCCGAGCTTTAAGCTGGAAAAACTGACAGAAGCTAATGGTATTGCTCATGAGAATGCGCATGATGCAATGTCCGATGTTTATGCAACCATTGCTATGGCAAAACTTATCAAAGAAAAACAGCCTAAAATGTTCCAATATTTCTTTGAAAATCGCGGCAAAAAGGAAATTGAAAAGCTCATTGATACAGCAGAAATGACGCCGTTGGTGCATGTTTCGGGTATGTTAGGAAATTATCGTGGAAATTGTACCTGGGTTTCGCCGATTGCCTGGCATCCAAGCAATCAAAATGCCGTGATTGTGTGTGATTTAACCGGTGACATTGATAATTTGCTGGTAAAAAATGCAACTGAATTACGCGAAGATTTGTATACTAAAAAAAGCGACTTGGAAGAAAAGGGCGTTTCAGCGGTACCGTTAAAATTAGTTCATATCAATAAATGCCCGATTTTAGCTCCGGCAAAAACTTTATTACCTGAAAATGCCGAACGTCTGGGCATTAATCGCCAATTATGCTTAGAAAATTTAGCAAAATTACGCGCATCTTTTGATATTCGTGAAAAAGTCACGGATATTTTTACGGAAGCGCGTCAATTTGAACCAAGCGATAATGTTGAAACTGAGCTATACAACGGTTTTTTCAGCCATGCCGATAAAAATAATATGGCGATTTTACGCAGTTTACCGCCTGATAAATTAGCTGACTCCGGTTTGGCTTTTGAAGATAAACGCATTCCGGAGTTACTATTTCATTATAGAGCACGTCATTTCTACAAAACGTTAAACCGAGCGGAACAAGTTAAATGGCAGAAATATTGCCAACGTAAACTTGCAAAAAGCGCGGTTGATTTTGAGGAGCGCTTACAACGTCTTATTGAGGAGCATGCGAATAATCCGGAAAAGCTAGCGCTATTACAACAAGTTTATGAATATGGCGCCAAGTTGCTAGGTTAGTTTCGTGACAACATAACAAGATAAAATTTTATAACATAAAAAAGCACATTCGAAGGAATGTGCTTTTTTTCTTCTAAAGGGATTTATTCGCATAATTTTCTTAAATTTTATCTGATTAGATTATCAAAAAAACATTATTCAATTTCTGCAATCACTTTATATACCAGTTGATAATTCACCAAAAATACGGTGAAGAAATGCCTTGAAATACCGTTTTATCTTGTTTGAATAGGATTTATCACTTGTGCATAAGTCTGTGATTTATTTAGCCCGTAGCTTTCACTTACCGGATAACTAATTCCGCATAATCAATATTATGTTAAATAAAATATATGAGTGCGTCACTTTGTGAAATAATCTCTCCTCTTTATTGAAGAAAAAAATCAAGATTGATAAACGGGAATAAATTAAATTCACCTAAAAAAGAAAAAATTAAGCGAGTTTGCGGTACGTAAAATTTGCGTCGAAATTTTAAAATTTTGGCAAGGACGAAGAACTGTGACGTGGTCTTGCAATCATAAATATTTTTTAAGTGAGTAAATGAGAATAATTTATGTTGTTTTTATTATTGAAAATTAATGGGTTATGATTTTTTTTAAGAAAAATAACTTGCAAATTCTCATTTACTGCCCTATAATGCGCAGTGCAATTTGAGCTTTATTGTTTTATAAAATCGATATAGAAAGGAGTTAGTTATGCTTAATCAAGCAATTACAGACAAATTGAATGAACAGATTAACTTAGAGTTCTACTCTTCTAACGTTTATCTACAAATGAGTGCATGGTGTTACAAACACGGTTATGAAGGTGCTGCTGCATTTCTACTTCGTCATGCCGATGAAGAATTGGAACATATGCAAAAATTATTCCAATATGTAAGCGAAACCAGCGGTATGCCGCTTTTAGGCAAAATTGAAGCGCCTAAAAACGACTACAAAACGTTGAAAGAAGTATTTGAGACAACGTTACAACACGAAAAATTAGTAACATCCAAAATCAATGAATTGGTTGAAGTGACTTTTGCACACAAAGACTACTCTACCTTCAACTTCTTGCAATGGTATGTAGCGGAACAACACGAAGAAGAAAAATTATTCAATAGTATTATTGATAAATTTAACCTTGTTGGTGAAGACGGCCGCGGTTTGTATTTCGTTGATCGTGATTTAGCTACTTTATAATAAATAGGAGAAATAAAATGTTATCAAACAATGTGATTAAGCTGTTAAACGACCAGATGAATTTAGAATTTTATTCTTCTAACTTATATCTTCAAATGAGTGCTTGGTGTGAGCAACAAGGTTTTGAAGGTGCGGCAAAATTCTTATCCGCGCATGCTGCAGAAGAAATGCAACACATGCGCAAATTATTCACTTATTTGAATGAAACCGGTGCGCAAGCGATTATCAGTGCGGTTGAGGCTCCGTCTCATGAATATAATTCATTAAAAGAAATTGTTGAATTAACGTATCAACATGAAAAATTGATCACCAGTAAAATCAATGAATTAGTAGGTAAAACCTTTGAAGAAAAAGATTACTCTGCGTTCAACTTTTTACAATGGTATGTGGCAGAACAGCATGAAGAAGAAAAATTATTCAGCAGTATCTTGGATAAATTAAATCTTCTCGGTGAAGACGGCGAAGGTTTATTCTTAATCGATAAAGATTTAGGAAATCTTGCTACCGCCGGTTAAATTCGGTTGAAAAAAAAGCTCGGTTTAAACCGAGCTTTTTTATAAGGCTTTTCAAATTATATACGTAAGAATTCATCTAACAAAATAGCACCGCATCGGAAGCGCTTCCAATGCGGTGCTATTTTTATACTTCAAGTCGACAAGCATTTTATCCGTTTATTTGATTTTCTTAATTTACCATTTTTCCAATGCTTCTTTATCCGAATCTCTCGCCTCGATCCAACGTTCGCCTTTGTCGGTTTGTTCTTTTTTCCAAAAAGGCGCTTTCGATTTTAGAAAATCCATAATGAATTCATTAGCTCGATAAGCCTCGCCACGATGCGAAGAACTCACACCGACCAGCACAATCTCATCACCGGTTTGTAATAAGCCGACACGATGAATTACCGCGACTCGTTGAATCTCCCAACGTTGCTTAGCCTCAGCAACAATTTCCTTTAACGCTTTTTCAGTCATTGCGGGATAATGTTCTAAATAAAGGCTTGAAACGTCATCGCCTAAGTTAAGTTCGCGAACTTTACCAACAAAAATTACCGCAGCGCCTACTGAATTTTGCTCTGAAAGCCAATGATAAACCGCATTTTGGTCGAATTCGGCCTCTTGCACGGCAATTCGAATATCGTTCATTTATCCTCCCGTAACCGGTGGAAAAAAGGCGATTTCATCGCCAGACTTAATTGCACTTTCGAGTGGCATCAACGTTTGATTAATCGCCACAAGCAACTTTCCCTTTTCTAATGCCAACGCCCATTTATCTCCTTTTTGGCTTAAATGTTCACGTAACGCGTCTGCCGTTGCAAAATCTTGTTCAAGCACAATTTCATCAATACCGATTAATTCACGGGTTTGAGCAAAAAATAATACTTTTAACATATGATTTTTCCCTTTTCCTAGTGATTCTCGGCCATAAAGTGACCGGATTTTCCACCGCGTTTTTCAAGCAGGCGCACATGCTCGATCACCATGTCTTTTTGCACTGCTTTGCACATATCGTAAATAGTCAATGCGGTGATGCTGGCAGCGGTCAATGCCTCCATTTCCACCCCGGTTTTACCGGTGAGTTTGCAAAAGGATTCAATGCGCACCTGGTTGCTTTCAACTAAAGGTTCAAGGCTGACTTCCACTTTAGAAAGCAACAGCGGATGACATAACGGAATCAACTCCCAAGTACGTTTTGCCGCTTGAATACCGGCGATACGTGCCGTGGCGAATACATCGCCTTTGTGATGTTGTCCGTTTAAAATCATGGATAAGGTTTCTTGTGACATGGTCACCAAGGCTTCAGCACGCGCTTCGCGTACGGTTTCCGACTTGCCGGAAACATCCACCATGTTAGCCTCGCCTTGGCTATTGATATGGGTAAATTGGGTCATATTGGATACGAGTAAGATTAATTTTTAAAAATTTTTAGCCACCGATGGAGGCGAGATGATTACGAATTCCGCTATCGCCTTGATGCAAATAATGATGTTCGCGTTTGCCTTGTAATGCGGAAAAAATACGGGATTGTAAAACGCCTTGCTGCTCTTCCGATTGCAATAAATCGCGCAACTCAATGCCTTCTTCACCGAATAAACAAAGGTGTAACTTCCCTTTTGCCGATACGCGTAAACGATTACAACTGGCGCAGAAATTCTTTTCATAAGGCATAATCAAACCGATTTCGCCTTGATAATCAGGATGACTAAATACTTTAGCCGGCCCGTCGGTAGCAGCACGTTGTTGTAACTGCCAACCTTGCGATAACAATTTTTGCGCAAGAATTTCACCGGAAAGATGATGACGCTCAAAGAAGCTGTCCATTTCACCGGTTTGCATCAGTTCGATAAAACGCATTTGAATCGGGCGATTTTTCACCCAGGCTAGAAATTGATTAAATTCGTGATCGTTAAGATTTTTCATCAGCACGGAATTCACTTTTACCTTGTGGTACCCCACGTCAAACGCACGATCGATACCACGCATCACCTCATCAAATTTATTGATGCCGGTAATTTGATGGAACATTCTCGGATCGAGGCTATCTACGCTGACATTTACGGAAGTTATACCTGCACGTTTCCAATCCGCTACATCCTTCGCCATACGGTAGCCATTAGTTGTCAACGCCACGTGGCGAATTCCTTCGACATTCGCCACGCTTTCGGCAATAGTAAGAAAATCTTTACGTAAGGTTGGTTCGCCGCCGGTTAAACGAATTTTTTCTGTGCCCATTGCCGCAAAAGCACGCGCAATGTGGGTAATTTCGCTTAAGGTAAGAAAACTCGGTTTATTCGCTTCCGGCTGATAGCCGTTCGGTAAGCAATAGTTGCAACGAAAATTGCACTGGTCGGTAATCGACAGTCGCAAATAGTAATAGCGGCGTTGAAACGCGTCCACAAGACGTTCGTTTCCCACGTTTTTGATTGGAATTTGCATCAGACACCTTTCTAAAATGGAGAGGACAAACCGTTTCCGACTTATCCCTGAATAACGAATTGCGTTATTGGCATTGCCGTCATATTCCCTAAGAGAACTTAGACTAAACAAGCTCGGAGTTATGCGATAAAATATCGGTGCTTATTTTAAAAGATTCTCACCAATTAACGCAATCAATTCGTTCCGATGCCATGCGTATTTAATTAAATTCTTATAAATCAATCATATAAATAATTATATAGCGACTGTTTTTATAATATTTTAGAGGTAGGAAATAGAAAATTTTATGTCGGATTTAACCCCCCATCGCCACTATGAATTTTTGAATCATTCGCATATTGTTGCCATTGGCGGCGGACACGGCTTGGGACGCGTCATGTCAGCGCTAAGTTTTATCAAAGAGCGCCTAACCGGTATCGTCACTACCACGGACAATGGCGGTTCCACCGGACGCATTCGGCAACAACAAGGCGGCATAGCCTGGGGCGATCTACGCAATTGCTTAAACCAAATCATCATCGAACCTAGCACCGCATCCGCGCTATTCGAATATCGTTTCAGCGGCAACGGCGAATTGGCGGGGCATAATCTCGGCAATTTAATGCTCAAAGCACTTGAAAATATGCACGTTCGTCCGCTAGATGGCGTAAATTTGATCCGCGATTTGTTGCACGTAAAATCGCACCTGATTCCCATGTCCGAAACGCCCGTTCACCTCGCCGCCAGCCTTGGTGCCGGTTCCAGCATCGTGGGCGAAGTCGGTATTGATAATTTAACCGAAGTGCCGCAATCGCTTTTTCTCGTGCCCTTGGTGCAAGCCACACCGGAAGCCGTGCAAGCCATTTCACAGGCAGACGTAATCATATTCGGCCCCGGCAGCTTTTTAACCAGCATCATGCCGCCACTACTTTTAGCGGATATCGCGACGGCAATTCGTTTAAGTTCGGCAAAAAAGATTTTTATCGACAATTTAGGCACGGAACTCGGAGCGGCGGCCGAACTCTCTCTAGAGCACCGCATTGAATGGATTCATCACACGGTCGGCGCGGCCGTCATTGATGGCGTGATTACGCCGATAAGGAAAGGCGGTTTCAATGCGGTGCCCGTTAGCGATCTCGGCAATGTAAAAATATTAGAAAAACGCCTCAATGCGGATGACATCAGTTATCGCCACGACCGCACATTGCTGGCGAAAGCCATTGATGAAATGTTGGAAGAATTGGAGCAAACTTAAGCGCCCTTTGAAAACCTAAGGGCGCTCTATTTCAAGATTATTTTTTCGCGAATACCCGCACGTTAGCGAAGCCATTTTCTTTCAGATACAACGCTTGCAATTTACTCATTACGCCGCGTTCACAATACAATACGTAGTTTTTACTTTGATCCAGCGAACCAAATTGCGATGAAAGCTTATAAAACGGCATTTGCTTCACTTCGTGAGTTGCGGATTCGAAAGGCTTTTCATCCATTTCTTCCGGACTGCGAATATCCAAAATTATATCGTTTTCACCTAAGACAGAGCTTGCCTCCACTTCAATTACTTGTCTTTCGGTTTCTTCCGCGATTTGACGAATATCCAAATATTGCGCATTTTCGACCGCACTTTCGAGAACGGCAAAATCAAAATGCCCTTCTTCTTCAATGATCTTCTCACGAACGGCTTTGATGGTCGGATTTTTTGAAATCACGCCGCAAAATTCCGGCATGGATTTAGCAATGTCATCGGTGCCGATTTCTTTTGCCATGGCGATAATTTGTTCTTTGTCGTGCGTAATAAGCGGGCGTAATACAAGCGCCTCGGCGGCTTCATCAATTAAGCGCAGATTGGTTAGCGTTTGGCTGGAAACTTGACCAAGTGCCTCCCCCGTCACAATCGCTTCAATATTGAAACGCGCCGCCACTTTACTTGCCGCGCGCACCATCATACGTTTCAACACCACGCCCATTTGGCCGTTATCGATTTTTTCCAAAATCTCGCCGACTACGCCTTCAAAATTTATCGCGATAAAACGCACTTTGTGGGAGCTGCCGTAACGTTGCCAAATATGATAGGCCATTTGTTTTACGCCGATTTCGTGCGCCGCACCGCCAAGATTAAAGAAACAGTAATGCACGCGCGAACCGCGACGCAGCAGCATATAACTGGACACGCCGGAATCGAAACCGCCGGAAATAAGCGAAAGTACGTCTTCCTGCGTGCCGATGGGATAACCGCCGATGCCTACATGACGCGCTTTGACCAACATCATTTTGTCATCTTCAATATCAATGCGCACGGTTACGTCGGGATTTTTCAAGCGTACTTTGGCACTTTCAATATGTTGATTCAATCCGCCGCCGATATAGCGTTCCGCTTCAATAGAACTAAACGAATGTTTGCCTTTGCGTTTTACACGCACGCAAAAGGTTTTGCCTTGCAATTGTTGTTCTACATCGGCGAGCGTCAGTTCAAAAATATGATGTAAATCCGTAAACGGTTTTTCTTCCACTTCTAAAAAATGATGAATGCCCGGAATACGTTGTAACAACGCGATAAGTTCGGCACGATTCTCTTCATTTTTCGACCGCACTTCGATGTAGTCCCAATGGCGCACTACGGCGGTTTGTTCATCAAATTTTTGTAAAATATTGCGGATATTGGAGGTCAGAATTTTAGCGAAACGCTTACGCACGGTTTCGCTTTTAATCATAATTTCAGGGAAAAGTTTAACGACAAATTTCATAAAATTATTATGTGATTGGCTTAATAAAAATGGCGGGTATTTTACGCGAAGATGAAGAAAAGTCTATACAGTAACAGGCTGTATATCAGGCTGAAATAGTTTTTAACAACGCCCGTAAAATAAAGTACAATAGCGCGCAATTTTTACTGTGAAGAAAGGAATGATTAATGGCTCGTAAACCGGCTGCGACACAGGATTTTGAAACGACGTTGTCGCAATTAGAAACCATCGTTTCGCGTTTAGAAAGCGGCGAGTTGCCGTTAGAAGAAGCGCTAAAAGAATTCGAGCAAGGCATTAAATTGGCGCAGTTGGGGCAAGAACGCTTGCAACAGGCGGAACAGCGCATTCAAATTTTGTTACAAAAAAGCGAAACCGCTGCGTTAAACGACTATCAAGGGAATGCCTAAATGAATCAATTTTCTGCAGATTTAAGGCTGATTCAGCACCGCATTGACGCCTTTTTGGAAGCGTACTTCGAGCGCATTGAAAGCCATCATGCGCCATTGCGTGATGCGATGAAATACGGGGTGTTATTGGGCGGCAAACGGGTTCGCCCTTTTTTAGTTTATGCGACCGGCAAGATGTTGGGCGCCAACGAACAAGCCTTAGATTATGCCGCCGCCGCCATTGAGCTGATTCACGCATATTCCCTAATTCACGACGATTTGCCGGCAATGGATAATGACGATCTGCGCCGCGGTCATCCGACTTGCCATATTCAATTCGATGAAGCCACCGCTATTCTTGCCGGCGATGCATTGCAAAGTTTAGCTTTTGAAATTTTGACGCAAACACCGCATATTTCCGCCGCACAAAAACTGGCTTTAGTGCAAATTTTAGCGCAAGCCTCCGGCGCGCAAGGAATGTGTTTAGGGCAAAGTTTGGATTTAATTTCCGAACACAAACAAATCAGTTTGGCTGAGTTGGAACAGATTCATCGCAATAAAACGGGAGCGTTGCTCAGCACCGCATTGAAACTCGGTTTTATCTGCTCACCGCAGCATGCCGATCAAAATTTGAAGCAAGCTTTGACGCGCTATGCCGACGCTATCGGACTAGCCTTCCAAGTGCAAGACGATATTTTGGATATTGAAGGTGACAGCGCGGAAATCGGCAAGCCGGTGGGATCCGATCTTGATTTGGATAAAAGCACCTATCCCAAATTACTCGGTTTAGCCGGCGCAAAACAAAAAGCACAAGATTTGTATCAACAGGCTCTTGCCGAATTGGAAGCTATTCCATTTGATACCGGCGCGCTTCGCGCTTTAGCAGAATTTATCATTACGCGTAAAAGTTAATTGCGACCGCGTCACATTTTTCCTACAAAAATACCGTCGAAAATTAAAATTTTTTAAAAATGACTCACGATATGAACCATTATCCTCTTTTATCTCTTATTAATTCTCCGGAAGATTTGCGCCTTTTGCGCAAAGAGCAACTGCCTCAACTTTGCCAAGAGCTGCGTGATTATCTTTTAAACTCTGTTAGTCAAACCAGCGGCCATTTAGCATCCGGCTTAGGAACGGTAGAACTTACTGTGGCGTTGCATTATGTGTATAAAACGCCTTTTGACCAATTAATTTGGGACGTCGGTCATCAAGCCTATCCGCACAAAATTTTAACCGGACGACGTGATCAAATGTCCACAATTCGTCAAAAAGGCGGAATTCATCCGTTCCCTTGGCGCGAAGAAAGCGAATTCGACGTCTTAAGTGTTGGCCATTCTTCCACCTCAATTAGCGCCGGACTTGGTGTAGCCTTAGCGGCAGAACGCGAAAACGCCGGGCGTAAAACCGTGTGTGTGATTGGTGACGGCGCAATTACTGCCGGTATGGCATTTGAGGCTTTAAATCACGCCGGTTCGTTACACACCGATATGTTGGTGATTTTAAATGATAACGAAATGTCTATTTCGGAAAATGTCGGTGCGTTAAATAATCATTTAGCGCGTATTTTTTCCGGTTCTCTCTACTCAACATTGCGCGACGGTAGCAAAAAAATTCTTGATAAGGTTCCGCCGGTAAAAAACTTTATGAAAAAAACCGAAGAACATATGAAAGGCGTGATGTTTTCACCGCAAAGTACGCTGTTTGAAGAGCTTGGTTTTAACTATATCGGCCCGGTGGACGGACATAATATTGACGAATTGGTAGCAACACTAAGCAATATGCGCAATCTGAAAGGTCCGCAATTCTTACATATCAAAACCAAGAAAGGTAAAGGCTATGAGCCGGCAGAAAAAGATCCAATCGGCTTTCACGGCGTACCGAAATTTGACCCGAGCCGTGGCGAATTGCCGAAATCTAATACCAAACCGAGTTATTCTAAAATCTTCGGTGATTGGCTGTGTGAAATGGCAGCGCAAGATCCGAAAATCATCGGCATCACACCGGCCATGCGCGAAGGCTCCGGTCTGGTGGAATTTTCCCAACGTTTCCCGGAGCAATATTTTGATGTTGCAATTGCCGAACAGCACGCTGTGACATTTGCCGCAGGCCTTGCTATCGGCGGTTACAAGCCGGTTGTAGCGATTTATTCGACTTTTTTGCAACGCGCTTATGACCAACTGATTCACGATGTTGCCATTCAAAATTTGCCGGTGCTATTTGCGATTGACCGCGCCGGTATTGTCGGTGCCGATGGGCAAACCCACCAAGGCGCTTTCGATTTAAGTTTTATGCGCTGCATTCCAAATATGATCATTATGACGCCAAGCGATGAAAACGAATGCCGCCAAATGCTTTACACCGGCCTCCGATGCGGTAAGCCGGCGGCGGTGCGTTATCCGCGTGGTAATGCGCGAGGTGTAGACTTAGCGCCGTTAGAAATGTTGCCGCTCGGCAAAGCGCGTTTGATTAAAGAAGGAAAAAAAATCGCCATTTTAAATTTCGGCACGTTACTTCCGGCAGCGTATAAAGTGGCGGAAAATTTGGGTGCAACATTGGTCGATATGCGATTTGTGAAACCGTTAGATACGGAAATGATTAACGTATTGGCGCAAACTCATGATTATTTGGTGACATTGGAAGAAAATGCCGTTCAATGCGGTGCTGGTTCAGCCGTTGCCGAAGTGTTAAATGCCTCCGGCAAACCTCACATTTTGTTACAGCTCGGTTTACCGGATTACTTCATTCCGCAAGGTACCCAACAAGAAATATTGCACGAACTAAAACTAGATGCAGAAGGCATTGAACAACAAATTCTCGCATTTATGGCCAAATAGTATTTGCTGATTTTTCTAAATTTTTTATCAAAAAATATGAACTTCTTCATAGAATGAGCATCTGATAAAGTGCTAGTGCACTGCATATCGCAATATCGCAGTTTTTTTAAATCTTATTTTAAGACCATCCCGCTACTCAATTGAGTAGCGGTTTTTTATTTTGGAAGAAGGAAACGTTAAACAGCCGTTTTGTGTCAGGCTACAAAACATTTATCGAACTGATTAAATAGCACCGCATTGAAAGCGCCTCCAATGCGGTGCTGTTAGCGTAGTACGCCGATGGAAATTGTTCACAGCTGCTGATAAACCCGCATTGCATAAGCGTCAGACATCCCCGCGATATAATCGCAAATCACCCGTTTTTTATGTTCGGGTAGCGCCTTTTGCCATTTTTGTGCGGTATTGTGTGGTAACAAACGTAGCGGGTCAGATTCAAAAATTCGGAACAGTTCCGTCAGCATGCGTTGCCCTTTATACTCAATGCGCTGGGTTTCCACATTACGAATCACATATTTCCAGACGAATTGTTTGAAGATCTCTAGCACCTTTACGACATTTTCCGGCAATTGTGCGTTATAACGTAACAATGGTTCGTCAAAGTTTTCGGTTAGCGTCCAGCGCACATTGGTAATGAAGAAGTTCACCAATGCTCCAATGGCATTTTTTCGTTCGAAATGCTTATCGGAAAAAAGCCCAAAACTAATGCGTCGAATATTTTTCTGTAGCCATGGCTGCGGAATTTGCATCAACGCGGTGCTCGCTTCTTGCCATTGTTGCGCGTTTACCATTTTTGTGACTATTGCGTCTTCCAAATCATGCACCGCGTAGGCGATATCGTCCGCCAATTCCATAATGCTGCAATCCAGAGATTTAAAGCGGGTCTTTAAAAATTCAGCGGAATCCGAGCGTGCGTTTTGGAGTGAACAAAACAATGTTCGATCCTGTTCAGAAAGATTTTTTAGAAGCCATTCGAACATCGTTAAATCATCACGAAAAATGCCTTTGCCGGGCTTCCAATCACTGATTTTTACATAACGCGCATCGGTTTGGCTAAGTTGCGATAAATCCGCATATTGCGGCGAAGCGCGATCTAAAATCGTCGGATATTTAACTACGCCGAGTAAAGTGCGGCGGGTCAAATTCATGCCGGCGTTTTCCGTGTAGGGTTCCAGTTTGGTAAGAATACGAAAGGTCTGCGCATTACCTTCAAAACCGCCCTGTTCGTGCATCATAAAATTTAGCGCCACTTCTCCGCCGTGTCCGAACGGAGGGTGACCGATATCATGAGCGAAACAAAGACTTTCGATCAAATCGTTGCTTGGCAATAAACTTTTCAGCTGTTTTTGTAATTCTGCAGCATCAACATTAAGTTGTTCGGATAAATTAGTGAAAGATTCGGCAAATTTTAATTGCGCCACAAGGCTACTGCCGATTTGCGCCACCTCCAAAGAATGCGTTAACCGAGTACGATAGAAATCGTTCTCGCCGACTGCATGAATTTGGGTTTTCGCCTGCAAACAACGAAATGCGGCAGAATGCAGAATACGTCCGCGATCACGCCGAAACGGCGGGCGATGATCTCTTTCACGCGGTGGATCGGCAATAAAACGCTCGGCCCAAGCGGGCGATAAAGTATTTTTCATAATATTAAGCAGAAATTAAGGAAGAAACGGGCGGATTGTAGCATTAATAACGATAAAACCACCATCGCGAAACAGATGGCGGTTTTATTTGGATTAGACGAATAAGTAAATGATTTTAAATACTAAAGGCGCCAAAATGGAACTGATAATGCCGCACAATACTAAAGAAATAGAGCTGTAACTGCCCGCTTTCGGATTGATTTCCATACAACTTACAGTACCAAGCGCGTGCGAAACGGAGCCTACCGACAAACCGATGGCTTCTTGATGACGTAAACCAATTTTTTTCAAAATCAAATAACCGAAAATTGAGCCTTGTAAACCGGCAACTACGACACCCACCGCTGTAACGGCTGGGATGCCGCCTAAATGAGAAGACACTTCCATCGCGATCGGTGTAGTGATGGATTTCGGTAATACGGTAGCCACCATTTCCGGCGTAGCGCCTAAAATTAATGCCAAAATTGCGCCGGTAAGCATGGAAAAAACGGAGGCAAGCACCACCACAGAAAGAATAATGCGCCATTGTTTGGCGATTTGTTTGAGCTGCTCATAAAGCGGCAAAGCGAGGGCAACAATACTCAACGCAAGCAAATTATTAATCGGTGCATTACCGGCCATATAATCATCGTAAGGAATTTTACCAACCAGTAAAATTAATACCAAAATTAATACGGTTAAAATAAACGTATTAAAAATTACCGATTTCCAGCGTTTACTGATTTGTAAGGCAAGCCAAAAACCGAAAATTGTTAAAAACGTATAAAGATAAATTGCGTAATTCATTGATTTTCCAAGTTAAATTTATTTTTCTATTTCAGCCATGCGTTTTGCCAACACTTTTTGGCGCTTATGCCCGAAAGATTGGTGATCAAACATCATATTTGCCATCACGCCGATAAAAACTAACGTAATACAAGTGCTGACGATATTCGGAATTAACAAAATATTCATCTGCGCCCATAATAAGTCGGAATATTTGATAATTCCCACACTCACCGGTACAAACAAAATTGCCATAAAACGAATTAACAAGCTTGCGCCAAAGTAAATCCACTCCAAACGAATCGTCTGCGTAGTTAAGCCGATAAAAAGCACTAACAAGCCCCAAATACTCCCCGGCACACCGACGGGCACAAAATGCGCGATTAGATTACCGAGATAAAGCATAATATAAAGAATCAATAAGGAGCGCGCCAAAAGAAAAGCCTTCTTGTATAACATTTTTGCCCTTTCAACTTTTTAATAAAATTTGAAATTATTCTACGCTTTTTTTCAGGATTAGCGAGTTTTTTAGGTAAAATACGCCAATCCGAATTAGCCTTTTCCTAAATATGATAAAGCACTATTTGCTAATTTTATGCGTCTTTTTCAGCCCACTTTCCGCTTGTTCCAGCCCGCGCAATAGTTGTTTTGTGATTGGCGTGAGCGACGGCGATACGCTAACCTGCTTAACCAAAAATAAGAAACCGTTCAAAGTACGCTTAGCAGAAATTGATGCGCCGGAAAAAACTCAAGCTTTCGGACAAAAAGCCAAACAAGCTCTTTCCGCCATGGTATATAAACGTCAAGTTCGCTTAGACAGCATAGGCAAAGATCACTACAAACGTACTTTAGCAACCGTTTATCTCGGCAACGAAAATATTAATTTAGCGTTGGTGAAACAGGGCATGGCTTGGGCATATAATCAATATCTTCATCACCCGATTTATTTACAAGCGCAACAACAAGCACAGGCGCAACGCTTAGGATTATGGGCGGACAAATATCCGATTCCACCGCACGAATGGCGCAAGCAGGAGAAAAAACATGGCTTTTGATTATCAAGCGTTCCGACAAGATTTCCCTTATTTTCAACGTTCCGATGCGGTGCTGTATTTAGATAACGCCGCGACAACGCTAAAACCCACAGCGCTTATTGAACGCACAGCAGAATTTTATACTTCCGCCGGTTCCGTGCATCGTAGCCAATACGATGCGGCGCAAACAGCGCAATATGAATGGGCTCGCACGCAAGTTAAACAATTCATCAATGCAGAAAGCGAAAAAGCAGTAATTTGGACATCCGGCACCACCCACGCTATCAATTTAGTCGCAAACGGCTTATTGGCCCAATTAAAAGCCGGTGATGAAATTTTAATTAGTCAAGCGGATCACCACGCTAATTTCGTCACTTGGCATGAAACGGCGAAAAAGTGCGGAGCCAAAATACGCGTTTTGCCGATTTTAGATAATTGGTTGATTGATGAGCACGCATTGAAAGCCGCCTTAAATGATAAAACCAAATTGGTGGCGCTGAATTTCGTATCGAACGTCACCGGCACGCAGCAGCCGATTAAACATTTAATTAAAATTATTCGGAAACATAGTCCTGCCTTGGTTTTAGTCGATTCGGCGCAAGCCGTCAGCCACATAAAAATCGATTTACAGGATTTGGATGCGGATTTTCTCGCGTTTTCCGCTCATAAAATTTATGGCCCGAACGGCCTCGGCGTATTAAGCGGAAAATTGACCACCCTTACTCAACTGCAACCGCTGTTTTTCGGCGGGAAAATGGTGGATCGCGTATCAAGTGAAAACATCACCTTTGCCGATTTGCCCTATCGTTTAGAAGCCGGTACGCCAAACATTGCCGGTGTCATTGGCTTCAATGCGGTGCTGGATTGGCTAACCAAATGGGATTTTGTCGCCGCTGAACAACATGCGATCGGCTTGGCAGAATCAGTTAAAGCGCGCTTAAAACATTACCCAACTTGCCGTTTATTTAACTCGCCGCAACCTAGTAGCTTGGTGTGCTTCGTCTTTGACAAGATTAATTCGTCCGATCTTTCCACTTTATTAAGCGAACAACATATCGCCTTGCGGGTCGGCGAACATTGCGCCCAGCCTTATTTGGCACGCCTTGGCGAACGCACCACATTGCGCCTTTCCTTTGCGCCTTATAATGTGCCGGAGGAGGTTTCTGCATTTTTCAGCGCATTAGATAAAGCCTTGGATTTACTGCAATGATCGAACAAATAAAAAATGCCAAAACTTGGGAAGAACGTTATCGACTCATCATTCAAGCAGGTAAGAATTTGCCGCGCCCGAGCGATGAAGAACTTGCCGAAATGCAGCCTATTAGCGGCTGCGAAGCGCAAATGTGGTTCCAAATCTTGCCGAAAACCGATTGCACTTTCACCTTCCGGGCTTTCAGTGAAGCACGTATTATGAATGGCTTGTTATGGATTTTGTTAGATCAAATCAACGGCAAAAGCGTCGAACAATTGCGCAACTTTGACCTCGGCGCGTTCTTTAACGAACTCGGCATCGCACAACGTTTGAGTGAAACGCGCTTGAACGGGCTGAATCAAATTGCACAACAATTA
>ERZ772764.1081-NODE-1081-length-17635-cov-15.888851_pt1 | contig 17635 bp, 14 predicted proteins | sample MGYA00512163_ERZ772764 | MGnify/ENA primary metagenome ERZ772764 (study PRJEB29015, sample SAMEA2737903) | human oral metagenome | biome: human oral; feature: human-associated habitat; material: dental | place: China | collected 2094 ... | reverse complement strand
CGGGAGAGTAGGACACCACCGAGCACACACCACAGGTATCGGGTCGGCCTTCACAAATGACGTGAAGGCCGACCCGATACTTTTGTTTTTGCTATTCGCTCAATGTCAGGGGACATACGCCCTCTCGAGATACGAGATCCGCAGAGCGCGGAACCGAGCGCCGCGCGCCACACCCGTGTTACCGGGTCCCGCTACGCCCATGGCCTGAGGTCCGGGTAGGCTCCTCCCAGGCAATCAATGACAGCGAGGGAACTGACGGCAGTTCCGGAGCGAAAGAAGGACCATGGCGTATCAGGATCGTCGGCACCACGCGGATCACGGCGACTCAGGCAGGCGTCGTCGAGACGGTGATCGTCACGGCTTCGGGAGCCGCAAGCGTTTTGAAGGCGACCACTCGTCTCGGAGCCGGCGCCACGACCGACACGGAGAGTCCTCTGACGCTCCGGGACGTTCTCGGCGTCCGAACCATGACGAGCGCGCCTTTCGCCAGGACGGTCAGCAGTGGGACGACCGGCGGGGTGAACGACGTCGAGATGGGGTCTTCGGTGAGAAGCGCCCTGACCGAGGTGGCAGGAAGGCAGGTCGATTCAACGACCGTTCTGGCAGGGGGAACGGCCGAGACAGGCGCGATGATCATCGCGGTCGCCCGCCACAGCGTCAGCGCGTTCCCGAGCCTCCTGTGCCGGACGAGGTCGAACCCGCAGACCTCGAGCGGGGCGCCAGGAACGAGCTGCGTGCCCTGGGGCGAGCCAACGCCGAGAACGTCGCCCGTCATCTTGTGATGGTTCAGCGGCTGCTGGAGGACGACCCTCAGATGGCCTACGAGCACGCGCGCTACGCCACATCCCATGCGGGTCGCGTCGCCGTCGTGCGGGAGACCGCCGGTATCGCCGCGTACCTCGCAGGACACTACAACGAGGCGCTGCGTGAGATCCGAGCCGCCAGGCGACTTTCCGGCATCGATCTGCACCGAGCTATTGAGGTCGACTGCGAACGCGCCCTGGGGAACGTCGACAAGGCGCTTCAGGCCGCGAAGGCGGCCGACCCACGTCGGCTCGACGAGATCGAACGCGCCGAGCTGGCCATGGTCGTCTCCAGCCTGCGCCACGAGATGGGGCAGACCGATCTGGGCCTCATCGTCATCGAGGACGCCATCAGGGCGCGTCCCTCCGACAGCGATACCCTCAGGCGCCTGCACTCGGTGCGAGCCGACCGGCTTGAGGAGCTCGGACGCCTCCGTGAGGCCGCTGCCATCCGGGACCGCATCGGTCCGGAACCGACTGAGGAGGACGAGGTCGAGGTCTTCGACATCGAGGAGGACTACGACGCCCAGACGCCGGACCAGGACTCCCCGATGACAACCGGCGAACAGGCCGATGCCGTGGCGGACGCTCCGGCGGACGACACCGAGCCCCCCGGAGAACCTGCTGAGGCCAGCGCGGATACGGTCGCAGACCTCGACGCTCCAGACCAGGACGATGACGCCGAGTGGTCGCAGTCCTTCGCTGAGCGCGTTGAGGCCGAGATGGCCGAGCTGCTTGAGGAAGCGGGTGAGGCTTCGGCCTCCCCCAGTGACGCCACTGATGAGACAACCACCATGACCACCTCCGCCGACGACGCCCCTGAGGAGCCCCGATGACCTCGCCCGAGCCGACTCCCACGTGCACCACCGCCACGCTCCTCGGCAGCGACGAGCCCCTGTGCGCCGCATACGACGTCGCGCTGCTGGACCTCGACGGCGTCTGCTTCGCCGGCGAGGCCCGGGTGCCCTACGCGGCCGACAACGTCAACGCAGCCCGCAAGACCGGAATGCACCTGTCCTTCGTCACCAATAACGCCTCGAGGGCCCCTCAGACGGTTGTCGACAAGCTGGCGGCCAATGACATCGTCGCCGCACCGTCCGAGGTCTTCAGCGCCGCCATGGACGCGGCCGCCATGCTCGCCGAGCACGTCGATCCCGGTTCCATGGTTCTCGTCGTCGGGGGAGAGGGCGTCCGGCAGGCCCTCCTTGACGAGGGCTTCCAGGTGACCAGCAGCGCTCAGGACGAGCCGGTGGCCGTTGTCCAGGGATGGGACCCGGCGGTCGACTGGGCCCTGCTGTCCGAGGGCGTCTACGCCATTAACGCCGGTGCTCTCCACGTGGCCACCAACCTCGATGCGACCCTGCCGACCGAGCGGGGCTTCGCGCTGGGCAACGGCAGCCTCGTGGCCGCCATCGTCAACGCCTCCGGTCAAGAGCCCCTGGCCGGGGGCAAGCCCTTCCCGGGCATCTACACCCGTGCTCTCAAGCGGGCCGGGGGTACCAAGCCGTTGGCCATCGGTGACCGTCTCAACACCGACCACGTCGGGGCTCGAGCCGCGGGGATTCCCGGGCTCCACGTGCTTACCGGTGTCTCGGGCGCGCGCGAGGTCATCACCGCTCCGGCCACCGAGCGCCCCAGCTTCCTTCACACCGATCTACGCGGTCTGACCGAGCCCCATCCCGCACCCGTGCGAGTCGTGCGCGATGGCCAGGAGTGGTGGCAGGTCGGCGGCCGGTGCGCCCGCGTCGTCGATTCCGGACTCGAGCTGGACGGTGTGGGGACCGTGACCTCTCAGGACGGTGGGCCCGTGCGCATCGACCTGGACTCCTACCGGGCTCTGGCCGTGGCCGCATGGGCCTGGGCCGACGCGCAGGTCGCTCGAGGTGAGGCCGCGGCGCTGGAGCTTCCCGAGATTGAGGTCATCGAGCCCTGAGATACCCGCCGGGTCGGTCATACTCCTCAGGAGGAAAAGAGGCGTAGCAGCAGCACGCATACGAACGATGTCGAGGTGAGTCAGAAATGAGCCGCAACGAGCCGGAGACCCGGGTTCCACAGGAGACGGCGCCCACTCCCGACTCCGCCCGCAGGCCAGAGCCCAAGGCGCCGGTCCCCGCGCCTCCGCGAGCCGACGCCGCCCTCACTGCAGTTCGTGGCCTGACCGACCACTCCGACGAGCTCGCCCAGATCGGGACGATTCCTCTGGAGGAGCGCGCCGGTGCGCTGTCCGCCATCCACGAGGAGCTCGTCTCCGTCCTGCACGCGGCGGAAGGTTGACATGGCCCGACTCATCCGCATCGACTCCGAGCTCGTGCGCCGCGGGTTGGCCCGCTCTCGCACGCACGCCGCCACCCTCATCTCCGACGGCCACGTCACCCTTGACGGCGAGGTGGTCACCAAGCCGGCCCGTCAGGTCAATCCGGCCCAGGCCATCGAGATCCTGGTCCCCTCCGGAGATGACTACGTCTCGCGCGGCGCCCACAAGCTCGCCGGAGCCTTGGAGGCCTTGGGGCAACGCGGACTGGCGCCTCGCGTCGAGGGCCGCCGCTGTCTGGACGCCGGTGCCTCGACCGGAGGCTTCACCGATGTTCTTCTACGCCGCGGTGCCGAGCACGTCGTGTCCGTTGACGTCGGCTACGGCCAGCTGGCCTGGTCCCTGCGCTGCGATCCTCGCGTCACCGCCCTGGACCGAACCAACATCCGCATGCTGGACCCCGCCGCCGTCGCTCCCGCCCCCGAGCTCGTGGTCGGCGACCTCTCCTTCATCTCTCTGACTCTCGTCCTCGAGCCGCTGCTGCGGGCCGCAGCCGACGACGCCGACCTCCTGCTCATGGTCAAGCCCCAGTTCGAGGTGGGTAAAGAGCGGATCGGCCACGGGGGAGTGGTGCGCGACCCGCAGCTCCACGTGGAGACGGTCCTGACCGTGGCTGAGCGTGCCCATGGTCTGGGAGTGGGAGTCGACGCCGTGACCGCCTCCCCGTTGCCGGGCCCCACAGGCAACGTCGAGTACTTCCTGAACATGCATGCCTCCCGCGCCGGGGGCCCCGATGACCTGCGCGGCGACGACCTGCGTGCCCAGGTCGAGGACGCCGTCGCCTCCGGCCCCGCCGCAGCAGGTTTCCGACGAAGCAGAACGAGGACCCGACCATGAGCAAGCTGAGCCCGTCATGCCCTACCGGTGCGGCTGAGTCGACGGATTCGCACCACCAGAGGATTTCGCGCGTCATGCTGCTGCAGCGTGACCTCAACGACAAACCGGTCCCCGTCCCCAGACCCAGTGCCCCCACGGCCACCGCCGTGGCCCGGGCCTCGGCGGCTCTGCGCTCCCACGGCGTCGAACCCGTCGGTCCGGAGTGCACCGACCACGTCGACCTCGTCCTCGTCCTCGGCGGTGACGGCACGATCCTGCGTGCCTTCGAGGTCGCCCGCGAGCGAGACATCCCCCTGGTGGGTATCAACACCGGGCACGTCGGTTTCCTGGCCGAGGCCGACCCCGACGGCATCGAGCAGGTCGTCGCCGACCTCGTTGCGGGCCGCTACACCGTCGAGACCCGCACCACCATGAACGTGGAGGTCATCTCCCCGGACGGTACGGTCACCCGTGAGTGGGCCCTCAACGAGGCGGCCCTGGAGAAGCGCGACCGCGCCCGCATGATCGAGGTCGCCATCGGCGTCGACGGCCAGGCCGTCTCCTCCTTCGGCTGCGACGGCCTCATCATGTCCACGCCCACCGGCTCGACCGCCTACGCCTTCTCCTGCGGTGGCCCCGTCATCTGGCCGGAGGTCGAGGCACTCCTCCTGGTGCCGGTGGCCGCGCACGCCCTGTTCACCCGCCCCCTGGTCCTGGGTCCCGACTCCTGCATGGAGGTCGTGGTCCAACGAGCGGGTTTCGGAGGCGCCGAGATCTGGTGCGACGGCAGGCGCAGCCTGGACGTCCCCGTCGGCGCCCGGATCCGAGTCAGCCGGGCGGAGCGCCCGGTACGCCTGGCCCGTTTCAACGAGGCCCCTTTCGCCAGCCGCCTGGTGCGCAAGTTCGACCTGCCCGTGGAGGGGTGGCGGGCCTCCAGCAGCGCCGATGAGGCCTACTCGGCCGAGGATGAGGCGCTGCACCAACCGATGGTCCGCACTGCCGATGAGAGCGCCGACGTCGAGACCCGGCGGGACTCCTCGGGAGGGAGGTCATGATCGAGTCCCTGCACATCGAGGACCTCGGTGTCATCGAGGAGGCTGATCTCCCTCTCAGCCGTGGCCTGACCGCGCTGACCGGTGAGACCGGCGCAGGCAAGACGATGGTGCTCACGTCACTCGGGCTGCTGCTGGGCCAGCGTGCCGAGACCACCATCGTGCGCACAGGCGCCGAACGCAGCCTGGTTGAGGGGGCCTTCCTCGTCGACCCCGACTCGCGCGCCGCCTCGCGGGCTGTTGAGGCCGGGGCCGACCTCGATGACGACCTTCTCCTGGCCTCTCGCACGGTCCCGTCCACCGGCCGTTCCCGCGCCTATCTGGGAGGGCGATCCGTTCCGGCCTCGGTGCTCAGCGAGGTGGGCGGCCGGCTGGTCTCCGTCCACGGGCAGGCCGACCAGCTGCGGCTGCGCTCGGCCGCGGCCCAGCGCGCCGCCCTGGACTCCCTGGGAGGCCCTGACCACGCCGCCCTGTGCCGCCGTTACTCCCAGGCGTACCAGGCACGCCGGCAGGCCGCCCAGGAGCTCCAGGAGTGGCAGGCCTCGGCCCAGGCCCGGGCTGTCGAAGTAGCCCAGCTGCGCACCTGGCTCGAGGCTCTGGAGGAGGTCGACCCCCTCAGCGGCGAGGACCAGGACTTGACGGCGGAGGCCGAGCGGCTTGACCACGCCGAGGATCTGCGCTCAGCCGCCACCGGGGCCCGCACCGCACTCAGCGGCGAGGAGTCCGCCACCGGACAGGCCCCCGACGTCGTCTCGCTCATCGCCTACGCGCACCGCAGCCTGTCCACCGAGTCCGAACGCGACCCCGCTCTGGCAGAGCTCGCAACGCGCACCCAGCGCCTGGGCATTGACGCGGCAGATATCGCCGCCGAGCTGGGCGGGTACCTGTCCTCACTCAGCGCTGACCCGGCCCGTCTCGCCCAGGTCCAGGACCGGCGCGGAGAGCTCGCTCGTGCCTGCCGGGAGATCGGTGGCCCCCAGGAGCAGATCGACGATGTCGACGCCCTCCTGGCCTGGGGCGAACGTGCCGCCGCGCGCCTGGCCGAGCTCGACGGCCCCCAGGACACCGCCACCGTCCTGGCCGAGCGCCTGGCCACCGCCGATGAGGAGCTGGCAGATGTCGGTGACGAGCTGAGTCGGGCCCGCCGGCGGCTCGGCGAGCGTCTCGAGCAGGCCGTTACCACGGAGCTGGAGGGTCTGGAGATGAAAGGGGCTCGGCTCGTCGTCGCGCTGGAGCTCCTCGACGAGGCCGGGCCCACCGGCCTTGAGCGTGTCTCCCTCGAGCTCGTCTCCCATCCCGGTGCCCCGGCCCTGCCTCTGGGCAAGGGAGCATCAGGAGGTGAGCTGTCCCGCATCATGCTGGCCCTGGAGGTGGTGCTCGCCGATGCCGCCGCCTCCGCGCGCCCCTCGACCCACACCCGCACCCTCGTCTTCGACGAGATCGACGCGGGTGTGGGAGGTCGCGCCGCCAGGGAGATCGGCCGGCGTCTGGCGCGTCTGGCGCGTCACCACCAGGTCATCGTGGTGACGCACCTGGCCCAGGTGGCGGCGTGGGCCGATACCCATCTCGTGGTGCGCAAGGAGACGGTGCCCGACTCGGTGGCAGCCCCGGCGGCCGGACCGGTGGGTGGGGCGGAGCCCCCGGCCTCCTCACCCGACCCCACGCTCTGGGAGTCCGTGAACGATCCCCGGACGAATGTGAGAAAGTCTGAGCCGGGGCGCACCCGCACCCAGGTCGTCGTCGTCGAAGGCCAGGAGAGACAGCGCGAACTGGCCAGAATGCTGTCGGGACACGAGGACTCCCAGGCCGCGGTCCGGCACGCCGCTGAGCTTCTCCAGGAAGCAGTCGTGGGACAATCCGATCCGTGAGGAATCCCTTCCGCAGAAGATCTGCGTCCGTCTCCGAGCTGCCCAGCGGTGTCGTACGCGTCGATGCACGCACCAAGAAGCTCACCAAACGCCTCCAGCCCGGCGAGATCGCCATCATTGATCACACCGACATCGACCGGGTGGCCGCCGAGGCACTGGTCGAGTGCGGCCCCTCCGCAGTCCTCAACGCCTCGCCATCGATCTCCGGGCGCTACCCGAACCTCGGCCCGGAGATTCTCGTCGACGCCGGCATCCCGCTCATTGATGACCTGGGCCCCGACGTCATGCGCCTGCATGACGGCCAGCGCGTCGCCGTCGAGGGCGGCACTGTTCGCATCGCGGGTAAGGAACAGGTCATCGCTGAGGGCTCGGTCCAGACCAAGCAGACCGTCGCCGACGCCATGGAGGCGGCCAAGAAGGGACTGGCTGTCCAGCTGGAGGCCTTCGCTGCCAACACCATGGAGTACATGCGCGGCGAGTGGGACCTGCTTCTCAACGGCGTCGGCATGCCCACGCTGTCCACGCAGATGGGCGGCAGGCACGTCCTGGTCGTCGTACGCGGCTACTCCTACAAGGAGGATCTCCAGGCCCTCAAGCCCTACATCCGCGAGTACAAGCCCGTCATCATCGGTGTCGACGGAGGAGCCGACGCCGTCCTGGAGGCAGGTTTCAAACCGACCATGATCGTGGGCGACATGGACTCCGTGTCAGACAAGGCGCTCACCTGCGGTGCTGAGGTCGTCGTCCACGCCTACCGCGACGGGCGGGCTCCGGGCCTGGCCCATGTCGAGGAGCTCGGGGTCGAGCACCATGTCTTCGCCGCCACCGGAACCAGTGAGGACATCGCCATGCTCATGGCCGATGAGGCCGGTGCCGAGATCATCGTGGCCCTGGGCACGCATGCCACCTTGCTCGAGTTCCTCGACAAGGGCCGCGCCGGCATGTCCTCAACCTTCCTGACCCGGCTCAAGGTCGGTGGCCGGCTCATCGACGCCAAAGGCGTCTCCCAGCTCTACCGCACCCGCATCTCAGGATGGTGGCTGCTGCTCCTGGCGCTGTCCGGCACCTTCGCCCTGGCCATCGCCCTCATGGCCACCCCGGCCGGTCAGACCTTCCTAGGACTGTCCGGCGCCGTGTGGGACGACGTCGTCAACTTCTTCCGCTCACTGGTGGGCCTGGCCCCGAACTCACCCACTGTCTAACGACCCCCGCCCATCTGAGAGGCAGCGCCTCTCACGGTCATCTCCAAGGTCTCAACCATGATCGACTTCCGCTATCACCTGGTATCGCTCATCTCCGTCTTCCTGGCCCTCGCCCTCGGCGTCGTGCTGGGCGCCGGTCCTCTGCAGAACTCACTGGGAACCGCGCTCAACGACCAGGTCACCGCGCTGCGCGAGGACCGTAATGCCACCCAGACCAAGCTCGAGCAGACCGAGGCAGCGGTCAACGAGCGCGACTCCTACATCACCCAGGCCGCCAGCAGCCTCCTTCCCGGGACCCTGGCCTCCAAGAAGGTCGCCCTGGTGCTCCTGCCCGAGGCCAAGGCCGAGGACGCAGACGCCGTCGCCACCCAGCTCAAGACGGCCGGTGCCACCGTCACTGGCCGAGTCAGCCTGACCACCACCTGGGTGGACGTGTCCCGGGAGAACTACCGCTCCACCTTCTCCGGTCAGATCCAGGGCAACCTGGGCGGAGCCGGTTCCAAGGACGCCAACGGCATCCTGGGGGAGGGGCTGGCCAAGGCCCTGACCGGCAATGACGAGGCCTCCCGAGCCCTCATGGACCTGCTGACCGTGGACACCTCCGGTACTCCCTTCGTCACCGTGGACTCCGCGCTCACCGCTCCCGCGGAGATGATCGTCGTCGTCGGACCGCGGCCTCAGGCCGCCTCCGCCAAGGGCGCCACGGTGGGGCCCTCATCAGGGCAGGACCCCAAGGCCTGGGCCAAGGCCCTGACCGGTACGGCCTCTCGGGCCACCACGGTCGTTGTCGGGTCCGCCGACGGCGACGACAACGTGGTCACCGTCATTCGCTCCGAGAGCGCGAAGGTGACCACTGTGGACTCCGTCGGCCAGGTCGCCGCCTCGGTCTCCGCCCCCCTTGCCCTGGCCTCCACCCAGGCCGGAACCGTCGGCCACTACGGCTTCGACAAAGGGGCGGACGCCGTCATGCCGCCAGTGTCCAAGTAGCCCCGTCGGCTCCGGCCGACTCGGCATCTCCTACGGCTCAGGCTGGCCGATGCCATTGGGCCGCCATCACCACGATCCACTCGCGCCCTGCCTTAGGCTGAGACCATGGCTGGCACGATCACGCGAGTAAGCACCTGCGCCCGACGCCTGGCGCAGGTGGGGATCAAGGCGGCGGGCGTCACCCTGTCCTGGTCGACCTCCCTGGCACCCATCGCCCCGAGCCTGGACCGGACCAACTTCCACGGCCGCACCGTGAGCCTGCGTGGGGGCGTGGGCGTCGCCGCCGGGTCCGTCATGGCCGCGATCGACACCGGCCGGCTCCTGCGCGGCGCATCCGCATCACGCTCCTCAGCGCCGCGCCGCGGCTCACGGGTGCGACTCGCCGCCACCATCGCGACGGCCGCCGGAGGGTGCGCCGGCCTGGTCGACGACCTCGACGCCGGAGCCCACGACGGCGACGCCCCCGCCAAGGGGCTCAAGGGGCACCTGACCGCGCTCGCCCACGGGCGCGTCACCACCGGGGCCCTCAAGATCGCCGTCATCGGCTCGGGAGCCGTTGTCGGTGGGGTCCTGCTGGCCCGTGACCGCAGCGCCGCCGCAGGCGGCCGAGCACTGGCAGCGAGTGCCGTCGACGCCGCCTCGAGTGCCGTCGTCATCGCCTCCTGGGCGAATCTTCTCAACCTTCTCGACCTGCGTCCCGGCCGGGCGCTCAAGACCGCCTCCATCGTGAGCGCGCCCCTGCTGGCCACTCCCGGGCGCGACGGCGAGCCCACCCGGCTGCTGGCCGCGGGCACGCTGGGGGTCAGCCTCATCGCTTTGCCCGAGGACCTCCTGGAGAACACGATGCTGGGCGATACCGGGGCCAACGCCGTCGGCGCCCTGCTGGGCACCGCCGTGGCCTGCCACCCCAGCCGGGCGGTGCGTGCCGGAGCCGCTCTGAGCGGCATCGGCCTCATCCTGGCCAGCGAGAAGGTCTCCTTCTCCCGAGTCATCGCCGACACCCCGGCTCTGGCGGCGCTTGACGGGCTGGGGCGCCGCCCCTGATGACGGCTCAGCAACGCCGCGGCGGCCTGCTCTCAGTGGCCGGCTCGGTCGCCGGCCTGACCCTGGTCTCCCGCGCACTGGGCTTCCTGCGCTGGCTCGTTCAGGCCGCCACCGTCGGCACCGGCACGGTGGCGGGCGCCTACACCACCGCCAACCAGCTCCCCAACACCCTCTACGAGGTCGTGGTCGGCGGGGTTCTGGCCGCCACCGTGGTCCCGCTCCTGGCCGCCCCGATCGCCGCGGGCAGGCGTGAGGAGGTCACCGCCACGGCCTCCGGGCTGCTCGGTCTGGTCCTGGCCGTGCTGACCCCGCTGTCTCTGGTCCTCATCGTCTTCGCCGCCCCCATCGCCGCCCTCTTCCCCACATCCCAGGGGGTCGACCCCGCGCTCCAGCACGAGCTCGTCGCCTCCTTCCTGCGCATGTTCGCACTCCAGGTGCCCATGTACGGGGTGGCGGTGGTCCTCACCGGTGTCCTTCAGGCCCACAACCGCTTCACCTGGCCTGCGCTGACCCCGATGCTCTCCAGCCTTGTTGTCATGGCGACCTACGGCCTCTACGGGGCGCTGGCCGACGGCGACGACGCGGCCTCCGGCCCCGCCCTGCAGGTCCTCGGCTGGGGCACCACCCTCGGAGTAGCGGCGCTCAGCCTGCCCCTGCTGTGGCCGGTCCACCGGCTGGGACTGGGACTGCGCCCCACTCTGAGGCTGGGCGGCTCGCAGGCCCGGCGGGCGCTGCGCCTGGGCGGGGCCGGAGTATGGACGATCCTGGCTCAGCAGCTGAGCGTCCTGGTGGTCCTGGCCCTGGCCCGCTGGGGAGGACAGACCGGTACGGCGGCCGTCTACCAGTACACGCAGGCCGTCTACGTCCTTCCCTACGCGGTGCTGGCGGTACCGGTGGCCACCGTCCTCTACCCCCGCCTCACAGCGGCCTTCGAGGCCGCCGCTCACCAGCGGGCCGCGCCCGGCACCACCGGCGCGGACAGTGCCGTCACCGGGCTGGTCGCCACCTCGACGGCCCTGGTCACCGCCGTCGCCGTCGCTGGGAGCGCCATGCTCCTGGCCGCCAGCGACGCCGCCGAGCGCTTCTTCTCCTTCAAGCAGGTCGACGGGATGGGGCAGGCCCTGGCGGTCCTGGCCCCGGGACTGATCGGCTACGCCCTCATCTTCCAGGTCACCCGGGTTCTCTTCGCCGCCGATCGCTCCCGGCCCGCCGCCCACGCCACGGTGGCGGGATGGCTGACGGTCGCACTGGCCTCCGCTGCCTGCGTGCGCCTCATGGCGCCATCGGGCGGTGACGGGGGAGCCACCCTCGTTGCACTCGGAGTGGGTACCACCGTGGGAATGACGGTTGCAGGAGTCGGCCTGCTCACGGCCCTGGCCCGCATCATGGGAGTCCGGGTGCTGCGTCCGATCCTCACGGCTCTCGCCACCGGGTTCCCGGTGGCCCTCGCTGCCGGTCTGGCGATCCGGGTGGCAACCACTCACGTGGCCTCCCTGAGCCTGGCGGTTCTGACCGCGGTGGCGGGAGCGGTCGCCGCCGCAGGCGTCGTCCTGGCAGCGATCCACCTGGCCGACCGCAGCCTCCTGCGGACGGTGCGCGGGGCCCGGGCGACACCCACGGACATGGACGGCATCGCGGACAAGAAGAAGGAGAAGGCATGAGCACCAGCGCCGAATCGAATGACTCCGACGCCCCGCAGCAGCCCGCTGGGCGCCTGCGGATCCTCCAGGTCAGCGGATCGGCCGCCGGAGGGGTTCGCACGCACCTGGCCGACTGCGCTCGGATACTGGCCGCTGACGGGCATGACGTCATCGTCGAGGCCCCCGCCGCGGCCCTGGACGGGTTGGACGTCGCCCCTGCCCGCGCCGAGGCGCTCGAGATCGGGGCCCGTCCGAGTCTCGGCGACTCTCGCGTCGTGGCCAGGCTGCGTCGCCTGGGGCGTCGGGCCCACACCGTCCACGCTCACGGCCTGCGCGCCGGCGCCCTGGCCGCCCTCGCCCTGGGCCGACGCAGGCGCGGTCGCACCCGGCTGGTCGTCACCCTCCACAACCTCACCGTCGGAGGCCGCCTGACCACCCTGGTAGGGGAGAGGCTCGAACGGCTCATCGCCTCGCGCGCCGATCTCGTCTTGGCCGTCAGTCCCGACCTGGCCGAGCGGGCGCGGGGTCTCGGTGCCGCGCGCGTCGAGCTGGCCGTCATCCCCGCTCCGGTCCCGCATCCGTCCTCCGAGCCGACTTCCTCGGGCTCCACTGCGCCGGAGGATGTCTGGCCCCAGGAGGGTGCCCGCATCCTGACCGTCGCCCGCCTGGCGCCCCAGAAGGGCCTGTCGCTGCTCCTCGACGTCGCTGCGGCCCTCTCCCTTGAGGCCGAGGCCGGACGCCTGCCGGCCTTCACCTGGGCCCTCGCCGGAGACGGGCCCTGCCGTGAGGAGGCCGCTGAGCGCATCGCCGCTGAGCATCTTCCAGTGACCCTCCTGGGGCGGCGGACCGACGTACCCTCCCTCATGGAGACCGCCGACGCCGTCGTCCAGACCAGTCTGTGGGAGGGGCAGCCCCTGACCATCCAGGAGGCCCTGCGCGCCGGCGCTGCGATCGTGGCCACCGACGTCGGCGGCACCGCCGTGACCGCCAGAGGAGGGGCCGTCCTCGTCGTCCCCGAGGCCCAGGCCATCGCCGGGGCGCTTACTACGCTCCTGACCGATCCCGAGGCCGGTTCCCGAGCCCGCCTCAGCGCGCGAGAGGCCGCAGGACTCCTTCCCGGACCCGAGGATCTCGCGGCCCAGCTGCGCCAGGCGGCTCTGGCTCAGGACTGAGCGCAGATGACATAGGCAGGACGCTAGTGCGTCGGGCAGGTTTCGTCGGGCCTGCTATGTTGAAACTCCGTGATCAACGCAGTCTCACGTCTTCAGCCCACCCAGGTCCCCGTACCGTGCCACATCTTCGTCACTGGCGGCGTCGTCTCCTCCCTCGGCAAGGGATTGACCGCCTCTAGTCTCGGGCGGCTCCTACGGGCCCGCGGCATCAGCGTTGTCATGCAGAAGCTGGACCCCTACATCAACGTCGATCCCGGCACAATGAACCCCTTCCAGCACGGCGAGGTCTTCGTCACTGACGACGGCTCGGAGACGGACCTCGACATCGGGCACTACGAGCGATTCCTCGACGTGAACCTCTCCGGCAAGGCCAACGCCACCACCGGACAGGTCTACTCCACCGTCATCGCAAAGGAGCGGCGAGGGGAGTACCTCGGCGACACTGTCCAGGTCATCCCGCACATCACCGACGAGATCAAGCGAGTCATGCGCGCTCAGGCCGAGCCCGATGACGACGGCAACCTCCCCGACGTCATCATCACCGAGATCGGTGGCACCGTCGGCGACATCGAGTCCCAGCCCTTCCTCGAGGCCGCCAGACAGGTGCGCGCCGATCTAGGGCGCGACAACGTCGCCTTCGTCCACGTATCCCTCATCCCCTTCCTGCCCGCAGCTGGAGAGCTCAAAACCAAACCCACCCAGCACTCGGTGGCCTCACTGCGCAACATCGGGATCCAGCCCGATGCCCTCGTCCTGCGCACCGACCGGCCCCTTCCCGAGGGCATCAAGGGCAAAGTGGCACTCATGTGCGACGTCGACCGCGACGCCGTCGTCGAGTGCAAGGATGCCGCCAGCATCTACGAGGTCCCTCCGATCCTCCACCGCGAGGGCCTGGACGCCTATCTCGTCCAGCGACTGGGCCTGACCTTCCGCGATGTCGACTGGACCGAGTGGAACAGCCTGCTCGAACGCGTCCACGCTCCCAGACACCGCCTCGAGGTGGCGCTTGTAGGCAAGTACGTCGACCTGCACGACGCGTACCTGTCCGTCTCCGAGGCGATCCGTCACGGCGGCTTCGCCAACCACGCCCGCGTCGATATCCGCTGGGTGGCCTCCGACATCTGCGAGACGCCTGAGGGAGCCCAGCGGGCCCTTGCCGGCGTCGACGCGATCGTCGTACCAGGAGGTTTCGGCGTGCGTGGGATCGAGGGCAAAGTTGGTGCTCTGCGCTGGGCCCGGGAGCACCGCGTCCCGACCCTCGGGTTGTGCCTGGGACTGCAGTGCATGGTCATCGAGGCCGCTCGCAATCTCCTGGGCCTGAGCGCGGCCTCGTCCACTGAGATGGAGCCTGACACTCCTGATCCGGTCGTAGCCACCATGGACTCCCAGCGTCAGATCGTCCACGGTGATGGGAACCTCGGAGGCACCATGCGCCTCGGCTCCTACCCAGCGGTTCTGACGGAAGGTTCGATCGTCGCCGAGGCCTATGGAACCAATGAGGTCAGTGAGCGCCACCGCCACCGCTTCGAGGTCAACAACGGCTACCGGGAGCGCCTGGCCTCGGTGGGGTTACGTGTCAGCGGTACCTCCCCGGACGGCCGCCTCACTGAGTTCGTTGAGCTCGACCGCGGCCGGCACCCCTATTACGTTGCCACCCAGGCCCATCCCGAGTTCCGGTCCCGCCCCACCCGGGCCCACCCGCTGTTCACCGCGCTTGTGCGCGCAGGACTGGATCGTCGTCGGGAGGTCTACGCCTCTCACCGGAGTGGGGAACATGTTGTCCCAGGTGATGAGCTGGCCGAGCGCTTCACCGGTGCCAGCAGCGATAACGGCGATACCATCAAGGATGCCGATGCGCGCAGCGACGACGCGGACAGCGAGTGAAGGAGCTAGGCGTGGATAGGACGGACAGCAGGGCCGCCAAGAATGGCGACGTCGTGAGTGACACGAGCAGGCTCGTCGACGTACGCGAGTCGGGACGGGAGCTGGTCTCCAGTGAGCGGGTCTGGAGCGGGCCGATCTTCGCCGTCGACGCCGACCACGTGCGCCTCACCCCCGGTCAGGATCCGGTGGCCCGTCAGGTCGTCGTCCACCACGACGCCGTCGCCGTCGTCGCCCTGCGCGAGGGCGAGGACTCCTCTCAGCCCGACGGCGCCGCGGAGATCCTCATGGTCCGCCAGTACCGCCATCCCGTACGCGCCTGCCTGTGGGAGATTCCCGCCGGCCTGCTCGACGTGCCGGGGGAGGCCCCCGCCGTCGCCGCCGCCCGCGAGCTCGCCGAGGAGACGGACTACGTCGCGGCCACCTGGAACACGCTGGCCGAGTTCTACGCCTCTCCCGGCTTCACCACCGAGGGTGCCCGGATCTTCCTCGCCCAGGACCTGAGCCTGCTGCCCGAGGAGAGGCGGACCCCGCGTGAGGCCGAGGAGGCCGAGTTCGTGCCCACCTGGGTGCGCCTCGATGAGGTGCTCGACGCCGTCATGGACGGGCGTCTGCACAACCCCTCCACCGTGCTGGGGGTTCTGGCCACCGCCCAGGCTCGCGCTCACGGCTGGACTGAGCTGCGCCCCGCCGACGCCTCCTGGCTGCGCAGCCCCGAGAGCCTGTAACCGTTGTGGGCCAGGAGGTCGAGGCGGGTGTTACAAGGCACGGTGCAGGGTCACGACGGGCTCGCTGCGAGGATGCCCATGTTTCATCGTCTCTGCACCGCCCGTTGACGCAACCTCTCAGTAGCAGGAGATTGGGTTCCATGCCCTGAGGCCCAACTAGTTAGGTGTTCCTAGGTAAGGTTTACCTTTGATTAGGGTGCGTGTTCAATCCCACCCTGCGACGCCCCGTCACGAACTTGCCAGTGTTGAATTCGGCAAGCATGATCTTGGTTAAACTCGTGGCACGACGACCAGCGACGCCCTGCAGCCGATCCTGGGTCAGCCCTTTGGCTGGTTCTCGGACTCCTTCGGCCAACAAGGACGTGGTCGAACCGGCCGCAACGTGGTCAGGCCGTGAGGCGTCGCAGCGACAAGGGGAGGAGCAGTCATGACACAGAGTGACGATGACTCTACGCGGGCACGTGTGCTCGACCTCATCGCTGAGAAGGGCCCTGTCTCAGCGGCTCAGCTCGCCAAGGTCCTGAGTCTGACGCCGGCCGCCGTGCGCAGGCACATTACGGCGCTCGAGGATGCCGAGCAGATCGAGGTCCACACCCCGGCCCTGACGGGCAAGCGCGGCCGTGGTCGCCCGGCCCGGCACTATGTTCTGACGCCCAAGGCCCGCACCTCCTTCGCGGAGGGGTACTCCGATCTGGCCAACCGCGCCCTGCGCTACCTGTCCCAGGTGGCCGGTGACAAGGCGGTCGACTCCTTCGCCGCGGCTCGGGGCCGTGACCTGGAGCGCCGCTACGCCGCCGTCGTCGAGTCGGCCGGCAAGGATCCCTCCGAGCGGGCACGCGCCCTGGCCGATGCCCTCACCCTCGACGGGTACGCGGCCTCGGTTCGCGACGTCGGGGACGGCTCCTTCGCCATCCAGCTGTGTCAGGGCAACTGTCCGGTTCGCGATGTTGCCGGAGAGTTCCACGAGCTGTGCGATGCCGAGACGCAGGCGATCTCCCGCCTCGTCGGCGTCCCCGTCCAGCGTCTGGCCACCCTGGCCGGAGGCGAGCATGTCTGCACCACCCACATTCCGATCGCCATGCCCGCGCTGCGCAAGCGCGCGGTCCGGGCGGCGGCTAAGACGCGAGGCCGTGAGACCAAGCGAATGGAAGGAACCCGATGACACTGCCAACAACCGAGAATGTGCGTAGCACCGACGACGAGATCATCGACTCGATCTCAACGAGCTACGACTTCGGCTGGCACGACTCCGACGAAGCCGGCGAGAAGGCCAAGCGAGGCCTTGACGAGCAGGTGGTTCGCGAGATCTCCGCCATCAAGGGCGAGCCCGAGTGGATGCTCGCCAAGCGCCTCAAGGCCTACTCGACCTTCGAGCGCAAGCCCATGCCCACCTGGGGGGTGGACCTCTCGCAGCTCGACATGGACGCCGTCAAGTACTACGTGCGCTCCACGGACCGGCCGGCCAACTCCTGGGACGACCTGCCCGAGGACATCAAGAACACCTACGACCGCATCGGCATCCCCGAGGCCGAGCGCGAGCGCCTGGTGGCGGGAGTCGCGGCTCAGTACGAGTCGGAGGTCGTCTACCACCAGATCCGTGGTGACCTGGAGGAGCAGGGGGTCATCTTCGTCGACACCGACACCGCTGTGCGCGAGTACCCCGAGCTCGTCCAGGAGTACTTCGGGACCGTGGTTCCAGCGGGTGACAACAAGTTCGCCGCCCTCAACACGGCCGTGTGGTCCGGAGGGTCCTTCATCTACGTCCCCAAGGGCGTCCACGTCGAGATCCCGCTGCAGGCCTACTTCCGCATCAATACCGAGAACATGGGCCAGTTCGAGCGCACGCTCATCATCGCCGACGAGGACTCCTACGTCCACTACGTCGAGGGCTGCACCGCCCCCATCTACTCCACCGACTCCCTGCACTCGGCGATCGTGGAGATCGTGGTCAAGAAGAACGCCCGTGTGCGCTACACGACCATCCAGAACTGGTCCAACAACGTCTACAACCTCGTGACCCAGCGCGCTACCTGCGAGGAGGGCGCCACCATGGAGTGGGTCGACGGCAACATCGGTTCCAAGCGGAACATGAAGTACCCGGCCGTCTTCCTCATGGGCCCCCACGCCCGCG
>ERZ772764.1076-NODE-1076-length-17668-cov-3.254869_pt1 | contig 17668 bp, 21 predicted proteins | sample MGYA00512163_ERZ772764 | MGnify/ENA primary metagenome ERZ772764 (study PRJEB29015, sample SAMEA2737903) | human oral metagenome | biome: human oral; feature: human-associated habitat; material: dental | place: China | collected 2094 ... | reverse complement strand
AAGTCCTGACTGGTGAAGGTCAGGACTTTTTTTCTACCCCCAATCTCCTTAACCGTGTAGAAAGATGAAAAGCGAAGATGATAGTATTACCAGGAACATGTGTATCCATCAACAAACCGATCATCGGGGATGGGGAACGTCGTTTTCGGACATTCTATGGAGACCTGGTCTGGTCTCCTCAGGTCAACCCCGGATCCCCGAGACCCCTCCTGCCCGACGAATCCCTGCAGGTGGTACGTATAATTAAGGACATCCTTTTCTACCAGACCCGGGAGAGCCTGTTCTGTGGAAAAGCACTCTCGGAAGCCCTTCACTATCTCGGGAACCCAGAGGTCCTCCGGGTCCTCGGAAACCGGAGGGCTCTCCGTGAGGCTCTCACAAACTATGTGCCCGGCCGGTGGGATCCAGTACTCCCGGAGGACCCTAACCTGATATCTGTACTTCGGAAGACCCTGTCCGAGCCGGACTCCCGTGTTCTTCTACTCCCTGGGGACCTGGGCTATGAATCGACCGGGGCCAGGGGTTTCCTACGTTCCGTCCAGGTCAAGGGACTAGTCTGGGACCCAACGGGGCCAAGCCTGTCGTTGGCCGTTGAGGATGGACCTGCCTTGGATATTATCCAGGGTGGGGTCATTGTCCGGGAATCACTGACAGTGGTGGGCCCAGAACCTTTCCCAGGTCCCTGGCCGATCGATCCGGCATTCGGTGGGATCCCGGCGAGGACTATCGAGCTGTTACGGCTCCGACAATCCCCCACCAACGGAGCGACCCTGTCAGATCTGGTACTGGCTAAACTCTGGGACCCCTTTATACCGACACCGTTCAAGATCTTCCGGACCATCGGACATTCGAGGGAACAGCCGAGTCGAGAGTTAGCGACTATCGGGATACTAGGGCTAGCCTATTCCATGCTTCCCCCACGCTGCTATTGGGGTGTGCCGAAGGATACCCGGATAGAATTCCGAGGTATGGAGGTAGAAATAGAATTCGATGAGCTATGGAAAACTGGTCTGTGACACCCTGCCAGGGCTGTGGACCATGGCTCTTTTTTTTTCTGCCTGTCATCCCCTTATCCGTGTATGTATAGTATTAATATTAACAGTGAAAAAGAATGTATTATGTTAACGAGAAACTACTAGTACTCCCGGGGACTCATGTCTCGTTCGACCTGTCGGGGAACCGAGGGGTGCTGAAATGGTCGGAGGAGATTCACCCGGGAACCCCTAGTATGCTTGAGGTCAACGATTTCAGGATGGCCTCCGCTGTTGTCCGGGGACTCATGGAGAGTACCGACTACATGAAGTCTTGGGGTACCCAGGTGTCCGAGATTCTCGGGTACATGGGTGACCGGGAGGTCCTTAGGGCTATCGGGAACCAGAGAGCCCTGAGTAAAGCCTTCTCACAGGCTTCCCCGGGGAAGCCTGTGCTCCTGAAGGGGGACCTACTCAGGGTGCTACAGAAGATCGGGTCCGGCGGATACCGTCTTCTGTCAGCCCCCGGGGTCACTGAGTACCGGGTTCCCTCCGTCCCTGGCCCTGGACCAGTCAGAGGATCCAGGGTCACTGGACTAATTGGGAACCCGAGGGACCTTAGTCTATCCCTGACCCTGAAGAATGGAGAATCCCTGAGGGTAATCCATAAGGGAGTCACACAGGTTGATTCCTTGGTGGTGAAGGCACCGAAGGGTTCGGAGATCCCCGGAACCCCCGACGATGCGTTTCCCTGGGCCAGGATTGTCCGGATCGATCTTCTGCACCACCGGAAGACCTTGGAACGACCTCGTCTCCTGGACGTACGGGGTCTGGTCTTAGCGAAAATCAAGGATCCCAAGATCAAGACTCCCTTTGTAGTGAAGGACCTCGTTCAAGATCTCCCGATGGACCTACCGGAGGTAGATCCACTAACGGTTACCCTTGAACTATTGTCTTACTACTACTCGCTCCAGCCACCGACCAGGTACTGGAACGGCGTAGGAGGCTCCTCAAGAATTATCATCAAGGAAGGCCTGAAGGCTGGACTCGAACCCTGCCTGGAACCATGGTCATGAAGGGAGCACTGGCGGTCTACCGGTTTCCGGGGATACCGTACCGGATAGTTAGGGTTAGGCCGGGGCAGAAGGTTACTCCGGCTTGGAGAGACACCGATGATGTCATCGACTCAGTCAGACTCGGGGAGTACATAATCGTGACCAGCCTAGGCCCAACCCCCGGCGATCCAAGGAGGATGACGGGGGAGGAAGTCGAGGTAGTATCGAGTATCCTGAAGAGCAGTTCCTCTTCGAAACTGTCGGACCCACGAATCACAAGAGCTCTCCAGGGAATAGTCTGGTACACCGGGGTCCCTGAGTTAATGGGGGATCCGCTGGGATACGACGGGCCACTGGATCCAGGGAATCCCGTGATACTCGGCGATGATTCCCCGATCCTCTCCGAGTTCTTGACGGACCTACGGAGGGCCATAGTACGAACCGGACTCAGGCTAGCCAGGTTTCCCTGGGATCCGGGGGAGACCTCCGGGAAACTCCGGTATTCCAGGGTAATCGGCTTCGAGGGATCCCTGGACCGAGCGGGGACCGGGGAGAGACTGAAGCTGTCACTGATAACCGAGGGCAGCATCAGGGTTCCTCTGGTCAACTTCCCAACGATTACCTTGGAGTGGCCAGGGTTCCCTGAGAAGTATCTGGGGGCCGTTACGATGGTCACCGGAGATCTGTTCACAATAGACCTCAGGCTGTTCCCAAGAATCCCCGGAGGGATCATCAAGTCGATCCCTGGGAAAGTATGGAGGTTCATCAAGGAGAACCTCCCGGGTTCGGGGCTGGCGTTATCGGTGAGGTATACGGTAAAATCCTGGGAGATCCAGGTACTATCACCGGCCCTCTGGGTTATGTCAGAGGGCCCAGGGGAGGCATCCTTGATGGAGGCGATCGAAGAGATCGGTAGAGTCTCCTGGAATGGGAAGGGATTCCTCTGGAGACCTCCATTTTCTGTGAAGCCCTCAGAAGGTTCCCTCTGTTACGATAGTCCAATAACAGGTATTAGGTATGAAGTCAAGTTTTGAGAAAGGGGGCCTGATTCTGTGTATCCCAGAACTATTTTCAGTGTACGATGCGTCTCACGAGCTCAGTGATTCTAGGGCATTCCTGTTTCGCGATGAAACCGGGCTCACTACGTTAGTCCGACTAGGGGCGTCGGTGGCTGAGTATTGGCCGACCCCCGGGGACTACACAGAGGAAGTTCTCCAGGTGATCAGGGGCCTGATCGAGGGGCCATTCCTGAGTATGAACGACTACTACTACCTTCGGAGGGCTGTCTGGTACATTGGAGACCAGGCATTGATCCGTGCTCTCGACCGAGGACCGGGGCAGCTACGGAAGATTCTCCGGAACAGGTACTCCCCGCCGGACGGACGACCCCTTAAGCTCCCGATCTCTTCGGCGGTCCCCGACTTTTGCGAGCTCCTGAAGGACATAGCTTGCGGCGGCACCGGGGATGGGGCCACCACAGTTGTGGGGGTGGTGGGGACGCTCGGATACGAACCGCTGGAGCGGTCCCTGTACGGGACGATGATGGACTTGACGGGGGGGCCCACTGAGTGGGACCATAAGCCTTGTCACAGGGAGAGGGGCTAAGATTGACCTAACGCATAGCTGGATCCCTGTCGAAGGTAAGCTGGCGTTATGTCTTCCACCGAGGCGCTCTTTCTTCCGAAATCTACCGCCAATGTCCTACCCGGTACAGGTCAGGGAAGAGTGGGGAGCCAGCGTCATAGATCTCTCGATTCTCCCTCGGATTCAGTGGAGAAACGTCATGGTCGACCTCGGGAACATAGGGAACTGGATGCTCTCGAAGGGGATCTGGGAGATCCCAGGGACGGGGATCAGTATTTCTCCGCTTCCCCCTAGACGCGGTGTCCCCGGCCTAGTCTGGAACTTCCAGAAGGTACTAACGGACCTCTTCACTCTCCATCACCTCACCGGGCGTAGGGATGACCGGAAGCGGGAGGAGATCATTCACGGAGATAACTATGGATTATTTACTGTCCGGTGGGCAGCCACCGGGATTAATGAAACAGAGGATGCGCAATGACAATGTAATAGTACTCCCTGGGAGCCGGATATCGATGGTCCCTAGGGGATCCTTGAGAATACCGAGAACTGGACTAATCAGGACAGGCACCGACTGGGACTTAGTATGGTCTCCGACCTTCGAGGGGCCACCGAGGGCACTGACGGACCCTGAGTTCGAGGCACTAGTCAAGGCTGTCCTGGGGGCAGTCGAGAATATAACCAACATAGTCGAAGGGCGAGTGGTCAGAGAGGCCGCTTGGTACCTTGGGGACCCCGGGATTCTCCGGGTTATCGGAAACCCGGGGGCGTTCCGGGAAGCTCTCGGTCGAGCGACCCCCGGGGTGGTACCGAAGGAACAGGGGATAGGGGACCCGGATCTTACACAGATCCTCCAAGCCCTCGGGACCGGCGGTTACCGACTCATGTCAATCCCTGGGGTCACAGATTACGTGATCGGAGGGATCCCGATGGTCAGGTCCTCCCGGATTACCGGGTTCACCGGGAATCCGGTGAACCTATCGTTATCCTTGGAGCTGGAGGGCGGGACCAGGGTCGATGTCGTTCGGGAGGGAATCCTTGTGGTCGATTCCCTGGTAGTAATACCGACCAGGGAGGAGGAGGAGGAAACACCGTTGGGGAGCACTGTCGACTATGGGATCATCGGGGTCCGACCGACCCTGATCGATCTCCTCCACGCCGATCGAGACATATCCAACGGACCGGTACTAGAGGACTTGGTCCTCGCCAAACTCCGGAATCCCTCAATCAGGGTTCCCTTCCGGGTCCTACAGGTCCATGGGGATCCGACAGGGCACTCGGACCCGGATCCGACGGAGATAACAATCGGTCTACTGTACTACTACTATCACTGCTTCCCCCACCCCAGTAACTGTTGGCACTGTGGGAAATACGAGAGAGTCCGAGTCCACCGGGACCTGGAGGTGACGGTCGAATACTTGGGAAAGGGGGAGACATGTTAACCTATTGTTTTCCAGGGATATCCGCCCAAGTCACTAGGGTAGGCTCAGATGGCATGGTGGAGATGAAAGTGGGCAGTGTATATCTGTCGGACGGATACTGGATGAGCCGTAGTGACTCAGTCATTCCAGGGGCCCCCTGTTCTATGACCCCCGGAATAGTGGAACTGATAGGAGATCTGGCCAGCTCCTTTCTGCCAGCCAGTCTCAGGGACTACCTGACCTTCCAGGAACTGCTCTGGTATACGGGGGATACCGGGATCATGTCTGGGGGTTCCCCGATGTCCGACTCTCGGTCCCCGGTGGTACTGGGCCCCGATTCCCCTGGGCTCACCGATTTCCTGGAGGACCTTCGGGGATCCTTGGACCGGGTCCGGGTGGTCCGAGTACCGGGAATTCATGACGGCATCGGTCGGTTCGAGTATCACCGGATACGGCGGATTGTATCCTCCGTCGATGACGGGAGCATCTTATTGGTCCTCGAGGGATGCCCGCCGGTCAAGGTAATCGAGAACAATCGGCTCACGGGAGAGCGGCTGTTCCTGGAGTGGCCGGGGATCCCGGAGAAGTACCTCCGGTACGTCCTGGTGGGAGCGGAAGACTTGTACGGGGTCGATCTTGCCCGTTTCCCGGTAATCCCACAGACATCAAGGATCCCGGGACTACTATGGAGACGGGCCCGGCAGAAAGCCGATGAGTACCTCCGTGGACCCCTCGAGTCCGTCTGGGACTTAACCGGGATAACCGTCAGGTTTCCGCCGGGGTTCTCAGGGCGTGTAGCCATCGATGGGGTCCAGGCAGACACCGAATTCTACATGGTTCTCTGGGACACCGAGGTAATGTCCACGGGACTGACAGGGGAAAAGTTCTGGGAAGGAGTGTATGATATGTACCCAGAGGGGACAGTGGAGATGGACTGTGTCAGTCCGGTGACCGGGATTCAGTATCACGCCGAGATCCTGGTATAATCTTATTAGTATTATGGAAGAAACAATATATTTTCCTGGAACAAGAATACGAATCGTTAAAACGGGGGACCCACCAAAGGGTGCGGTCTATCTCGGGCACGGGTACTCCGCGATACTACTGGAGGACCCGGAGCCTGGGTTCTCCCGGTCCCTGGGGATCGAGGAAGCACGGCGGGTGTGGGAGATCTTACGTAACGGGCGAGAGGTCGAAGAACAGGACCCTCTCGCATACACCAGGGTTATCCAAGAGATCGCCTGGTACACTGGGGACAGACGACTGATGTCCGATCCCCACTGGTTTCCGGTCGATTCCATCGAACCGGGGATCCCATTCACTATAGGACCCAAAGATCCGACACTCCCAGAATTTATTCGAGACCTGAGACTCTCGGGACCCTGGGTAGTCTCTATCCCCGGCTATACGAGCTACGAGGTCATCGAGGGAAAGATCACCGGAGTTCGGTCAGACCTTGATAGGTCCGGGAACCCGAGGTTCTATCTGGATATCGAGGGGGAACTTGAGTTCCCTATGTCCACCAGGTCCCGACGGATTGCCGTCAGGTGGCCGAGGATGCCGGAGAGATACCTGGGGATGGCAGATCTCGTGGCCCCCGGGGAGGTGTACGCTTTCGACCTCGCCCGGTTCCCGGTTATCCCGCCGACTCATCGGGAGGACATGACTGAGACTATCCCAGGGTCAGCCCTGACGGCGCTCAAGTGGTACTACACGGTAGCATGGGGACTGGCGGCCCCCGACAAGCTGTTAGCCCCTGGCGGGGTGTTGACTACCATCCGCGGACCTATCGCCACAACCTCTGTTCCGGTCCCTGGGGCCACCAGGGATGACGTGATATCCGACCTAGCCCTCAGGCTCGACCTAAGTACCGCCGGGTACCGTGGTCCGAGTAACGAGTGGGTGAAGATGTATCACGAAAAGGTACTCCTGAAGACCCGGCGGAGTGTCGACTGGATCGACCCATTGTCAGGGAATGTGTATGTCGTCATGGAAGAATTCTAGTATGATGGAAGCAACTATCCGATTAGCGAAGTACGGGGTTCACCTGATCCCACAGGATACTGGGAAATACCAGGTGGTCCGCCGAGAGACCTGGTACACTAAGTATGACTGGCTGGACCCAGGGGAGGTCGGCCGGGTTATCAAAGAGATTATTCTCGACGGGGTACCGGATAGTACGGTTAGCCTTCTCCTCGATATCCTCGGGGTCCTGGCTATCCCCTCCCGGGAGAGTATTATCCGAGGCGTCCTCGAGTCCCCCGGTCCGTCGAGGATCGTGGTACCGGGGCCTAATCTGCCGGGCCTACTCCTGGAGCTGACCGAGAGACAGATCCCCCTCCGGGGAATTCCCTGGCTCAACGGGAAAGACTCGGTATACCACATAGCCATGGCCGACTACCAGGATACACGAGTGGACCTTGTGTACTCGGATGGGACACGTCAGACAGTGGTCGATAATGGGGAGGTCCAGGATGTCTTCCTGGTTCCGGCGGAGCCTCAGGATGTAGTGGACTACTGCCCTGGGGATCCAGGGGAGGAATTCATGACGATACCACTCCGCCTGCTCAAGGGACCCTTGGAAGAACTGGTCATGGAACGGCTGTCCGAGATCCTGGTAGGCACTGGTCAAGGCCCATAAGCCCTTGTCGGGTGAGGAGTCGATCTATGGGGTCCGGTACAACGTGACCTTGACTAATCCGGGGCAATCCGGGGAAGTGGACGAGCCCGACCTTAGTCTCCTCCGTGAGATGATGTTCTGGATTAGTCAGTCCGGACATCCCAGGCCTGGGGACCTGATGAAGGAGGTTGTCCGGGAGACCTGGGGAAACACCTACTCGAACCCGGTCACCGGGAATTCCTACCTGATCAGTTTTATTATCCCTCCAAGTTCTTATGTGTGAACACTTATTAAAAATATTTACATGAAAAAGAAAAATCAGATCGAACAAATCCGAGAAATCAAGAACTACCTGGACATCGCTAGACTCACAATCGTGTGGGTGATGTCCATCGGGTCAATCCTGCTTGCAATGAAGATGGACCGACTTAAATCGGCTGAGGCTGCCGCAAGGGCTGCCGAAGCATCAATGAGAAGACGTCAGCCTAAGTAGGACGTCCCCGGAGAGCTTGCTCTCCGGTTTTTTTTCTTCCCCTCAACTCCCTTATCCGTGTATGAATATAAACGATACAAAGAAGAATGTATTATGATAACGATAAACTAGTACTCCCGGGGACCCATGTCTCCATCGAAATGGATACTACGGTACAGGCCATAGGTTATCCCTGAGATGGTCAGATACGGTTCACCCAGGGGAACCTAGGGCCCTGGGAAACCACATGACCAGGGTGATCAAGGAGGCCGTCCTAGGAACCCTCGATAGTTCGTGGGACTACTCGTCCCGAGGACCAGTGATCTCTGGGGCCCTCGGGTACCTGGGAGACAGACGGGTCCTCAGGGCTATCGGGAATCCGAGGGAGCTCAGGAAAGCCCTCGGGCAGGCGATCCCGGGGGAACCGGTGTTCCAGAAGGGGGATCTCCTCGCGGATCTTCAGGAACTAGGGTCCGGTAACTACTATCTCTTGTCGGCCCCTGGACTAACCGAGTACTCGACCCCCCCCCTCCGGCCCCGGACCCGACGGAGGTGACTATTTGGCTACTAAGCCGCCAGTATACGCTGGCTAGTCCCGAATGTTTCTGGGGTGATCAAGAAAGAATCTGGATATCCAAGGACTTAGAGGTGGTTGTCGAGTATGTAGAGGAGGACGAGGCATGATAAACCACCGTTTTCCAGGGATATCCGCTCAGATCACACATGTCGACTCTGTACTGTCTGTGGAGGTTCCCTTCAACGGAGTGCACCTCTCAGGGAAGTACTGGCTGACTCACAGTAAGACGGTATGCCCAGGGGTCCCTCGTCCTGTTACGAACGGGGAGGTAGAACTAGTGAGGTCACTGACAAAGGACTTCTCCCCCAGTAACCTCCAGGAATCCTGGGGGATCCAGGAACTGCTCTGGTATACGGGGGATACCGGGGTCATGGCCGGTGGAGATCCGATCGGTGACTCCCGGGCCCCAGTAGTACTGGGCCTTACCTTCCCCGGGCTCCTCGATTTCTTAGAGGACCTCCGGGGTTCTCTGGACCGGGTCCGACTGGTAAGGATTCCCGGGTTCGGGTCAGGGGTCTCTCGGTTCGAGTATCACCGGATACTACGGATCGACACATCGGCCGAACACGGGAACATGTCCCTGGTGACTGAGGACCTGAGGGAAGTCCGGCTTATCGACGGTCATCGGCCGGTGGTCGGCCGGTTCTTCCTGGAATGGCCAGGGATCCCGGAGAAGTACCTCCGGTACGTCCTGATAGGGTCAGGGGACCTGTATGGTATTGATCTCCCCCGGTTCCCGTGGCCTCGTCGATTCCTAGGGATCCCCGGGCCGATATGGAAACAGATCAGGGAGGGGTACTCCGGATTGGTCGAGCGGAGAGTAGAGAAACGCCCTGTGGTATCTGTCGATTTCTCCTCGAGGGTCGATCGCGGGACTGACGTCATCCAGGATATCTTGGAGGACTCTACCTTCCACACAGTCCTGGGAGAAACTGGACTAGTATCCTCGGGGGTCCCAGGGACCGCGTACTGGGAGGGAGTATTCGTAAGGGTCCTACCGATAATAGACTATGTCAGCCCGGTAACCGGAATCCGGTATCAGACCAACTTCCTGGTATGAAAGGATCGACCGGCCGGGTCCCCGAGATCCCGGGGTCGCTGTGGGCCCGGATTGCTGAGAGGGCAGCCGAGATAAGACCCAGTCCCGGGGAGGTCCTAGGGATCTCATGGAATCTCCCCGGGATATCCGTCAAGATTTCTCCGAGGAACGACAGTAGCCCTGGGTTCCTCCAGGACATCCTGACCGACTCCTCCTTTCACGCGGTCATCGGGAAAACCGAGAGGGTCTCCACTGGGCTCCCGAGGATCGCGTACTGGGAAGGGATACTAAGCCGGATCCCGAAGGGTCCGATGGAGTACACCAGCCCGGTCACTGGTGTCCGATATCAGGTTTGGCTCTCAGTGTGAAATCCTTATGGATATATGAAGAAGAAGTACGACGCGAGAATGATTATTAGCGTAAATGGAAAACTATAGTGGGACCCCGATCCGACTATCGGAAGCTGGGGTCCACCTCATCCCAGACCCGGAGAGCCCAGGGGGCTACCGGCCGGTATACCGAGAGACCTGGTATACCAAGGACTCCCAGGCGGACTCGGAAGAGATCTGCGAGATCGTTCGGCGGGTCATCCTTAGGTCGGACGTGTTCGATCCGAAGGTAATGCGGCTAACTAAGTGCCTGAAAGTCAAGAACTGTGGGGACTGGGAAGAGACTCTCAAGGACGTAAAGGCGGCCCCGGTAACCAAGATCCTGGTGCCGGGGCCTAACCTGATGGGACTACTCCTCGAGTTCGTCGAAAGACGGATTCCCCTGAAAGGGGTCCCTTGGCTCAACAGGCGGGAAGACCCGGTGTACTACCTGGACAAGGTCGACTACCTGCCGGGGGATGTGGAGCTAGTGTACTCGAACGGATCCCGGGAGGCCCTCTTCGTGGGAGGCCAGGTCCAGCCAGTGTACTTCGTCCCCGCCCTCCGGCCGGACATGGAGGACTACTGGTCGGGGTCAGGGGACGGGGAGCTTCAAGCTATCCCCCTCCATCTGCTCGGGGACCCACCGGCCTGGCTGGTGTCCGAACGGATAGGCCGGGACATCGTCGAGGCCATAGTCAAGAGTGCTCCGGGCTCCGGTAAGGGCCGGTTCTATGGGGTCGAGTATCGGATAGAATCGTTGGGCGGAAACGTCCATGACAGTTATCCCGACACGGACACTAGTCTTCTGGGGGAACTGAGGTTCTGGATAGAACGTGTCGGAGGTTCCCGGCCGGAGACCTTGGTGGCGGATGCCATCGAGCCCTTGTGCATGGCCCCCTGGACCTCCCCGGTCACCGGGGATACCTGGATAGTGAACCTCGACGCCTCAAGCCTTCACTATGTTGCCCCAAATCCGTGAAGGCAACCGCCCGAGGGTCCTTGAGACCCTTATCTATGGGCAACGATGCCCCACGAAAATTTGATAAACATGATAATTACAAAAAAACTCCTGATGTCCAAGGGTTTCCAGGAAGCCTTCGGACTGACTGTGCTGGCGGCGGTGACTGCCAAGCTTGGTCATGACGTAGCCTCGGCCATTGCCTCGAAGAAGAAGCAGGGAGCCGGAGAGAAAAAGAAGTAAAAAAAAAAGAGGGGAAACCCCTCTTTTTTTTTTCATTCCTCCAGGGCTTTCCAGTAGTAGTCGGAGTCGGGGGGAACATTCCCAATCCGTCCCTTCACTCGATCACTCCCGGACCCCTCGACAACCCTCTTGAGATCCTCCGAGGTCATCGGCCTCCCGGTTGCCAAGATCTTCCCGATCTCCCGGATCAGGTCCTTCTCAGGGCCCAAGATTCGCCTGGTTTCCTCGTATTCCCTCGCGAGGTATCTCTGGATATCCTCGTCAATCGAGTTCCCCGGTCCGACCGGAGAACCGATCGGAACATTGACCCCAGGGATATTGGAAGTCCATGGATGATAGACACCCTCGAAGAATCCTGACCGATAGGCGGGTCTCGCGACAGCTTCCCAGGCTGCCCTAAAGTCGGAGGTTCCGCCGAGAGTACAGTGGTCGGCGTCGAAGAACAGGGACTCGGCAGCCACACCGGCAAGAGCCGTCCTGACTTCCTTCCGGACATCCGACCGATTGTCGGCGCTGACCTGGTCTATGTCTGAGAGTGGGCCGTAGGTATAGCCACCCCCGGCGCTGGAGGCAGCCAGGACGTACTCCGGGTATTTCCCGGTCTCCAGGAGTGTCATTACCACATGCCCTGCCTCATGGATCGCATGGGCTACAATCTTCTTGCAATCCTTCGGACCACGTCCTTCCCTGAGTACCGAAGAGACGGGGGTCTCCTTGACACACTCGTCCCCACGGTAGACCTTGACGGTCCACCCTGAGTCCCCCTTGGAAGCCTCGATTCTCGCCTCGGGACCTGTGGGAACCTGGGATGTCAGGATCTCGGAGAGTCTCGGGAGACAGATCGCCTCGATAGTGCTCAACAGAGGTCTTGCCCCTTGAGCCGCCGACACTCCCTCCGAGTACAGGAGTTCCTTGAAGGAATCCTCAAACTTAACCTGGGTACCTCCAGAGATCGAACCGAACCGATCGGAAACTCTCCGGAGCTCTCGATCGATGATTCCCCTGAAATCGGACGACCTGAGGGCCGGATAGACGATCAGGTTATTCCCGAGTCTTCCCACCTGTTCCGCCCGGAACCGGGAAGTCAGAGCGCGCTTGATCTCCAGTGGACCGACCTGACTGACGATCTTGGAGAGAACGTCGGGATCTAGGTCGGGGTCAAGGTTACCGGAGATCCCACCGAAGGCTTCGTCTAGGTTTCCCAGTACGAAAACGAGGGACCTAGAGAAATCCCGACGGATGGGTCTACTCAGTACATCCTTAACTCCACCGAAGGACTCCACGAGTTCCCCGAGGGTCTTCGACTCTTGACATCCGGTCCTGAACCTCTCCGCTAACTCGGGGGCTCGCTCCAAGAGGGTAAGCCGGATAAACCTGGTCGTGTCCGACGGGAAGATCTCATGACCCCCGGGGGAGGACTCCAGTACCAGGTCCGATACCCGTCCCCAGGAAGATTCTGACCACTTTCCGGACTCGACCCCGAGTCCCGGTCCACAGATTCCCAGGATATCCTCTAGGTTCTCAAGGACCAGCAGAGCTCGCTTCAAGGAGCTCGACCGATACATGAGATCGAGGTATCCGGAGTCGAGGAGATTCCAGATCCCCCGGAACCCGGGGCACTCGATCTCCGATCCTCTCTCATCGAGAGATCGGGTGTGCTGGAATTCGTCCAGCACGAACACAGACTCCCGGGTCCCTGAGACAGAGTGCTCCTGATCGTAGCTCTTCGAGAAAAACTCGGAGACCTGTGCGCTGAACCCGTCATACCTCGAACCGGCCCCATCCAGTTCCCCTGTATTAATGAACAGGGTCTTGGGAGTCAGGTCAAGGAGGTCGATCAGTCGACGAACGAGACTAGATTTGCCAGTCCCGGTAAGTCCCCACAACGATATCACCACCGGTCTCTCAAGGAGTTCCGGGGTAAGATACCAGGGGGTAATGGTCTCGATGACCCGGTCGATGACCGAGTCGAGGCCGTAGAATTCGGATTTAAGATCCGTGATTGTCTGTTGTAATCTGTCGTTCTTATTCATACATCGATAAGGACTTGGACCCGCCCTGGTCCCCCGTGTGTCCCTTAATGATGTAATGTATTATTATGAAGAAGTATGTATAGATTAGAAATCAAGCTTTACTACTGGATCCGGGATAAATACCGTGTCATCATCAGTCCAGACCCCAAGGCCATCGGACGGGAGGTCTTCGAGTCCTCCGGGGAACTCCCGGGGGACACCGAGTTCTCTCTGTTCGTCTTGGAAGAGGACGAGGGAGATGCCGGATTCTGGGTAGAACTGGGAAACGACCGATATCGACTGCGCGAGCTGGACTCCCGTGGGTTATCCGTGATAGCCGGTCGGGGTATGACAGACGGCCAAGTGTCTGGGAAGTTCTTCCTCGTCCTAGGGGAGGACGGTGGGATTACTGCGGTCCCGACTGACGCCCCGGTGGCCGCCAGTCTTAGGTCCCGGTATGTCTACGAACTCTCCGTCTGGTCGAATGGAGGTAGCGCCAGGGGCACTCGGAAGCATATCCCGGGGCATCGATATCTGGCGGGGGAAAATGTACTGGTCTACCTTGGGCAACAGGTCAGGGTGAACGGCGACCTTGTCTACCTGTATGCGACGGGGAATGAGGTTGGGGATCGGACCCGGCTGTCGGAGGTGTTCCGTGATATTAGCACCATGACAGACCTGATGTCGAAGGGAGGGGTGAAGAACTTTAGCCTGGGGAACGGCGGGAGGAACGGAGAAATTCTTGTCCACCGATCACCCACCATGTCGGTAATGATGCCTGTCGGCGGGACCCCACTGATCGATGATCGCCTGGAGTCGATGCCGATGATCCTAGGGGGATGGGTGAATAAGTTCCTAGCGAACCGGGAGGATCGCCCGAACTTCCTGGTGGAAGTTCTGTACCGTGCCTACACACTACTCGGGATGGGGAGAAGACGGTGCTCCGCACCAATGGACCCGGGGACGGTCGAAGCGATCATCCGGGAGCTCTCGGATATTACGTACTGGCAAGTCTTGTCCGCTTGGAACGAGTCGGTAGACGGGCACTCGACGGTCAGAGAATACATCGAGTCAAGGACAGTAATGACCCCCGATGAGCTGAGGGGATTCTATTCCATGGCTATCCGTGGATACTACGAGGACTTCTATGGTGCCCCGTCGACGGTGATCTCTAGTCTCCTGTCCCGTCTGTCCATAGATGAAGGGGCTATCCTAGAGAGAACCCTCGACCGACTCGCCCGGATTGACCCAGGTTCGATGGAGTTCAAGGGAGAGGTCCTGGAAAACCTGGACCGGTTCCCGAATATAGCCGGATTCTCTCGGGGCCATTCCGCTACTTACCATCGGAGAACCGACACCTTGGCGGGACTGCAACTTCCGTTGGCCAACAGTAAGCTGATAGTGAAGACCCTCCATGAAGCCCTCAGAGGAGACCCAGGGGACCCGGAGTGGAAGTCGAGATTCGACGTGGCCCGAATAAGGTTATCGGGGAGAGGTTCCAAGGTCACCGTGAGGAAGGGGTCCTATATTCATGTGGACCTAGTTACCCTGGCCCCTAAGGACCCCTCGGCCAGGGAACGGTTCCTGGAGGAGGTCTGGAGAATCAAGGAGTCATCCCTCTATCTGTTCTACAAAGAATAGCGTCCAGGTTCCTTAAAGGTGTATGAAAAATATGTATAGATTAGAAATCGAGCTTTATTACTGGATTAGTGATGACATCATCCGGATTAGTCCCGACAAGGCCTCTATCGGTCGGGACAGTTTCGAGTCCTCCGGGAAACTGCCGGGGGATACCGAGTTCCGGTTGTCCCTACTGAACGGTGGGGCCTTTTCCCCGGGCTTCTGGATTGAGTCCGAAGCGTTCGGGGATCGGAGATATCGATTCCGAGAGCTAGACCACAAGGCGCTGTCGGTACTGGCCGGGCGGGGAATGGACTCCGGCCGGATCAATGGCCGATTCTGCTTGACCTACTGGAATCGTGACTGTATTCCCGTCCCGGCAGGGGGTCCGGAGATCGAGAGGCTCCGGGCAGACTACGTGTACCGGGCGTATCTCTGGGCAAACAGTTCTCTGGACAACAACCGGAAGGGGACCCGGAAACAGGTCCCGGGCCACCGATATCTGTCCGAGAAACAGGTCCTGGTGTACCTGGGGGAACGGACTCGGATACGGGGCCGGGAGACAGTCTATCTGTATGCGAAGTCCGCCGATATCAGTGACAAAACCCGGCTATCGGAGGTATTCGGGGCGATCTCCCTCAGGACGGACTTCTCCAAGAAAGGAGTGAAGGGTTTCCAGGACCGGGAGGGAACCGAAGAGGGTAAGGTCTGTATCCACTGGTCCCCCACCAAGCCAGCCCTGATCCCCACCGACACGACACCCCTGATCGACGACCTCTACGAATCGATACCGACGATCCTGGAGGGCTGGGTCCAGGAGTTCCTGGTCGACAGCCAGGACGTGAGGACGAGTCCGAAGTCCCGGGTCACTGAATTCCTGTACCGTTCTTATATCCTCCTTGGCATGACTAAGGAAGGTCCCCGACCCATCGGGGACCCACAGAAGGAAGTTCTCCTGGAAGTGGTTTCAGAGTCCCTGTTCTATGAGACCTTGGCAACCGAGACAGTCCATAATCTTATCGAGTCAGGCCACCAAGGGGCGATAGTACCGGAAGATGTACGGGGTTCCCAGAGATTCAAGTACTACGCCTTCATCGATAGAATAGAAGACTTTATCTGCTCCGACTGCAAGGATATTCTCGACCTACTGTCCAGAATCGGGGTAGACGAAGAAGTTATCCTCAACCGGACAGTCGAGAAACTTCGGGAATCCGACCCTGGGTCCCTCCAGTTCAAGGAGAGGATCCTGGCGGGACTGGAGCATTACCCGGGTACCTACCGATTCAACCTGGAGCAGGTCTCATTTGTCTACTCACGTTCCCAGGGAACCCTGCAGATAAGGAAGACCTTCGGAGACTACCCCCTCCAAGGACCACTCCTAGGGCCGATCCAGGATATCCTGAGTGGAGACCCGGTGGATCCGGAGTGGAGAACAAGGTTCAAGGTCTGTAGGGTACGACTCGTGTCAAAGGGCAGGTCCAGGACTCAAGTGATGGCCGGTTCATACCTTATAGTCTACCTACAGGACCTGATCAGGCGGGAACCCTCGAAGAAGATCCAGTACCTGGAAGAGTGCTGGAAGTATCGTATATCTAAGTTTCACGTGAACTATGAAGACTAGGATAGTGGTCCCTGGGACAAAGGTTGCTGTGGTAACGGCACAGGACCCGGAGTATAGGAGGGTCCTCGAGGAAGGAACTGTTCACTACCGCCTGAGTGACGTCTTTAAGGTAGTCCTACTGGTGAACCCGGGTGAAGGAACCCCGATGGAGGAGTTCGAGAGTCTGGGGCCGCCTTGGGACGAGCTTAGGTCAGGGGTCCAGTTTACGATACGGGAGGGATTTCATGGTGGTATCCAGCCATACCTGATCGGGTGGGTCTGGACAGTCTACCGGTACCTAGAGGGCCTGACTCCTTTCGAGGTCCCACGGAGATCCCCCGATGTCGCGGAGCTACTGACAAAGGCCATCGAGGATGGAGCACACCGGATATCCGTCCCGGGATATACGTACACCGGGAAAGGGACCCCTTTCCAGGACTTCGGTCCGATGTCCATCCGGGAAGACCGTCGTAGGAACCTGATTCTCACTCCCGGCACCATCATTGTATCCGACGTGGTCCCGATACCCCAGCGGATAGCCCTCAAGTGGCCGGAGATTCCTGAGAGGTACCGAGTACTGGCTGCGGGAGAGGTCGGCGACATATACCTCTTCGACCTTCGCCAGGTCCCATGGTTCTCACCCGAGATCTCGGAACGAGGGGAATTACTGGAATACTTTCCGAAGGTCCTCCATTCCGTCCGGGGGAAGTCGGAGGTCCCCAGGGAGGTGACAATCGAGGTACCCCATGGATCTTTGAGGTGGGAGATCAATGAGGCCCGGGACGAGCCCCTCTACGTGAAAGTGGGGCACGAACTCCCGGGGGAGCGGCTCTCCCCGGAGACCCTCCGGATTCTCCGGGGAGTCCGGGAAGCATTCTCCCGAACGTTCCCCCAGAGTATTTCTCCCGGTACCGGGATGACCTTTGAGATTGAGGGTCGTACCTATCATGCCTGGCTGTCCTATGATCAGAGATAATCAGGCTACTCTCTCCGACTTCCTGAGAACTCTCCGAGAGTGCATGGACGACGTCTGCTACGTCGAGACTCCCTGGGATACCGGGAGTGACGTGATCAGGTATCGACAGCTGACAGGGATCGGACTGGTTATCGGTTCGGACCCTACGATCA
>ERZ772764.1074-NODE-1074-length-17677-cov-6.810351_pt1 | contig 17677 bp, 16 predicted proteins | sample MGYA00512163_ERZ772764 | MGnify/ENA primary metagenome ERZ772764 (study PRJEB29015, sample SAMEA2737903) | human oral metagenome | biome: human oral; feature: human-associated habitat; material: dental | place: China | collected 2094 ... | reverse complement strand
TCGCTCGCTTCTGAGGACTTTGCACGAGGCAAGGATACAATTATAGAGTTTGCAAGAAAGATGATAAAGATCTTTCCAAAGCCCCAATCCCTCTAAAAAGAGGGACTGGGAGGTTCTGAAGAAACTCTAAGTTTTATATTTTACCCTGCTTAATCTCGTCAAACAACAGTTTGTTACCAACCTTGATAACCTTTACCTTATTGGTACATTTTATACCCATATCCAAGAAAGTATACTGATACCAGTTGTTACCAAGGCTCACAACACGCAGAACCTTATGTGCATTAGACGGTCCATCTTGGGCTCCAGAGCGGAACAACCAGCCTGCATAAGCATTTGGAAGTGGATCATATTCATAATCATACGCAGCCTTCAACACCTTCAGTAACTTCTTTGTACAGTGCCTCTTCAGGTATGCAGTATTATCAAAGCCTTTTGTGTTATACATAGACGTAATGAGTGAGATAGCTGCACGCTCATCCTTACTCAAAGCATTCTTGGTAGGAGTAACCTTAACGGAGACTGTATTCTGACTCATCATTACGCCAGTCTCACCAACACCATTGTAAACTACAGAAGCTGATGCATACAAAGCTCCCATACATAAAACAGTTAATAATGTCTTTCTCATTGTCAATCCTTAGTTAGTTAAAGAAATAATTTTGTTAACATAATAGTCGGCTATTCGTAAAACCAGCCCTTTCATTCTCGAATGATATCGTGATAACATTAGAACTCAAGAAGATATTTTATTTAGCAACCAAACTTTCTCCGCAAAGATATACATTTAATTTCATTCACAAACAAATAGTATCAGATTATTTACTAACAAAAATCATATAGGCAGAAAAGGTGTATAAGAGAAAAGAAATTCCCAAACATTTGGCTATATCCAAAACATTGCGTATCTTTGCAGTCGTTATGCGCCTGTGGCGGAATTGGTAGACGCGCTAGACTTAGGATCTAGTAACTCACGTTGTGCAGGTTCGAGTCCTGTTAGGCGCACTGAAATAAGGACCGGATAATTAGTAATCAATTATCCGGTTTTTTCTTTTATAAAACCTTATTCAATACGAGATGGTATATAAACAAAGCCTTCAGGAGTGGATAGACAGTTTTCAGACAGCTGATGTTCACACTACCGACCGCCACATTACAGACTTCTCAAAACAGGAGATATCCAGAAAAGAATGGATAAAGAAGAGCTTTCTTATAGCTGAAAGCTGTATTGAATATATCAGGAGTACAGACTATCGCATATTCGTTTACATTGGTTTTGCCCTGAAAAACAGACGTAAACCTTTTATTCCAGACACATTAAGTTTAGGAACAATGGACAAATGGACGCCTCCTTTCATCATCCTTTCCAAGACGAGAATGGAAAATGAAGAAAGCTATATTACCTCCGACATACTCAGCAAAAGCCTACAAAGAAAAGTATTCTATTGGCAATATAAAGAAAAAGGACTATATCTTTCAAATGTCTATATTGCTATAGAAAAGCCAAAAGCATAAAAACTTACCCCTCTATGGGTAAGAAAAACCACTACAGCAGCCCATCTTAAACTAAACAGACAGGTCCTAAAAGCCCATCCGTTGACCTTAGCCAAGAGGCTATAGCCTAACACGGAGCCTTTAGGACCTGCCTTATATCTTTAGAACTTACAAGCTACACCTACACCAAGTACCAACTGGTTGTAGTTGCTGATAATCTGATACTTCAACTCTGCGTTTACGCTCAAGTCCTTAGTAAGCTCATACTCAGCACCACCACCGAGGTTTACAGCGAGACGACCATCTGAACCCTCAACTACAGGGAGACCAGGAAACTCATACTTATAAGACCAGTTTGTATAACCAAGACCAGCGAGTGGATATACCTTAACCTTGTTTGCTACATCAAAGAGGTAGTGAACGTTTGCATTGATATCCCACATTGAAACACCCTTGTTCTTGAAGAAGTAGTCAACAGAAGCCTCACCTCTCAGCTGATCAGTGAAGTAGTACTGACCCTTAACACCAAGACCGAAACTGTTAGTCTCTGAACCGAATACGAGCTGTGCACCGAGTGCCTTATCGCCTGCCTGCGCTGAAGCTGAAAGACTCATAACTGCAGCACATACTAAAAGTAAAAGTTTTTTCATTTCTAATAATTGTTATGTTAAAAAAATAAGTTTATTTAGAGTGAGGACATCTTACAAAAAGAATGGTTATAAAAACCTATCAGCTTATTATTTCTGATTAATAGAATAACTAAAATCAAAAAATGTCCTTTTATAAAACGATTTTTAGAGTATTATCCCTAATAGTTTTAAGTTTCTTATTATATCCGCAATAAACGAATTCTAACCTCATACACAGTCTATTCAATCTGTATATATAGAGGAAGTACTTTATTTCCGAGTGCAAATATATACAAAATACTTTTAACATCAAAGAAAAATAGCACAAATCTTACGAAAACAAGAATAATAAAGAGGAAATGTTAAATATTTTGGAGACTAAATGATAGATATCATCTTTCAGTTTGCTTATTATCTACATAAACGAAAGACGAATATCCAAAAGTATAACAAGCTTCTGCCTAATCCCTTTATCACTGGAGAAAACAAAAACTCTTGACTTTGTACATAAAGCCAAGAGAAATCTTATAAAAATGCAAGTTAACCCCAACACATTTTATAGAAGGGGATTAATCATCGTCTTCATCATCATATTCAGGCTCTGCCCACTCCACACGTGCACCATGAGCAAGAGTCTGATTCTTCTTTCCAGTACGAGCATTTCGTGTACTGGTAGGAACGAAACGACACTTTACATTCTTAATATGTTTCTTGATATCGAAGTCGTCAGGATTGTCAACGGGTTCACTCTCTACTGTCAGATGAAACCTCCCTAACCCCTCAAGTGCTACCGTTTCGCCCTGACGAAGACGATAAGAGATTTCGTCAATCAAAGCAATAACAAGTCCTCGCACGTCACCACGTGAGAACGAGGTATTCTCCTGAATAGAATCAGCAAGGTCATCGGTCGTTGCAACTCCAGTGCTAACAGTACGAGCATACCATTTACCAGATCCTTTCTTATCCTTGAACTTACTCTGTTCCAGTCTTATTTCTACTGACATAATCTTCTACTTTTCGTTCCTTATTATATAACACAATGCAAATATAATCAAAATAAACAATTCACGCAAAACAAAATAAACTATTTTACAAAAACTATCCATGCCTTCTACCAACAAAACAAACAATTATATTATAAGTAGAAATAGGCTCTTCCGTTAAATGTGTGGATGACTTTCGTGGTTTCTTAACAAAAAAATCGGAGTTACTCATTAATAAAAGTCATAGCTAAGACTATCAAATTACTTATTTTATTATCGTCTTCTGACATAGAAAACCCTTTCTATTTAATACATTAATTATGTAGACATGGTTTTGAAAAATCATTACATAATTTCATATAAAACATCTACAAATAAGGATAAAAACGCGCATAAAAGGCAAGCCTGCAACCAACAGGAAATCAATTAGTTATAAAACAGAGAAATGAAAGGTGCCTAATTGGACTTCAAAAGGGCGTTAGTAAGACTTCAAAAGGGCACCTTTTGCAAGTCAATTAGGCGTCTTTAAGAAGCCAAATGACTATGCCTAAATTTACTTCACACTTTTTTGTTTATTGTTACTGAATTGGTTTACACATTTTTTACTTGCTTCCTGAACAGCTTTACACCCCCATGGAAACTTTACTGATTCGCTTTACATAGTCATAAACTTTGACAATGAAGTCCGAACGTGTGTAGCACATGTTCAAAGTTAATATTTTCCCTTCAACTTACAAAATTTAATACCATGAAAAGCACAGAAACCCTTATGCCGCATTGCAGTGCTTTTCTCTCATTTGTCTTGGCGTAAGCATGCCGTTGCTCATATGAGGTCTCTTATTGTTGTAGAAGTCTATGATACCTGCAATGATGCATCGTGCATCATCGAGGTTCTTCGGTCGTTTCATGTGGTAGAGCCACTCTTGCTTTATTATTCCGTTCACTCTTTCGGCGATTGCATTATCTGTAGGGTTGTAGTCTTCAGTCATGCTTATGCACGAGTGTATACTTTCCAGCCTTGCCACGTAGGCGTTGCTGCAGTATTGAACCCCACGATCAGAGTGGTGCGTCATCAGCGAGAGATCCATACCCTGTGACTGTTCTATTGCCATGTCAAGGGCAGCAAGCGTATTGACAGCCTGCAGACTGTCAGAAAGCTGCCATCCGATTATCTCATGAGTGAACGCATCGGTTATGAGGTGAAGATAGACCACACCATCCTCAGTATCTATATACGTGATGTCTGCTACCCAGAGCTGTGCAGGACGTGTAAGAACCATTCCTTTTGCCGTGTTCTTGTACTTGAAATAGTTGTGATTGGAGTTCGTGGTATGGCGACATCTGGGTGGCTTCAGCATAAGGTGATGCTTGTGCATTAGCTGGTAGAACCTGTCGCGCCCAAGCATTAAGCCAGGATAGATATCCGTAAGCATGTGCAAAAGTTTCTGTGCACCTATACGAGGAGCATCTGCACGAACATCCATTACTGCACGTACGACAATTTTCTCAGTAAGTTTACGGCTCTCTCTCTTCTCCTTACTCACAGAGTAATAGCCTTCACGAGTCTTGCCAAACAGTCCACTCAGCAGCCCAATTGATAAACGAGGGTTGCTGACTCGAAGGCTGTCTACTGCTTGGCGCCAGCTTTTTTTAGCAAATCCTCCCCGTATTCCTTACTGCTTATCTCTATGATTTTCATCAACCCTTGATTGCGAAGTTCAGAATACTCCAAAGCTTTCTTCAAATTGGATACTTGTCTTTCAAGCTCTTCCTCACGGGTTAGAGGGGCTTTCTCCATATCTTTCTTACTACGCATAGCTTTTACTTTAGTAATAATATCATGCGACAAAGATAGCTTTTTTTCATCTAAATCATACTTTTTTTGCCATTGATAAAAGCTGGCACTACAAATGTCATACTTGCGACAGATGAAATTAATTGACACTTCTGATGAGTAATAATCACGAAGTAAAGTGAGAATAAAGGGGTCAGTCCTAAAACCCAGTTGCAAGCCTATACTCTTAAGCGCATAATTTCATAAGTCTATATAAAAAGAAAGGGATATCTGTCACTCCTCTGAACTGTGCCCTGAATGCCTTAACTTTAGCATTGAATGACTCGGCATTTGCATTCGTAGCTCTGTTTACAAAGAAATTGAGTATGGTTTGATAATGATTTTCAAACGTGTCAATCACTGTGTAGAAATTGTCCACTCCTAATTCTTCTACCTCATTAAACCATTTTGCCAGCTTCAGCCTTGCGGCATCCTTGATGCTCTTGATGTTATAAATATCGGTAAGTTTCATAGCCAAATCATATGCCTTTTTCAGTGTCGGATAATGTTCAAAGATGATTTGTGCTCTGTCTTTCTGTGTTTCAGTCCACTTGGTCTTGTGCTTGGTCAATATGAACTTTGCTCTGGCGAGCAACTGCTTACGCGTGTCACCATTGCTGTATCTAAATGGTATATATTCCTTTCCCTTGCTTTTAGCTTCTTTTATCTCCTCGTTCTCTTTATCTCTTGCCATCCATCGGTAAGCGATACGCATGTCATCCAGAGCATCATAATATAGTTTCTGCACATGAAATCTATCATTGGTAATAAGTGCTTTGGGAAAAACGGCACGGGCTATGCGCATCATAGAAGATGACAAGTCGAGTGTTATCTCCTTGACTGTCTTCCGTTTAGAAAGGTTTATCTTCTTGAGAACCTGAATAACATCCTCTGCTTTGGTCCCTTTAACCACAGCTACCAAAGTCCCTTTTCTGCCCTTTCCCGCCTTGTTGGTCAGAAAAGTATAAACCTCGCCACTGCTTAGACAGGTCTCATCAATACTTAGACTCTCACCTATGTTATCTTCAAACAATAGCCAGTCTTGAGCATGATCCAACTGATCCCAGCTACGGTAATCACTGAAATATTCCTTGTACTGTGTGGATAACAGCTTGCCATTTACGCCATAGTGCGCACCAATGCTTGCGATGCTCTCTGCAGTGGACTCAATTCTATTCTTTTAAAAAAGAAACGAACTCGGGGGATAGTTTACTGCCCTCGGCCGTCAAGTCATCATATGAATAAGTAAATATCTCTCCGTTGGAACTGTCACGCCACTTGCGACGGCGAACATGGAGGTAAACTGCTTTGCCACGAAGGGGGAAGTCCTGAATTACACGCTCGCTGGTAAAACCATAACTGCTTACAGTGCCTAACTTATGGTCTGACTTTTCCATAAAGTTACGCTCGTCAAGCCAAAAGTCAAACTGGCAAACACTCTCTTGAATATCGACAACATCAAAGTAGTCGGCAAGTACATCTGGAAAGATGCAACGTAATAGTTGGTCATTCTTCATGATGCAAAGGTAATAAATACTTATGAAATTGTGTGCTTAAGAGTATAGACTTGCAACTGGGTTTTAGGACTGACCCCATGTTTTAACCAAAAATCACTGTTTAGCTGCTTCTGAATCTTATAATAATAAATAAGGACAACTTAAGAAAGCTGTCCTTATTTTTTATATCTAATAAATCGGTGAGCGGAATACGGGAATCGAACCCGCCTCCCAGGCTTGGGAAGCCCGTGCACTACCGATGTGCTAATTCCGCAAATGGAGCCGATACCCGGACTCGAACCGGGGACCTACGCATTACGAATGCGTTGCTCTACCAACTGAGCCATATCGGCGGTATTGCGTTGCAAAGTTACATTAAAAAAAACAAACAGCCAAATTTTTGATTTATGTTTTTGTTATTAGTTTTGTAGTTAAACGATATATATTTAGGTTATAAGGATAGTAAATTATATTATTAGTTTTTAAAGCCAAATCGCTTATTAGGTAACATACCATAGTAATAAGAACTATACATTTTGTGGCTAATGAACGATTTGGGTTAAATGCAGACTTTATTCTGGCTGAGACGGTTCTTTGTTGTTTATTGTTTTATAATTTATGTGTTTTTCAGTTGTGATTTATGGTATTTCGTTTTGACTTTTTCATTATTATTGATAACTTTGTATTCGATAATATATGGTATGATATTTATCTAATTGAGAATAGGCGTAAAGCTATAGAAATGCCTGTTCATGATTGATGTAATAGATCATAATGTAGAAACCTAATTCATTATAACCTTATGAAAAAAATTATCACGCTCTTGTTCTTGGCTGTCACGCTAACTGCCGCAGCACAGGATTTTAATCATTACTTTGAGGATGCAACGCTTCGTCTTGATTACATTTTTTCAGGTAATGCTAAGCATCAGGCCATTGCCGTAGACGAGTTGTCACGCATACCACGATGGTATGGTAAGCATGAACGATTGGCTGAGGTGCCTGTCGAAGGAAATGGTCAAGTTATTGTTCGTGACCATCGTACACAAAAGGTTATTTATCGAAATTCATTCTCAACACTTTTTCAGGAATGGTTGACGTATGATGAGGCAAAGAAACCCTTTGGTAAAGCATTTGAAAATGTCTTTCTCGTTCCTTTCCCAAAGGACTCTGTAGATATAACAGTAGAACTACGAAATAATCGTCGCGTGGTGACAGTGTCTATGAGTCATACTGTTAATCCAAAGGATATTCTCATTCGTCACATTGGTGAACGTTCTGTAACACCTTACGAAACATTGCAGAAGGCTGCAGACACGACACGTTGTATTCACATTGCTTATGTTGCAGAGGGATATACAGAGGCGGAGATGGCAAACTTTATAGAAGATTGTCGCACTGCTAATGAAGCTCTTTTTGCGCATGAGCCATTTAAGTCACTGCGTCAACGCTTTAATGTTGTAGCTGTTAAGTCACCATCTATGGAGAGTGGTACGTCTGAACCATCAAAGGGTATTTGGAAAAACACGGCACTTCACTCACATTTTGATACATTCTACAGTGACCGTTATCTGACAACATTGCATCTAAAGGATTTACATGACTGGTTGGCTGGTACACCTTATGAGCATATCATCGTACTTGTAAATACAGAGAAGTATGGAGGCGGTGGTATTCTGAACTCTTATAACCTTTCAATGGTGCGTAATCCTTATTTCAAGCCAGTTGTTGTACATGAGTTTGGACATTCTTTTGCTGGTCTGGGTGATGAATATGCATACGAAAAGGAGCAGATTAATATGTATCCAACTGATGTAGAACCTTGGGAGCCAAACCTTACAACTTTAGTTGACTTCCATGGAAAATGGGAGAATCTTATTAACAAGAAGACACCAGTTCCAACTCCTCAGCCAGCTGATCTTGATAAAGCTAATGCGCGTCATGATAAGTGGAAGGTAGGTGCTTACGAGCCTGCTGGTTATTCACAGCATGGTGTTTATCGTGCATACCCAGACTGCCGTATGCGTACAAATATGCATCCTGAATTCTGTCCTGCGTGCAATTTAGGACTTACAAAGCTTATTAAATTCTATACGGGAGAGTAGGGGAGTTTAAGTTTTGTTTTCATTTTCTTGAATGAAATTATATTAATAAAAAAACACAACACGGCTTATGTGTTATTTCAGTATTGCTCTGAGAACACATAAGCCGTTTGGTATATCAGATTTTGCTAACATCTTATGTTGTGTTTAGTGCTTAGCACTATTGATGTTTACCAACAGCACGACGTGTGCTGAGCCTCAACACGATGTTTGCTGAGCAATAGTATTGTAATTGAATATGAGAGTTTTGAATGGATATTATGCTCGTTATAATGACTATCTAAAGTACCAATCGATAATGCAGGTTTACTGGAAAACTTTCATGAAAAGAGGTGTACCAAATAATTGGTACACCTCTTTTGTGTATAGTATCTTTTGTATGTCTTATACTTAGTAAGCGAAGAGAGGATAATCCTTCATCGTCTCATTCACTTTCTCACGTACACGCTTGATAACCTGCTCGTTCTCTGGGTCTGACAATACCTCATCAATAAGGTCAGCACAGAGTAACATCATATCTTCCTTACAGCCACGTGTTGTCATAGCAGCTGTTCCAAGTCGCAAACCGCTGGTCTGGAACGCAGAACGCTCATCGTATGGTACCTTGTTCTTGTTGGCTGTGATGTCAGCAGCAACAAGTGCATTCTCAGCAACCTTACCAGTAAGGTCTGGATACTTCTGACGTAGGTCGAGCAGCATAGAATGGTTGTCTGTGCCACCGCTAACAATGCTGAAGCCTTTCTCAACAAGTGCTTGAGCAAGAACAGAAGCATTCTTCTTCACCTGTGTTGCATATTCCTTCCAGCTTGGTAGGAGGTTCTCACCAAAGCCAACAGCCTTAGCTGCAATAACATGTTCCAATGGACCACCCTGGTTACCTGGGAATACAGCAGAATTGAAGAGCATAGACATTGGTTTCAAATCGCCTTTCTTGGTTGTTAAGCCCCAAGGATTATCGAAGTCCTTGCCCATAAGGATAATACCGCCACGAGGACCACGAAGTGTCTTGTGAGTTGTTGTGGTAACAATATGAGCATATTTTACAGGGTTATCGAGCAAACCTGCAGCAATAAGACCAGCAGGATGAGCCATGTCAACCATTAACAAAGCACCTACCTCGTCAGCAATCTTGCGCATGCGCTTATAATCCCACTCACGGCTGTAAGCAGAACCACCACCGATGATAAGCTTTGGCTTGTGCTCACGTGCGAGACGCTCCATCTCGTCATAGTCAACACGACCAGTCTCACGGTTCAATGTATAACCAACATGGTTATAAAGGATACCAGATGTATTTACCTCACTACCATGAGAGAGATGACCGCCTTGGTCAAGGTCAAGTCCCATGAATGTGTCGCCTGGTTTCAGCACGGCAAGCAACACAGCTTGGTTAGCCTGGGCACCAGAGTGAGGCTGCACATTGGCATATTCTGCACCAAAGAGTTGCTTTACGCGCTCAATGGCAAGTGTTTCAACTTGGTCAACCACTTGACAACCACCATAATAGCGTTTGCCTGGATAACCTTCAGCATACTTGTTTGTTAGGTAAGATCCCATGGCTTGCATAACTTCGTCACTGACGAAATTCTCTGATGCAATCAGCTCCATACCTTTGAGCTGGCGTTTGTGTTCCATCTCAATAAGGTCAAAAATTTCTTGGTCTCTTCTCATGTGTATTGAATGTTTATGGGGAATCATTTTCAGTAAATGAACCCCTGGTTAGTGATACGTTGCAAATATACGAATTAATGTTCTAACTTGCAAGTGTATCAAAAAAATAATGTAACTTTGCATTTATAATGGTTCGTCTGCATCATTGCAATGGTGTGTCGAAAGTATTAATTGATAATATATTACAACATTATCTATGAAGCTAAAAGAGTTATTCCAAGCTTACGAGTTTGATGAAATTTATCCACAGATAGGACTTATGTTTCCTAAAGGTCGCCATTTGCGTGTGCAGTTTGGTAATGCATACAATTTATTGTTAACGCTTAACCCTGTTGCATCAAAGAAGCAGATTCGTTATCAGTTAATGGAAGATCCAGATACTAACGAGATGTTCTATGGAGCAGATGACCATGACTTTAATGGTCCGTGGGAAGTTCTTCTTGGTAAGGAAGTTAAGAAAGAACCTAAGGTTGACCTTACAAATGAAGAATTGGTTGCTAACTGTTTATTGAATACTGTTTTAATAGGTCGCCATTCTCGTTCATTTGAAAAGGATTATCAAGCTATTGTGAAGTAGAAGATAGTTGACAATCTGATAAGTAAATGAGTGGACAAGTAAACGAGTTGACAAGTTGTTTGATAAGAAGGATCCAATCCCATTCCAACTTGTCAACTCGTTTTATTAACCAACTAATAAGTTCTTATAAATCTGATTATTAAGTAACTTGTTTACTTGTTAACTTGTCAACTAATTAACTATATTCTATCAAGCATCTTGTTAACTTGTAAACTCGTTAACTAATTAACTATATTCTATCAAGCAACTTGTTTACTCGTCAACTCGTTAACTCGTCAACTGGTAAACTATCAACCCTACCCTCTAATCATTGTTATAATCATCTTGAATCGCTCTGGTGCGTTCACAGAGTGAGGTGCACCACTTGGAATGATGAAACTTTCGCCAGCACTAATCACGTGCTTTATGTTTTCAACGGTCAATTCCATTTTTCCATCAACAACCTGAATGAAAGCATCGAATGGTGCGGTATGCTCTGAAAGTCCTTGGCCAGCATCGAAACTGAACAAAGTAACACTACCAGCATTGCTGTGTACCAATTCTTTACTTACTACGCCACCTTCTGCATAATCAATCACACTGTTTGAAGTGAAAACAATTCCTTTTTCTACTTTAGCCATGTTTGTATCTTCTTTATTTGATTTATAATACTTTGTTTTATTTCTCTATATTAAATGCTACAAAGTTGATGCCAAGTTAGAAAGTGGGAACAAATGTTACTATTAAAGTCGTTGGTGGTAGATATAATGGTAGCTTATTCTCTTTTGCTCACTTCATTTATGAGTTTTGCAAAATTCTTAATTGTTTTCGTATCTTTTTTCTTAAACTTTTGATAGCTCTGAAATAAGCAATACACTTTACCACTGAGTACTGATAACAAGGTGTTTTTTCTTAAAACTAATTTTACTGTCACTTCTGTCATTCAATGTTGTCATCTAATGCCTTGGCTTACAGTATAGATACATGAAGTGTTAAAAGTGACAGCAAATTAAAAATAAACTTATTCTTGTAGGAAGTATAGTAATATCTCTTGTTAGAGAGCCTTTGTTACTACATATATCTAAAGAATTACCTTTTTTCCTTTACCGTAATATTTCTTTTCAGACCCTCGAATTTAACTCGCTTAACAGCAGATCCTTTAAATAGCCGTTGATAATCTTCAACTGTTAGATTGTGCCACTTCTCTTTGCTCATGCTGAGAAGCTCAGGCTTAGGTTGGAGAGCTGGTTCTGTATTAGGTGTTGCAAAGCGATTCCAAGGGCATGCAGTTTGGCATCGATCACAGCCATATATCGTATCACCCATGTGGCTTTTTGCTTCGTCAGTTAGTTCTCCACGATTTTCAATCAGTTGATATGAAAGACATCGTTCGGCATGGAAATCTTCATCAGGGATGATTGCACGAGTAGGGCAGGCATCAATACAACGATGGCAACTTCCACATCGGTTTGATATCGCTTCATCGTATACATCAATATCAAAAGGTAAGAAAATCTCACCCAAAAAGAACATAGAACCTGCATGAGGAATGATGAGCTGATGATTGCGTCCTACCCATCCAAGTCCTGCCTTCTGTGCCCAATAACGTTCAAGGACAGGAGCAGTATCACAGAAGCAACGTACTGAGGGTTCTTCGCCTTCTTCTTGTTTGGGGAGTTGCCACCGTTCTGTTATCTTTATCGCTAATTCCCTCATCTTTTGCTTCATTAGGTCATGATAATCTAAACCAAGTGCATATGCTGCTATTTGATACTCGCCTTTAGGTAGCTGTTGAGCTGGAGCATAGTTGAGAGCAAGTGAAACGATACTCCGTACACCAGGAACGAGAAGTCGTGGGTCAAGTCGTTTCTCTAAGTAATTTGTCATATATGCCATTGAAGCCTCTTCACCATTCTCCAGCCATTTACGATATTTCTGTGCTACAGCTTCATCAACAGGTGCTGCCTTTGCTATGCCACAAGCAAAGAATCCCATAGAGTGTGCTAAAGATTTTATTGTTGATGATTGGACGACAATTGAATCTTCCTTATTTATGTTAGGGCTTAAAGCATCTATTGATGACATATAATGAGTTTAAATTTCCTTATAGAAAGAAAGGGGGTAATTAGATGATAGCTAAAGGAGAAACATAAACTACTACCACAATATTTTTATTTTTTATACCATAGAGGTATGTGTGATTAAAATGTTTCGGCAGGGTCATCAGGGAAGACTTTAAACTCATAACCTTGGTTTTTAAGCCATTGCAATGATTCAGGGAGTGCTGTACGAAGCTTATCAATACTTTTGAGAGAGTCATGAAATGTGATGATAGACCCATTACGAGCATATCGCTTTACATTGTTTACAACATCTGCGGCTGATAACCATTTAGAGTAATCACGTGTTACAAGGTCCCACATAACAACACGATAATTTTGTTTTACCCACCAATATACTGTATGGCGTAACCATCCGTGTGGTGGACGGAAATAAGGAGTGTTGAGAAGTGCATCTGCCTTAGTAACATCTACAGCATAGGTTAGTGTCCAGTGTCTGAAAGAACCAAGATGATGATAAGTATGATTTCCCACTTTATGTCCACGACGTATTACTTCCTCATAGATTTCTGGATGTTTTCTTACATTGTCAGCAACCATGAAGAACATTGCCTTTGCATTGAATTGGTCAAGTATGTCGAGAATAAATGGTGTTGCTTCGGGTATTGGTCCATCATCAAATGTGAGATAAACGGAGTGATCGTTCTTGTCCATACGCCAAAGAGCGTGTGGATAAAAGATACGTAGCCAGCGTGCAGGTTGTTCTATTAGCATATTATTCAATATATCCCTAAACTCTTTTCTCAATGACTGAGAAAGAATTTGTACTTTAATATTATTATCGTCTATTCAACTAAGATCCTGTTTGTGTAGAGCTAAGAGCGGATAGTGTAAAGCAAAAAGCCAGAGTTTGGCTGTCTTTAAGGACAACCAGATTCTGGCTTTTAGTTTTGAATCTCTTTAATAGGATTATAGTAATCCTACATCAATGCACCACCTCTATTTTTGAATCTTACAAAAAGATTGTCAAGCTGGGCTGCATGTTTGTTTGCCCATTCACGATCAGCTTGCTCATTCTCGTTAACAAGATTCATCATAATCTGGAAATTCATCTTACATGAACTCTGAGACATATTGAAGAGACGAGGATTAAGACTCAAATAGTAGTTTACATACTGAAGTGAAATCTTCCACAAATCATCATACATCTGGCGTGCCTTTACTTTCTGACCAAGTAATGCGTATGCACGTGCCATATCTGATGAACCACTCATGTAGCTGATTGGCACGTTATAGCTTGGTATTTCCTTCTCAGCCTTCTGTAATACTTTCAACGCTTTAGCCTTCTCACCCTTTGCAATGAGGTGAAGTGCAAGGTCAGCCATCTCACGACGATGTGTATAGCACATACGAGCTACAGTTTCATCGATGTAAAGTCCTGGCTTGCTAAGGCCACCCCATTTGAAGCGATTCATCATGACATCATAAGTCTTCTCTGTATCGAAGTTACGCATATTGATGCCAGTAGAATTAGCATTGTCCATTGTAGAGAATGGAGTAATACGATTTACGAGACCTTCTTGAATGAAGTTTTCACCTAAGTTCATAAAGTTCTCAGCTCCAACGGTTACAGCTACATAGAGAGGACGTGTCCAGTTACAGTTAGCAATCATCTCAAGCATCATCAAGTCATTCTTGTATAAAGCTTGTTTTCCTGCCAATGAGATAACCATTCGATCTGGAATAGAATCACCTGGACGCATCATTCCACTGCGACGAACAGCCTCCTTATCGATAGTCATGTAGATGGTATCAGTAGGGATAACATGGCTGTCAGCATTCTTTGAGCGTACCCAATACTTGAGAATATTCTTTAATTCAAATGGGTCGTCACCAAATTGTGCCTTTGCTGAAACAGGATCCTGCTTATAGAACTCTCGTATTTGTTCCTTGAATTCTGGTTGAATCTGTACATACTCATTTGTTCCACTTACATAATCAAGGCGTGGCCATGAGATAGGTACACTTGGTGAGTTGTATGCTGGACGGCGCATTTGATCGATGTACCAGTCTGTCTGCAGATAAGAAAGGTTACAAACACGTGTATCTGTACGCACTCCCTCAACCTCTTGGTTATACCAAAGTGGGAAGGTATCGTTGTCACCATTCGTAAAGATAATAGGATTACCCTTCTGCTGTAATGAATTAAGATAGTTCTGACCAAAGTCACGGCAAGTATATCGACCTGAACGATCGTGGTCATCCCATGTCTGTGATGCCATCTGGATAGGAACAAGCAGACAAACAAGTGAGATGACAGAGGCTGACAATACTGGTGCAACCTTGAGCTTACGTACCCAGTCGTAGAGTGCCAATACTCCTAATCCACACCAGATAGCGTATGCATAGAATGAAGCAGCATAAGCATAGTCACGTTCACGTGGCTGACTTGGTGTCTGATTCAGGTAGATAACAATGGCAAGACCAGTCATAAAGAACAAGAAGAATACGACCCAGAACTGTTGTATACCACGTTTTCCACGCCATGCCTGCCAGAAAAGACCGATTAAACCGAGCAATAATGGTAGACAATAGAAGACGTTGTGTCCCTTGTTTGCTTTCAACTCATCTGGTAACAAGTTTTGGTCACCATAAAGTGAATTGTCAATGAATGATATACCTGTAATCCAGTTACCATGTTCTGGTTCACCGTTACCTTGAATATCGTTCTGTCGTCCTGCAAAGTTCCACATGAAGTAACGCCAGTACATGAAGTTACACTGATAAGAAAGGAAGAACTTTAAGTTTTCCCATTGTGTAGGCATCTTTACGCCATCAACATCATGTCCAGTAATACCACCCATCCACTGTTCGTATAGACCTGCAGAACCAGGGTTGTACATACGTGGGAATAACATATTCTGTTCGAATACCTGTGTTGCTTTATGACGGACAATGAAGTAAGAGTCTTTCTCGTCTTTAGACGCTTTCTCCTTACGCTCATAGACCGGAGCACCCTCATCAAACTTATAGTGCATACCGTCTTCTGCAACTGCAGGTTGACTTGAGTATGCCTGTCCGTAGAGTAATGGACGGTCACCATACTGGTCACGACTCAGATAACTACCCAAAGTAAAGATATCCTCTGGTGAATTCTGATCCATTGGTGGATTGGCTGTTGAGCGTATAACGATTACAGCATATGAAGAGTAGCCGATAAACAACATCAGCATACAAAGCAAAGCTGTATTCTTTATGCGTGAAGAAACAAGTGCAACACGCTGCTTCTTGCCATCTTTGTTAAATGGACGCTGCCACTGAAGCAGTACGTAAACGAGTGCAAGTACAACAAGTCCAGTAAAGAATGCAGTCCATCCATAGCCATAGAATGGAATACCAATCAGTCCCAGTGCTGCCAAGAATGCTATATTCTGACGGCGTGGGTTCTTATCCTGATATGTCTCATAAATGCCCCAAATAAAAGAAGCAACGAGTAAGGCAATATAAATAATGGTACCCGTGTTGAATGGCATGCCAAGTGTATTCGTAAAGAATAACTCAAACCAACCACCTACTGTGATAATACCTGGAACAACACCATACAGAACGGCTGCAACGAGGACTACAGAGAGGAGCAAGGCAAAGAGTGAACCTTTCAAGTTTGCATCTGGCACCTTCTTATAATAGTAAACCAGTGCAATGGCTGGAATACAAAGGAGGTTGAGTAGGTGCACACCAATTGACAGACCAGTCATATAGGTAATCAGTACCAACCAACGGTCAGAATGAGGTTTGTCTGCATTATCTTCCCATTTCAATATAAGCCAGAAAACAACAGCTGTAAACGCTGATGAATAGGCATATACCTCGCCCTCAACTGCTGAGAACCAGAAAGTGTCACTGAAAGTATAAATCAGTGCACCAACAAGACCTGCACCTTCGATGGCGATAGTTTTTGCAAGTGAAGGAGCTTCACCATCACGCACAATCAGTCTACGTGAGAGGTGGGTAATGGTCCAAAACAGGAACATGATACACGTTGCCGAAAGCAATGCGCTCATGGTGTTAACCATACGTGCTACCTCTGTTGGGTCGCTTGCAAAATGTGAGAAGAGATTGGCTGTAAGCATAAAGAATGGTGCCCCAGGAGGGTGTCCAATCTCCAGTTTATAGCCTGTTGTAATGAATTCGGGACAGTCCCAGAAACTGGCTGTCGGTTCAATTGTGGAACAGTAGACGAAGGCTGCAATAAAGAATGCAAGCCATCCGACGATGTTGTCCACCAGTCTGAATTGTTTCATTTATACGATTAGAATTTACTGTCTACTCATCTTTCTCGGATAAGCAGAGATATTTATTTCGAAATAATCACTGCAAAGATAATAATATTAATCAAAACAACATAAAGAGAGTGGAGAAATTATAGTAAAATGTGATGAAAAGAACATGACTAACGTTTGGAATTGACTTTATTTGCTTGGGTAAAAGCATAAAGGTAGGATTATGTAAATGTGTTTTTTGAAGTTTTACACTCGAATAGAAGGATTATTTTACACATCTTACAAGAGTATTTTTTATTTTAAGTTGCTGTCACTTTTAACATTTTATGTAATACCACTGTAAACTAATAAGTTATATGATGATTTTGGATGACAGTAGTGACAGCAAAATTATTTTTAGAGAAATACTTTGTTCTCTGACTACTGAAGTTGGGCGCATTATAGTGCATTCGGTTAATATGGATATACCAATAAGTTTGGGTCTTCCGAAATATGGAGTGATAAAGTAAGCCTACTATATATAAAAGATCACACAGAGAGGAGGAGAACACGGAGGTGAAAGCAGACAATATC
>ERZ772764.1071-NODE-1071-length-17686-cov-3.603426_pt1 | contig 17686 bp, 8 predicted proteins | sample MGYA00512163_ERZ772764 | MGnify/ENA primary metagenome ERZ772764 (study PRJEB29015, sample SAMEA2737903) | human oral metagenome | biome: human oral; feature: human-associated habitat; material: dental | place: China | collected 2094 ... | reverse complement strand
ATAATCCTTGTTGCTCTTAGCGGTGACATTAGGGTATTTAGAAAACGGATTTCCTGCATAAAAATGAGGTCCCTGCAGAACTGCATCGCGCCAGTGAGACGGAGTCGTCGAACTCCACTTGATAGTACCATCAACTTTAGATCCACGCTCATGCCAACAAGCTGAAACCAACATACCCCACAATCCTGCATCAACATCGACAGATGATAGCGTCGCCAGCACGTCCTGGTGGTCGTACAACAGGGGGCGCATCAAACGAGCCTGCGAGGCAGGAACACCTGAATCATCAATGAGTTTTCCCCAAACACGAAGCACTTCATTATCCACCACAACCACGCGCGCAGGGTGCGGACGACGATCCCATCCACCTTCCGCAAATTGAACTCCAATTTTATTTCCTCGTCCTGCACCTTCTAGAGAACTCTCCAACGTTGAAACAAGATGAAGCCCTGAAACCTGCAAGAATTGCACTTCACGCAGATCCCCGTAAACATGAATTCCATAAGTTCGAGTATCTTTCACTTCCTCAAACAATTTCGCTGCATTACGAAATTGCCAATGCCTCCTAAGTCGTCGATACGTAACCTCGCGGAGCTTTCCCGCCTTGGGGTCCATAAAATGACCCTCGGGATGCAGAAGACCAACAATTCCGCTCTCACCCATGGAACGCCATGCGCGCTCCATAAAAACCATGTAGAGATTGGTCTGAATCCCCGCCAGGATCGGATGCTCAATAGATGACCCTAGTACCGCGGAGGTTCCCGTCATAGACGTCAGGTCCGCAAAGTAGGCGGCACGGTCCCTGGGGGAGGCCAGTACCTCGGCACGCCTCGCGACGAAGGTCTTCTCGGGGATCTTTGGCTCGAGCATGAACCAAGGATCCGCCTCGGACAGAGTCTCGTTATCCTTCCATGTAGGCCGCACCCACGGCGGGTTCCCGACCTGAAGATCGAAGCCGCCGCGGGTGAAGACCTGGGCGAAGTCGAGCTCCCAGTGGAAGAATCCCTCCTTCTGGGTGATCTCCTGGACGGTGGCGAGCCAGGGGTGCAGCACCTGGAACTCGACGGAGGAGCGCATACCGGTCTCGGCGCGCTCGGTGCGCTCAATGAGGTCGAGGTCGTCGAACCCCGCCTGATCCACCAGGCGCTCGCTGTCAGCCGTCTGCACGGAGTCCAGACCCAGGATGTCCTCCAGGGTGGCCAGCCACTCGCTCCAGTCGGGCAGTTCCTGCCGCCTGTCCAGCGGCCAGAAGGACAGGGCGCACCAGGCGTTCATGACGGTGCGCAGGCGCTGGTACATGGAGTCGGGGTCCGCGAGCGCGTTCTCAATGCGCTCACGGGTCACTGTGGAGGGCGGGGCCTGCAAGGCGTCGGGCATCCCCCAGACCTCAATGCGGCGGGAGGCCTCCTGCTCACTGACCTCCAGGCGCCGTGCCGCGATAGCCCAGAGCCTCTCCACGCGCCCGGCCAGGGCGATCAGGCGCTCCTCCTGGCTGGCTCGCCTGACCATGCGCCTGCGCAGCTCCTTCTCCGCCTTGCGGCGTCTGTCCTCATCGGTCCTGCGTGCCTGCTCGGCCAGGTCGATCTGCTGGATCTCGCCGCCGAAGAGCGCCTCGGTAATGACTGTCCCGGCACCGGCTGAGCCGACCGGTGCCACCGGGGCGGAAGCCGCCTGCTGATCAGCGGCTTCGTTCTCCAGGAATGCCTCGACCAGGGCGGCGTTGGCGTCGCGGCGCAGCACGTCCTCGCGGCGGTGGTCGGGCCGCTTCAGCATGGTCTTGCGCCAGGTCCTCATGGCCTTGGCACCCGCCGGGTCGAGCTCCTTGGCCTGCTTGGCGTCGGCCACGGCGCCCCAGGTGGCCGAGGGCAGGAGGAAGTGGTGGACCTGCCCGGTGCCCAGGGTCCCCAGGGGCACGGCGGCCAGCCCCTGGTCCGTGGGGACCTCCTTGCTGTGCAGGGTCCTGGCCTTGCGCAGGGCGACCAGGTCGTAGGTGGCGCGGCGGGCCCCGATGAGGGAGTTGCCGCGCCTGAGGTGGAGGCCGAACCAGGGGGCGGCCAGGTGGGGCTGCATGACGTTGAGCCACATGGAGACCTCGGCCAGCTCCACGGCGGTGGCGTTGAGGTCCACGCCGTAGACCCGGTGCAGGGCGATCCACGCCTTGACGCGGCGCCGCTCGGCGGGCAGCCGGTCGGCGTCGATCGTCTGCCCGAGCTCCTTCTGCCTGCGCTCCAGGTAGGCCTCGGCGAGCTGGTTGACGGCCTCGTTGGCGAAGGCCCCTGATCCCAGGGCGGGTTCGCACACGCGCACGCCCAGGACCTCTGCGGCGGTCGTGTCCTCAGTGAAGAGCTCGGCCAGGGAGTGGCGCACCACGCACTGGGTGAGGACCTCGGGAGTGTAGTAGGAGGCGGAGCGCTCACGGTCGCGTCCCGACAGGCGGTAGGCGAACTCCCCCGCGCCGTAGCGGCGAATGCGTCTCTCCCCCGTCGTCGGGTCCGTCACCCTCACAATGTCGGAGTCCGCGTAGCGGCCCGAGCTCGCTTCGGGCACCAGCCAGGAGCCCTTGGAGGCGTCCCCGCCCTTGGCGACCTCCACCATCGGCTGGGTGGTGAGGACCCCGGAGTAGGACATGAGGCCCTCGTAGACGGCGCCGAGCTGGTTAATGCCCAGGTTCGCGTACGAGATCCACCCGCCGCGCCTGCGCGCCCCGCGTGATCCCTTGCCCGTGGGGGTGGACAGCAGCAGGAGGCGGAGCACCCGGTGGAGGGCGGCGTCGGAGAGCCAGTGGCGCACCCGGCCGTCCGTGCCGTCAATGAGCGAGGTGCGGGAGCGGGCGAACAGGTCCGCGCGCAGGTCCTCCACCGGCATCTCCTGCACGCCGGGGACGTCACCGGACACCAGGCGGAAGAGGACGTCGAGGGAGGCGTGGATGTGGTGGGTGCGCGCGGCGGAGGCGGGCAGCTCCTCCAGGCACAGGTCGCGCAGCCGGTCCAGGCCGTAGCCCGAGGCGTAGTCGTCCGACGCCGTGGGCAGGACGCCCAGCTCCGGGTGGGCCTCGGCGAACAGGAGGAAGAGCAGCCGGTACAGGAAGCGCAGGGACTGGCGGGCCAGCTCGCCCGGAAGGTCCGGGTCCAGGAGGTCCTCGTCCTCCCCGGCCTCGCGCATGGAGCGCACCACGTCGCCGGCGACGATCTCCACGCTGCGGCGCAGGCCGTCGCGCAGCTCGGCGGAGACCCCTACGGCGTGGTTGGTGGAGTCCTGGGTCAGGGAGTCCATGACGGTGGTGCCCTCGGGTGTGGGCAGGAGGACCTCGCCGCTCATGAGCCCGGCCACGCGGGCCAGGCCGCCTGACGTCGTCGCCTCCCGGCGCTCCATGGCGGTCACCAGGTCCAGGGCCAGGTAGCGGCCCTCGGACCAGCGCGGGGCGTCGGTGAGCAGGGCCCAGCGGCCTGCCAGCACCAGGGCGTAGCGGGCAGCGGCGTCGGAGGCGAAGAGCTCGGACAGGGCCCGGGCCACGGTGAAGACGGGCTCCGGCTTCCCGCTCGCACTCGTGCGGCTCAGGGGCGTCACGAGCTCCCCGGTTCCGGGCGGTGCCTGGTCCGCCGCCCCGCCTGGCGCCCGCTCCTCGGCCAGCAGGTCCCCGATCCCGTCCGTCGCGCAGGCCTCCAGCACCACGAGGGCGTGGCCCCCGGGGCCGCGCACGTCCAGCAGCACCGGGACCACGAGCTCGCGCTCGCCCTGGAGGGTGACCAGCTCGGTGCGGTGGCTCGTCTCCAGGGCGGCAGCGGCCTCCTCGGAACCGGCGGCACCGGGCTCAGGGAGGAGGCCGAGAGCCCCCAGGAGGCGGTCGTGGGCGGGGGCCAGGAGGCGGGCGGAGGTCTGCCTGGCCGCGTCGTCGACACCGCCAGCCACCGTGCCGCCGGTCCCCTCGGTGGCGTCCAGGGCCTGGTGGACGGCACGCAGGTAGTCCCCCGACACTGAGAGCAGCCCGTGAAGGGGGTCGGTGCCGCCTGCCTTGGCCTGTGCGCGCCAGCCCTTGACCAGGCCGGAGAGTCGTGCCGGGAAGCCCTCGGCGAGCCAGTGGGCGGAGAGGAACTCGGTGTCGTTGACAATGACGTCGTCCATCACATGCTCCTGGGGACGATGACGGCCAGCAACCGGACATGGGGCTCCCCGGTCACCTGCATGGAGGTGATGAGGTCGTCAATGCCCTGGGCCGTGCGTTCAATGCGCTCCCGTCTCGCGCGGGAGACCGATGGCAGGGTCAGGTGGTCCAGGCTCTCCTGGTGCCAGACGGACAGGCGTTCGCGGTCGGCCACCAGGCGCTTGTCGAAGTCGCCCTCGAACTCTGTACGGCGCCTGTGCAAGGCGGTGGTGGCGGCATCCAGTGCCACGGGAACGCCCGGGCGCAGCCGCTCCAGGAGCTCCTCCTCCAGCGCACCCGTGTTAATGGCGCGGTCGTCCAGGCCCGCACGGCGCAGGAGGGTCACCATGTCCTCGACCCCGACCACGGACGCACTGGCCGAGCCGGTGCACCCCGCGTCCCCGAGGCCGGCTCCCCGGGAGCCTCGCCCGGTGTCCGCCAGTGCCACGCCCACGGCGTCCAGGCTCGCAATGACCACCTGCCCGGCACCGTTGGCCCAGGTCGCCTGCGTCAGGTAGGTGGGCTGGTCGACCTCGCCGGTCACCACCAGGGCGGTGCCGCGCTCGGTGACGCCCAGGCCCCGGTCGGCCGCCCACTCGGCCACCGGGTGAGCGGGGGTGAGGAACTGGACGTCCGGCCAGGCGTCACCGGAGCTGGTGGACTCCTGGGCGGCCTGCAGGCGCCTCTCGGCCAGCGGGCCCGAGCCGGTCACCGCGATGGCGTCCAGGACCGAGTCCTCGCCGCGCACGAGCTCCCGTGGCAGGTTGCGCAGACGGGTGCGCAGGCCCGAGCGGAGCGCCACCGCGGAGTCCGTGCGCAGCTCCAGGAGGTCGTGCTTGCTGTCCCGGCGCACCTGGAGCTCCTCGCGCTCGGCAGGGGTCATCGTCCCGCGCAGGACCGCGGCGACGTAGTCGTCGTCATCCGCGAAGAGGCGCGCCACCTCAGCGGTGCCGCTCAACGCGCCGTCACGGTGGTGGTCCGTGCGCGCCACCGGGGACTGCGCCACCGGGGACTGCGCGTCCGGGGGCCGTGTACCCGCCGGTGCGCCGCCCCCGGGCGCGTCTCCGGCCAGCCCCAGGGCGACGCGCAGGAACGGGTTGTCGGCGACGACCCGGGCGGGGGCCGCGGAGACGTCCTCGACGGTGCGCCCGCGCGCCAGGGCGTCCATGACCGCGCGCTCCTCCAGGCCGCCGTCGTACTCGGTGACGTCCAGGTCCATGAGCACCCCGGCGTCGCCCAGTGCGCGGTTGGCCTCGTGCTCCTTGGTGAGCAGGGAGATGACCACGCGGACCTCGCTCGTGGCCTCCTCGTCAGCCAGGGCCAGGGCGTGGATCGCGGGGGCGTGGCGCTGCCCGTAGCGGTCGATGCGCCCGTTGCGCTGCTGGAGGCGGATAAAGGACCAGGGGACGTCGTAGTGCACGAGCAGGTGGCACTGCTTGTGCAGGTTGAGGCCCTCGGAGGCCATGTCCGAGGCCAGGAGCACCCGGATCGGGGAGCGCTTCTGGCCGAAGGACTCCACAGTGGACTGGATGGTGTCGTCGGACTGGCTGGCGTAGAGGGTGCGGACCGCGTCCTTGGGCATGTGCAGGCGGCCGGGGAGCTCGCGCGCCAGCATCTCAATGGTGTCAATGCGTTCGGAGAAGACGACGACACGGGTGTCGCTGTCCCGGCCTACGCCGAGCTCCTTAAGGAGGGAGGTGAGCGCCCTGGTCTTGGCCGGAGCAGTCACCTGGGCGGTCAGGGAGTCCAGGCGCCTCAGGGCGTGCCGCTCAGCGGTCTGGGCGGTGCCGTTGGCGCCCGACAGGGTGCGCAGGCGGTTGGCGATAGTGGAGCGCAGGGCCTGCGGGGAGGACAGGAAGGCCTTGAACAGGGTCCAGGGGAAGAGGGTGCGGCCCCGGCCGGTCACGGGGGCGGACCCGCCCGCGGGGTGGAGCCACACGGAGTCCAGCTCGGCCATGACCTCACGCTCGGCGGCGCCGGGGGCCACCGGGTGGATGGTCGGCTGGAGGCGCTCACGCCAGCGGTCGGCGATCTCGGAGCGCACCTCCGGGCTGCCGCGGTGGCGGCGCACGTAGAGGTGGGCGATGTCAGCCGAGGAGTAGGAGCGGGGGTCGGCGATCGCCGTGGGGTCCAGCAGGGAGACGAGCTCGGCGAAGGACTCCGCGCTGCCGTTGTGGGGCGTGGCCGAGGCCAGGATGAGGGCGTCGGAGTTCCTCGCCAGGATCCGGGCCAGCTCGTTGTTCTGGGTGCCGCGGTTAATGAGGTTGTGGCACTCGTCGATGACGACGGCGTCCCAGCGGTGGGAGCGCAGGTGGTGGCGGTACAGGTGCGGGTTCTTCAGGGTGTCGATGGAGACGATCACCCGGTGGAAGTAGGCAAAGGGGTTGCGTCCGGCGGGCAGGTCCCGCTGGACGCGCTGGATGCCGGCGGAGTCCAGGCGCACCAGGGGGATGCCGAAGCGCGTGAACATCTCGTGCTGGAACTGCTTGAGGACCGCGCGCGGCGTCACCACGAGGACGCGGTCCCCGCGGCCGCGGGCAATGAGCTCGGACAGGGCGATGCCGATCTCCAGGGTCTTGCCCAGGCCCACCGCGTCGCCGATCAGCAGGCGCGGGCGCAGGTTGGACAGCATGGTCCGGGCCGGGCGCAGCTGGTAGTCCAGGTGGTCCAGGAGGGCGCGGTGACCAGCGACCACGCGGGTGTCCGCCACCGGGACCGGGCTGCGGCGCATGACGGCGTCCAGCCACAGGCGCGTACTCAGGAACGCCCCGGAGGTGTCCGGTACCAGGCGGACCTGACGCGGGTCGAGGCGCCGGACCTCGTCGATGGCGGAGAAGAAGGTAGCCTCGTGGTCCCGCACGAGCTCGGAGGCGCCCGTGACCTCCAGCCGCACGCCCGGGGTGGCCGGTGAGACCGTACGGACGATCCACTCCTCGTCGCGGATGACCACCCGCTCGCCGGTGGCGTAGGAGGAGAGCCCGTCGTCGGCCCGGGCGGCCGGGTGGCCGGACGGTCCGCCGAGTGGGTCCGGGACCGTGCCCGAAAGTTCCATCGCCCGCTCCTCCACCAGCTCCGGCCGTGACAGCTGGCAGAACTCTACACCAGCGCGTTCCGCCCACCCCGCACCGCGGCGCGTGCCCGCACAGGCGAACCGTCTCGCCTAATCAGCGAACGCGGACACGGCCGTACTGGAGGTAGTCCAGGTCATCGAGCTCCTCCAGAAGATGCTCCTCCCGGGCAAGAAGCACGCCCTCGGCCTGCCGCTCCCTGAAGTCGTCAGAGTCCACGACCTGCTTGATGCGGGCACGGCGCTCCTCGATGTCCTCCACGGTCAGTGTCGTCACCCTGATGGTCATCTTCCCTCCTCCAGCTCTGATCTCACCCCGGAGCCTACCCGTGCACGCCCCCCGCCACGAGGACCGGGCGGGACGTCCGCAGAAGACGACGGCCCAGGGAAGATGCTTCCCGCCACGAGGACCAGGCCCGTTGGGGAGGCCCGCCGGGCCTCATGCGCCCTCACGGCTCGGGAGGCTCGGCGGTGAGCTTGGGCGGTGGGAGCCCTGTCAGCGGACAGCGCGCCACGCCAGGTGTTGGGGCCGAGGAGGCCGTCGGCGGGGAGCCCCGTCAGCGGACGGTGCGCGTGCCCGCTCGCGTACGCCGCCCGTCTCGTCCACCCCTGCGCGGGCCCGGTTCAGCAGTCCTGGCCGCCGAAGCGACCGGGGAACACGCGGGCTCCGCGGCCTGGGTGGCCGTGGCCGCGTCGGCCGGGCCGGAACCCCCGCGCGCTGCGCTCGGGGAAGTCCTCCCCCGGGAAGCCGAGGATGCCACCACCAGGACGCCCGCCACGACGCGACCCTCCGTGCGCCCCACGGCCGCCGTGGCTGCCGTGGCCCCTGCGGCCGCCACGGCCTCCGGGCCCCTCGCCAGCGAAGGCGTCGTCAGCCTCGGGGCCGAACCCGGGACCGCCGGGGCCGCCGGGGCCGAACGGCCCGAAGCCGTGCTCGCGCATGCGCATCATGGCCTCGAAGCGCTCCGCGCCCATGCGCCTGCGCACCTCGTCGAACCGGGGCCCGCACTCGGCGTCGGCATCCGTCCCGAGCTGGGCCTCGAGGGAGTCGATGACCTTGTCCAGGAGCCCGGCCAACGTGGCGGCCTCCTCGTCGGTGAGGACATTGAGGTAGTCGGCGTGCGCCCCGCCCAGCGGCGTGCCGCGGCCGGCCTGGGTGAGGTGGACGACCATGACGCGGCGGTCCTCCTCGCTGGGCCTGCGCTCGACGAGGCCGTCGGCCTCGAGCTTCTTGAGCAGCTCGTTGAGGGACTGCTGGCGGATGTCGAGGAGGAAGGCGAGCTCGCGGGTGGGGATGGGACTCTGCATGCGCAGGGCCGCCAGCACCCGGCCGCGGCCGCGGGTGGTGTCGGCGAAGGGCCCGCCGTGGTGGGCCGCCATGTGGCGACGGCGCGTGAGGCGCTGAAGGCGGCGGAAGCGCTCGTGCAGCGGGGCTCGGGCGGAGTCCTCGTCCGGGTGCTCCGCAGGGTCGTCGGGATCCTGGCCGGCGTCCCACTGGTCGGGGGCGACCTCCTCGGGGGCACTTCCCTCGGGGGCGCACCCCGCGTTGGTTCCCGAGCTGGTCTCGGGGTGGGTGTTGGGGTTCATAGTCGTCTCCGTCTTCGCGTCAGGATGCGACCTCGCATCCGGGGTGGTGTCTGGGGTCATGTCCGCACTGTCGGCGTTCACGGGAACCTCCTGATCTGCTAGGGGCACCGAAGGGCTCCGGCCTCGAATGGTCCAGGGCGGCGGGACGACGGGTCTCGCACTGCGCTCCGACGCCCGGCACGCGCAGGGCAGCAGCTCGAGGCGTTCCTAACGGTACCTGTTGATTCTTGGTGACACCGACATTACAGGTACCTTCTGTACCTGGTCAACCCATCCTCAACTGGTACCTGTATGATTTGACTCACATGCTGGCTCGCCAGCTGCTGCGCCCCGGCTCGGGGAGCGACCGCGGGTAGCCCGCCTCCTGTACCTCAGGGAAGAACGAGCTGCGCCCCGCACCGGCGCATCATCTCGAAGGTGGTGGTGACGGCCACCCCCATCGCCTTGCAGGCGTCGGGGATCTTGACTCGTTTACGCCCCATAGGCGCAGACACCCGCGTACATCAGGCCACCTCCATGCCAGCGGCCAACTCCTTGAATGTAGCGTGCTTCCTCACCTGCAAGAGCTCGTAAGCCTCCCCGTACGGGGTCCGCCCCCCGAAAGTAGACAGGAGCACCGCCTGGGCGAACCGACGCCCCAGTCGCAAGGGAACCGTATTGTAGTAGTTGCCGCCGTCGCCCCGGTACTCCGCTCTCAGGACCGCTTCCGGGACGAGGGTCGCGGCCGCAACCGCGTTGCACCAGCGCTCCTCACTGACACCCGGGCGCACGACGTCACTGGGATCCGATAACGCACTGCCTCCCAGGCAGAGGTGGGCCAGCTCGTGGACGAGCGTGAAAACCTGGGCGGCCTGCGTATCCCTGCCGTTGACGAAGATCAGCGGCGCCATCGAGTCAACCAGGGCGAAGCCCCGGAACTCCCGAGGGTCAAGCCGCCGACGAGTATTACTCCCGACGATGCCACTGACCATGACGAGCACCCCGAGCTCCTCGATCCGGTCAATGAGCTCCCGCCGCATACCCTTCCTGCGCGAGCGGTGCGAAGCGGCGTCGTCATGGAGTCGAAGCGCCGTCCGGACCCGCTCGGCAACGGCAGCGGGATCCTCCTCGCGGACTGCGGATCCCACAATCTCGACAGCTGGCGCACCCTCCTCCAGGAGGTACTCCCGGTACCACTCCTGCCGGTTCTGGCACAGGTAGATCGTGTCGAGCAGATCCCCCGACGGCTTCGAGACGCCGTCGTCCCCGACGGTCCGCATATCGGGGATCGGCAGGGGCTCGTCGGGGGGCTCCGGCAGGAACAGCTGCCCGAACGGCGCGTGCGTCGCCCTGGAGAAGTCCTCGATCTGCCTCAGCGTCGGCCTGCGCGTGCCCCTGATCCACTCATCCAGGTGAGGCACGCGGCTCTCGGCGGTCTCCTTGTCCCAGCCCGCCCGGTCCACCGCCCACTTCAGCAGCGCAGGCGCCACCTCGACTCGAACCGCCACGGTCGGCACCTCCCTCATCGGCAGCCACGATCAGGCTTTCTGTCCCCTCGTGGCCATCATACGACACCGCTGCGACATCCCCGCCGTCTCGGCACAGCCTCGCAGCCACGGACCGGGCCGCCTCGCCCCACGCCCACACGACGGGCCGGAGCCCAGCCACGCCGGGAGGTCATCAACCACCCCATCGTCGTGGGGCACGCTCAGGACAGACGCCCCAGTCATACCGGGAGATCGCGGCGTCCAGCTCGATCCTGGGCCCAGGCAGACCCGACCGCACTGGTGACAGCGCACCAGACCGGGCGTAATACCGTCGTGATATAATAATCACCATATACTTTAGTGGACACGGTGAGAGAAGGACATGTACGGTCACTATCGCAGGTTCGCAGGACTGGCGCTCACGTTAGTCCTCTTTGGCGGCCTCCTTACCGGGACTACGACCCGCGCCCAGGACGGTAACGGTACTGACGAGAATATGAGGCTCGGCAGCTTCAATATCCTGGCCTACCGGGAGGCGAACGACGTCCCCCCGACGTCGTGGTACGAACCCGACCACCGGTCCCAGGCGATACCCAGGATTATCAGGGAGAACGACTGGGACGTGGTCAACCTCCAGGAGGTGCAGACCGCGCTCACACGCAAGGACGGGTCCACCACCCCCAGCCAGATCGAGGACCTCAGGGCCTCCACCGACCTGTCGGCATACGACTTCGCCGCGACCGACAGGGAGGGGTGCAACTTCTCCACGAGCAACCCCATGCCACGGACCTGGATGCAGCCTATTGCGTACAAGCGGGACAGGTTCATACTGGTTGCGCAAGGATGCTTCGTCATGTCCCAGACCCCGGACGACTTCTCCGAGTCGAGCTTCGGCTGGCCGCGCAATATCACCTCCTGGGTCCGGCTGCGGAGCCGGGCCAGCGGCCAGGAGCTGTACGTGTTCAACACCCACATCGCCGCCAACTACGGCCCCATAGGCTCCGGGGGCAAAGGAGTGCCGCGAGAGGAGTGGCTCAGCCACCAGGCGGACCAGGCCAACGTGCTCCTCTCACAGATAAGGAGCATCAACTCGGATAACCTGCCCGTCATGCTGTCCGGGGACTTCAACTCGACCCTGCAGAAGGATCCGGTGTCGGCGGCGAGGACGGTAGCAGAATCAGGGGCGTTCACCGACGCCTACGGCAGTGCCGGCAGCGTCCTGGCCGACGGGGCGACGTGGAACCAGCTGACCGAGACGGGGAGGTTCACCGACAAGATCGATCATATCTTCCTGGGCGGCACGCTCAGGCCCACGGTCCTGGAGTACGCGGTCGTGAGCACCATGAGCAAGGACCCCGACGGGACCGTGCACTTCGCCTCCGACCACAACGCCGTCTCGGCGCACGTCACCTTCCACTGGGCGGCACCGGCACCCACGGGCACGGCGGGGGCGCAGGGCGCGGCGGACGGCGGCTCCGGCAGCCCGGGCGCCGCGGTGGACGGGCAGGCGGATGCCACGGCCCCAGGGGCCTTCAGGAAGGTGAGCGGGTACGTCGCGGCACTGACCGGGGTCCTGGTCGTGGTGGCCGTACCGGTGCTGGTGCTCTGGCGGAGGCGGGGTAAGGGGGACCCGCCTCGGCACCGTCTCAGCGCCCGGTGACCACCATGTAGGTGAAGCAGTACAGGCAGTAGGCGTACAGGATCCCCCGGAGCACGCGCTCCCGGCCGCTGCCCGCGTCGCCCAGCAGGGCCGGCAGGTTGGCCAGGTGGGTCTTGAACAGCGGGTAGAGGAGGCCGTGGACCGACTGGGTGGTGATGTCGTCGCCTATCCGGTGAACCCACATGCCGGCGGCCACGAGCGTGGGCATGAACCACAGGGAGCTGGCCCCCAGGGCCCACGTCCCGATCACGAAGCCGATGAGGAACAGGGACCACAGGGTCCCCTCCCGGCTGCGTGACACCCCGAGCGCGCGGGCGGCGACGGCCAGGAGCAGGCCCAGGACGATCCCGTTGCCGGGGCGTACGTCCACGCCGTTGACCGTGACGGTCCAGAAGGTGACGTCATAGGTCAGGAAGGCCGCAATGACAAAGCCTATGAGGCTGTGGGTCCAGGTCCGGTGCCCGCCCTTGGCGATCACGCGGCTAATAGGCCGGGTAACCCCGGGCAGCGCGGTGGCGACGGACGAGGAGGGGGAGTCGATGTCCGGCAGGAGCGCCGTCACCCCCATAATGAGCGACGCCGCGACGACCTGGGTCAGGGACAGGTCGCCGACCCCGGCGCCCAGGGGGATGGTGGTGACCTCTGACCCGGCACCCAGCGGGGGGATGCTCAAGGTCGCGGTGCCGAACAAGGCCATCCCGGCCGCCACCCCGGAGACGGCGTGCGAGTGCCCCATCATGACAGCGTTTCCTCCCTCTGGCGGGCGACCGCGCAGGTGGGCGACGGTCCTGGGTTCCTGGGCCCACCTTAGGACGCGCCCGGCCCCTGCCCCGGTCACCACGCGGACACGGTGACCGAGCGGCCGGGCTGCGTTCGCCGGTCCCCCTGCGCCGGGGCCCGCCCGCCACCATTAGCGGTACCCCCTGCGTGCCTTCCCCCGCCCAGGATCCGAGGCCCCCGTCCCCACCGGCAACGAGCCGCCCCGGTGCGCGCCTTCCCCCGCCCGGGATCCGAGACTTGCACATTTTTTTTACAAACAGCGATCAAAGAACGCTGGAATCAAGCGGATCCTGTCAGCGGCCTGGGGCCTGGAAACCAGGATGAATGTGCAGCGCGATCCTTGTTGCACATTCATCCTGTTTCCGGCCCCCACCCAGGGACGTAGAACGTTGGAATCACGCCAACGCTTCAGTGACACACCTAGGATGAATGTGCAACTGCGCCCTTCCCGCCTCCTGGACCTGAGGATCAGGTGGTCCTCGACCCCAGGACGCGGCCACCTGACTGCGGGTCAGGGCCCGGGGCGGTCCGGCGGGGCGTGGTCTGAGGGCGGGGCCAGGGCGGCCGCGGCGGCAGGCCCACACCCCACCGCCCGGGCGCCACGGCAGCCCCCGACCTCGGCCGTCCGGCCCCAGCCTAGGCCCGGACGACACCTGCGCCCCAGCCTGGGCCCCGCAGACACTCCCTCGCCCCGCCCGGGCGGCGCCCTCGGTCAGTACCATCCTCCTATGGCAAGGACGATTGACGGCAGGATCGTTTCCAAGAAGGTGGACGGGTGGGACACCGAGGCCAGGCACGGGTACGACGTCGACCAGCTCCACGGGTACGCGGACGAGACGCCCAGGCACTCAGCTCCTGCCCGGCAGAACGAGGCCCCTCCCAGGGCGCCGTCCGCGCAGACCCACCCCTCCCCCGTCCACCAGCGCACCAGCACGCCGGCCGGGGGTTCCGCCGTGGGGGACCGCCCCTCCCCCGTCCACCGGCGCGCCGAGGAGGTCCTGCGGGCCCTGGTCGGCGTCCCCACCGCCCGCCTGCACCAGGACCAGTGGCGGGCCATTGAGGCCCTGGTGGTGGGGCACCGCCGGGTCCTGGTGGTCCAGCGCACCGGGTGGGGCAAGTCGGCGGTGTACTTCGTGGCCACGGTCCTGCTGCGCGAGGGCTGGGGCACCTGGCGGCCGGGCGACCCGCCGCCCCGCCCCGGTGCGAGCTCGCCAGACCGCCCCGGTGCGGGCTCGCTGAACCGCGCCGGTGCGGGCCCCACGGTCATTGTCTCCCCGCTCCTGGCCCTCATGCGCGACCAGGTAACGGCAGCCAGCCGGGCCGGTATCCACGCGGTGACCATGAACTCGGCCAACGCCACCCAGTGGGACCAGATCCAGGCCCAGGTGCGCGCCGGGGAGGTGGACGTCCTGCTGGTCTCCCCCGAGCGGCTCAACAACCCCGTCTTCCGTGAGGAGGTCCTACCCCACCTGGCCGCCGACGCCGGGCTCGTGGTGATTGACGAGGCGCACTGCATCTCGGACTGGGGCCACGACTTCCGCCCCGACTACCGGCGTATCCGCACCCTGCTGGCCTCCCTGCCGCCCCGCACCCCGGTCCTGGCCACCACGGCCACCGCCAACGCCCGGGTGACGGCCGACGTCGCCGAGCAGCTGGAGACCTCCACGGGCTACCAGGCACCCACCACAGCCCACCAGGCCCCCACGGGCCGGGCCAAGGACACCGCCCCATTCGCCCCGGCAGCCGGTAGCACTCCCGTGGGTGGCGCAGCCGGGAAGGAGGCTGCCGGTGCTTCGCGCCGCTACAGCACCCCCACCGGAGGCGCAGCCGGTAGCACTTCCGTGGGTGGCGACCCAGCCGGTCCAGGCGTCCTGGTGCTGCGCGGCAGCCTCCAGCGGGACTCCCTGCACCTGGGGGTACGCATCCTGCCCGACGCCGCCACCCGCCTGGCCTGGCTGGCCGCCTACCTCCAGCACGTGCCGGGCAGCGGCATCGTCTACTGCCTGACCGTCGCCGCGGCCGGGGAGGTCACCGAGCACCTGCGTCAGGCGGGCCTGGAGGTGGCGACCTACACCGGCCAGACCGACCCCGCCGAGCGCGAGCACCTGGAGGAGGACCTCAAGGCCAACCGGGTCAAGGCCCTGGTCGCCACCTCGGCCCTGGGCATGGGCTTCGACAAGCCCGACCTCACCTTCGTGGTGCACGTGGGGGCTCCCTCCTCACCGGTGAGCTACTACCAGCAGGTGGGACGCGCCGGGCGCGGGGTGGAACGGGCCGAGGTGGTCCTCCTGCCCGGGAGGGAGGACCGCTCCATCTGGGAGTGGTTCGGCTCCCAGGGCTTCCCCCCGGAGAAGGAGGTGCGTGCCGTCCTGGAGGGAATGGCCGCCCGGCAGGCGGCTGGCGGCGGCCCCATGCCCACGCCCGCGCTGGAGACCCTCACCTCACTGCGCCGCGCCCGCCTGGAGTCCATGCTCAAGGTCCTGGACGTGGACGGGGCGGTGAGACGGGTGCGTGGCGGGTGGGAGCCCACCGGCCGCCCCTGGGTCTACGACGCCGACCGCTACGCCCGCCTGGAGGCGGCCCGGCTGGCCGAGCAGGAGGCCATGGTCGCCTACGAGCACCTGGGGGCCGAGCCCCTGGGAACTAAGCGCGCTGGCGTCGTCCCTCGCCTCGGTGGGGCACCGCGCCCCGCGGACGACGTGAACAGGGGCGGCACCGGGGCTGGCACCGTCGCCGGGGCTGGCACTGTCGCCAGCACCGGGGCGTGCCGTATGGCGTTCCTGCGACAGGCCCTTGACGACCCTGAGGTCACTGAGGGCTGGCGCTGCGGGGCCTGTGACCTGTGCGGCGGGCTGGTCCTGCCCCAGGCGCCCGACGCCGGGCAGGTCAGTGCCGCCCGCCAGGCGCTGGCACGCACGGGCGTGGAGCTGCGTGCGCGTCGTCAGTGGCCCACGGGCATGGACCGCCTGGGGCTGGCGCGCTACAGGGGCCGTATCGGCGTCGACGAGCAGGCCGGGGCGGGCATGGCCCTCGGCCGCCTGGACGGCCTGGGGATCTCCGCTCCGCTGCGGGACCTGGTGCTCTCCGGGCGAGACGGTGAGGTCCCCCGGGCCCTGCGCGCCCCCTTCCTGGAGGTGGTTGACCGCCTCGGCGAGGTCGTCCGCCAGGCCGACGCCAGTGGTCAGGCGGACGACGAGGGGCGGGGGCCGCTGGCCGTGGTCATTGTGGACTCCCGTACCCGGCCGCGCCTGGTGCGCCAGCTGGGCCGGGCCGTCGCGAACCGTCTTAGGGGCAGAGCCCTGGGGATCGTGGGCGTCAGCGGGGACGAGCCACCACGTCACGACGTCGGCTCGGCCTTCCGCCTGGCACAGGTGGCCCGCAGCCTGAGCCTGGGTGCCTGGTCCGCTGCCGCGCTGGGGAGGCTGCAGGGGGCCACCGTGGTCCTCGTGGACGACTGGACCGGCTCAGGCTGGACGCTCACGGTGGCCACCTCCCTGCTGCGCCAGGCCGGTGCCGCAGCAGTCCACCCCCTGGTGCTGGCCCAGCGCTGAAGGCAGGTGATGAGCGCGTGCAGCACGACAGCACGGTGCGCCCGGGGGCGATGACCCCGGCCAGCCCGTCGCGGCAGATGGCGGCGCGTACAGCACGGCGTCCGGAGGCGGCGGTATCCGGGCCCGGAGCGGTATCGGGGTGGCCGCCAGCGCCGGGCTGCCTGTCACGGACCGGCACCCAGGTCCGGGGCGGCGTCGGACAGGGCGGGGTAGTCCGGCACCGGGAACAGGGCGGCGTCGGGCACCGGTGCCGTCGGGCCGGTCCCGAAGACGGCTCTCCGGCCTCAGAACACAGCACACAGCCGCTGTGAGTGGAATCATAGGCTTATGTCTGTATCTCCTATGACGCAACCCGCCCACGCGGGAGAGGTCAACTCCGTTATCTGGCGTGACGGGGAGAAGACGTCCACCGTCCTGCCCCTGGGCCACATTGCCGCGCAGATCGAGGACCCGACCTCCCTGGTGTGGATCGACCTGGTGGACCCCGACCCGGCCACGCTGGTCCTCCTGGCCGAGGAGCTCAGCCTCGAGCCCACCTCCGTGGAGGACGCCATCGCGCCCTTTGAGCGGGTCAAGGCCACGCACCACGGAGACCACGCCTTCTTCGTGGCCTACGCCACCACCTTGACGTCGGAGGTGCTCCCCCAGGCCAGCGCCGAGGACCCTGACGGCGACGGCCTCCTGCTGCACCGCGTCTCCGCCTTCATCTCCCCCTACGGGCTCATTACCATCCGCCGCGGCAACGGCTTTGACATGGGACCGGTCCTGGAACGCTGGCACACCGCCGGGGACATGCTGCGCCTGGGGCCGTTCGCGCTGGTCCACGGCCTGCTGGACGTCATTGTGGACGGCTACTTCTCCACCATCCAGGACCTTGACGAGCACATTGACCACCTGGAGGACCAGCTCTTTGACGTCGACGGGCCCGGGCCGAACTTCCAGCGGGAGACCTACGCCATGCGCAAGAAGCTCGTGGCGCTGCGCCGGGTGGTGCTGCCCATGCGGGACCTGGTCAATATCCTGTGGCGCAACCGCCGCCTGGAGCTGGTGCAGCTGGACCCGTGGTACTCCGACCTGACCGACCACGTGCTGCGTGCCGGGGAGTGGAGCGAGTCCCTGCGCGACATGATCAGCACCATCTTCGACACCCACCTGGCGCTGCAGGACGCGCGCCTGAACGTGGTCATGAAGAAGCTCTCGGGCTGGGCGGCGGTGCTGGCCGCCATTACCTTCGTGACCGGCTGGTTCGGTCAGAACGTGCCGTTCCCGGGTTTTGGCAACACCTTCGGGTACGTCCTGACCTGCCTCCTGACCCTGGGGTCGGGCGTGGGCATGTGGTGGATCATGCGCCGCCACGACTGGATCTAGGCGCCCCTCCCCTCCGCGAGAACGGTACTTATTGCTCGCGAGAACGGTACTTGTTCGCCGCGAGAA
>ERZ772764.1059-NODE-1059-length-17797-cov-25.967140_pt1 | contig 17797 bp, 13 predicted proteins | sample MGYA00512163_ERZ772764 | MGnify/ENA primary metagenome ERZ772764 (study PRJEB29015, sample SAMEA2737903) | human oral metagenome | biome: human oral; feature: human-associated habitat; material: dental | place: China | collected 2094 ... | reverse complement strand
GGCTAGAGCGTCTGGTTTACACCCAGAAGGTCATCGGTTCGAGCCCGGTAGGGCCCACTCAGGCGGCGCGCCCACGGGGTGCGCCGCTTTTGTTCCGCCTCATCCCCGCCGGATGGCGCCCGGCGGACCGGATTCTGTTCCAGGCCCGCTTCTGATGGGGAGCTCCGCGCGCACCGGATCTCCATTTTCCGCGCCGTATCTCGCCCGCCCGCACTGGATCTCCGCCGCCTCCCGGTAGTGTGGCCCTATGAGTACCACCGACCAGACAACGGGGGAGCGCGGCGCCAAGCCCCTGCTCTTCGACCAGATCAACGACGCGGAGGAGAACGCGGCGATGCGCGCGAAGGGCTGGCCGCCGGTCTACACGGCGTCCGCCGAGTCCCGGATCGTGCTGGTGGGCCAGGCGCCGGGCAGGATCGCCCAGCGGACCCGCAAGCCCTGGAACGACCCCAGTGGGCGCCTTCTGCGCCAGTGGCTCGGGGTCACGGACCAGCAGTTCTACGACCCGGCGTTGTTCGCCCTGATGCCCATGGACTTCTACTTCCCGGGCAAGGGCACCCACGGCGACCAGCCGCCCCGCAAGGACTTCGCGCCCACGTGGCACCCAAAGCTGTTGGCGCTCATGCCGCGGGTGCGCCTCACCATCCTGGTCGGCGCCTACGCGCAGCGCTACTACCTGGGGGCGGCTGCGGGGCGGACGCTGACGGAGACGGTGGCGAACGCCGCCGACGCGCCGGAGGGCTTCTTCCCGCTGGTCCACCCCTCGCCCCTCAATATCGCGTGGCGCAAACGCAACCCGTGGTTCGAGCAGGAGACCGTGCCCCTGCTCCGCGAGGCGGTGGCCGAGGCCTTGGAGGGCGCGGCGGAGCCCGGTGCGCTGGAGGGCGCGGGGCACGAATAGTCCGATTCGCCGTCGGAGCCGACGACCAGTGGCCAGGGCACAGGGGCACGCGGGGGGACAGGATAGCCCGGTCCTCGGCCGTCTCCCGCTCCCCAGGTTCCCCGACTCCCGGGTTCCGCACACAAGGCCCGGATTTACGCAACACCGGTCGCCCGCGATCGTTGGAATCAAGCCGTTGTGTGCGCAGCATGTTGCGTAATTCGGGGTCCTTGTGTGCGATCGGTGATGCCGAGCCTGCGTGCGCTGCCCGTCGACTGCGGGTCAGCCTCCCGTCGGCTGTTTGCGCCGGTCAGCCCCCGCCGGTTCCGCCTCGGCGCTGTCTGGCTCCGCGTCGGCGCCTTCCTGCTCTGCGGCGGAACCTTCCGACTCAGCCCCAGCACCCGTCGGCCCGTCGGCGCCCGACGCCGCCACCAGCGCCTCAACGATCATGGCGACCGCCTCGTCGGCGGGCACGTGCTCCCAGATCCTCACGACCGTCCACCCCTCCGCTTGGCACATGGACGTGGTGTCGAGGTCGCGCCGGGCGTTCCGCTTGAGCTTCGCCTCCCAGTACTCGCGGTTGGTGAGGGGGACGCGCGAGTGCTCCGGGCAGGCGTGCCAGAAGCACCCGTCGACGAACACGGCGACCTTGAGGCGCGTGAACACGATGTCCGCGCGCCGCCGCTTGTTGGGCCACGGCGCGAAATCCACGCGGTACCGGTAACCCCGGGCGTGCAGGAGTCGGCGGATCGCCAGCTCGGGAGCCGTATCGCGGCGCGTGTTGGAGCGCATCGAGCGCGCCGTCGCCTCGCTGGACGCCCACGAGCCCCCACCCTCCCCGCCGCTCATCCCTCCTCCGACGGGTTCAGGGCTTCCGCGTCCGCGTCCCGACCGGCCGCCCGGTAGGCGGCGGCCAGGTTGGCGCGGGCGACCGGCGCGTAAGGATGGTCGGGTCCCGAAGAGCGGAGCACCGCGTCGAGGCCTCTTTCCAGCAGGGGGATGGCGTCGGAGGGCCTGCCCGCCCGCAGGTAGGCGCCCGCGAGGCTGTTGCGGGTGCTCAGGGCAATGGGGTCGTCGGTGCACAGGACCGAGTCGGCGACGCAGTCGTTCTCCTCGAGGACGCGGATCGCCTCGTCGACCTGGCCGGCGTCCAGGCACGCGAGGCCCAGGAGCCCCCGCGCGGTGAGCGCATCGGGATGGGCGGCACCGCTCGTGCGGATACGCGCGTCGAGGTTCTCCCGCAGCAGGGGGACGGCGTCGGAGGGCCTGCCCGCCTGCTGGTGGGCAGCCGCCAGGTTGTCGCGCGCCGTGAGCGTCATGGGGTCGTCGGACCCGAGGACGCGCACGAGGCCGACCAGGTTCTGCTCGAACAGGGCGGTCGCCTCGTCGAGGCGGCCGGCGTCCTGGTAGGCGCGCGCCAGGCCGTTGCGGGCGGTGAGCGTGCCCGGGTCGTCCGCGCCAAGCACCCGCAGGTGGGCCGCCAGGCTCGCCTCCGACACGGCGACGGCGTCTTCGAGGCGGCCCGCGTCCTGGTAGGCGCCCGCCAGGTTCGCCTGCGCGACGAGCACCGACGGGTGGTCCGCTCCGAGGAGGCGAATGGAATCCCCGAGGTTGCGCTCCAGAAGCGGGATGGCGTCGTCGAGTCGGCCCGCGTCCTGGTAGGCGCGCGCCAGGTTGTTGCGGGCCGCCAGCGTGTCGGCGCTGTCGGCTCCGCGCAGGTCCGCGCACTCGCGGAGGTTCGCCTCGAACAGGGCGATGGCCCGGCCGAGGTCGCCTTGGGCCTGGTACTGGCGGGCCAGGGCGTTGCGCTCTGCGATGGGGTCGGAGTTCTTCATTCTTCACTCGATTCGGGGGACGAGGAGGGGGCCGGGGACGCCGCCCGTCTGGCGGATTCGAGGTCGCGGCGGATGTTGGCGGTGAGGGGATGGTCGGGGCCAAGGGCGTCTTCGGAGGTTTTGAGCGCCGCTTCGTACAGGGGGATCGCCTCGTCCAGGCGGCCCGCTTTCCGGTAGGCGTTGGCCAGATTGGCTTGGACGGTGAGTGTGCCGGGGTGCGCGTGCCCCAGTAGCGCACGGTGCTGGGCGAGGGCGTCCTCCAGCAGGGCGGTGGCCTCGTCCAGGCGGCCCGTCTTCCGGTAGGCGGTGGCCAGGTTGGCCTGGCAGGTGAGAGTGTCGGGGTGCTCGGCGCCCAAGACCGCGCGGAGCCGGGCGAGGGCGTCTTCGAGCAGTGGGATCGCCCGGTCGGATGCTCCTGCTTTCACGTGGGCGGCGGCGAGGCCGCCCTGGGACGTGAGGGCGCTGGGGTGGTCGGGCCCCAGGGTCTCGCGGCGTTGCGCGAGGGTCCGCTCATGCAGGGCGGTGGCCTCGTCCAGGCGGCCCGCCTCCAGGTAGGCGCCCGCCAGGTTGCTTTGGGAGGTGAGCGTGTCCGGGTGCGCGGGTCCCAGGATCGCACGGTGCTGGGCGAGGGTGTCCTCCAGCAGGGCGGTGGCCTCGTCGAGCCTGCCCGCGTCGAGGTACGCGGTGGCGAGGAGTCCCTGGGAGGCGACCGTGTCGGGGTCGGTGGGCCCAAGGGCCGCGCGGCGTTGGGCGAGGGTGTCCTCCAGCAGGGCGGTGGCCTCGTCGAGCCTGCCCGTGTCGAGGTACGCGGTGGCGAGGTTCGATTGGGTCGCGAGGGTATCGGGGTGCGCCTGGCCCAGCGCCCCGCGGCTCAGCGCGAGTGCGCCGCCGTATAGGGCGATTGCCTCATCGAGGGCGCCCGCCGCCTGGTGCGCGGTGGCGAGGTTGCTCTGCGCGGTGAGCGTGTCCGGGTGGTCGGGCCCCAGGGTTTTGCGCCGGTGGGCGAGCTGCTCCTCGAACAGGGGGATCGCGAGGTCGCCCCTGCCCTCCTCCAAGTACCGGTGGGCGCGAGCGTTCCGTTGGGCAGCGGGGTCTGCGGCGTTCATTCCTCATTCGATTCGGCGGATGAGGCGGGGGCTGGGTTCATTTCGCGCTCAAGGGTTTCGAGATTCTCCCGGACCGTGATGGTAAGGGGGTGGTCGAGACTCAGGACTTCTTCGCACACCTCGAGTGTGTCTTTGAACAAGGTAATGGCTTCGTGGTGGCGGCCTGCCGCCTGGTAGGCGTATGCGAGGTTGTTGCGGGAGGTGAGGGTGTCAGGGTGGTCCTCTCCCAGGACGCGCACCCTGTCGGCGAGCACCCCCTCGTACAGGGGGATGGCCTCGTCCAGGCGGCCCGCCGCCCGGTAGGCGTATGCGAGGTTGTTTCGGGAGGTGAGGGTGTCGGGGTGGTCGGCGCCCAGGACGCGCACACGGTCGGCGAGCACCTCCTCGTACAGGGGGATCGCTTCGTCCAGGCGCCCCGCCGCTTGGTAGGCGTATGCGAGGTTGTTTCGGGAGGTGAGGGTGTCGGGGTGGTCAGGCCCCAGCACGCGCACACGGTCGGCCAGCACCTCCTCGTACAGGGGGATCGCCTCGCCCAGGCGCCCCGCCGACTCGTAGGCGCCCGCGAGGTTGTTTCGGGAGGTGAGGGTGTGAGGGTGGTCGTCTCCCAAGACGCGCACACGGTCGGCCAGCACCCCCTCGAACAGGGGGATCGCCTCGCCCAGGCGCCCCGCCGACTCGTAGGCGCCCGCCAGGTTGCCCCGGGAGGCGAGTGTGTCGGGGTGGTCCTTTCCCAGGACGCGGACACTGTCGGCGAGCACCCCCTCGAACAGGGGGATCGCCTCGCCCAAGCGCCCCGCCGCATAGTAGGCGGCTGCGAGGTTGTTTCGGGAGGTGAGGGTGTCGGGGTGGTCGGCGCCCAGGACGCGCACACGGTCGGCGAGCACCTCCTCGTACAGGGGGATCGCTTCGTCCAGGCGCCCCGCCGCCTGGTAGGCGCCCGCGAGGTTGTTGCGGGAGGTGAGGGTGTCAGGGTGGTCCTCTCCCAGGACGCGCACCCTGTCGGCGAGCACCCCCTCGTACAGGGGGATGGCCTCGTCCAGGCGGCCCGCCGCCCGGTAGGCGTATGCGAGGTTGTTTCGGGAGGTGAGGGTGTCGGGGTGGTCGGCGCCCAGGACGCGCACACGGTCGGCGAGCACCTCCTCGTACAGGGGGATCGCTTCGTCCAGGCGCCCCGCCGCCTGGTAGGCGCCCGCGAGGTTGTTGCGGGAGGTGAGGGTGTCAGGGTGGTCCTCTCCCAGGACGCGCACCCTGTCGGCGAGCACCCCCTCGTACAGGGGGATGGCCTCGTCCAGGCGGCCCGCCGCCCGGTAGGCGTATGCGAGGTTGTTTCGGGAGGCGAGGGTGTCAGGGTGGACTTCTCCCAGAACACGTACCCTGTCAGCCAGCACCTCCTCATACAGGGCGATCGCCTCACCCAGGCGCCCCGCCGACTCGTAGACGCCTGCGAGGCTGCCCCGGGAGGCGAGGCTGTCGGGGTGCTCGGCTCCCAGGACCTCCTCGACGACACTCACAGCCCCCCGGAGCGCCAACGCCTCGTTCGGAAGACCAAGATCCCTCGCATGAAGGAGAACATGAGGAAGACCAGCCACAACCCGTTCACACTCGAACAAAGGACGGGAATAACCCTGGGCGGCGATGGCGCGGAGCTGGTCGATGAAATCAAGGGTCTCCCGCCGACGCCCCTCCGTATCCTTGCGCGGCAGGCTGTCAATGTCCACCCGGTCAAGCAAGTCCGCGGCCGCGTCGAACGCCTCAGCCCGCTCCCCCTGATTCCAGTTCTCGCGCAGCACCCGCCCCTGGAGCCGGTGCAGCATCGTCACGCCCCCGTCAGCGGACTGCTGAACCACAGACGCGTTGAGCAACGCCGTCAACGCGAGATGCGCGCTTTCGGCAGCGGCAGCACGGGCATCCGCGTCTTCACCCGCCCCAGCCGCACCCGTGTCCTCGTTCGACTCATCCGCGCCCTCGGTCGCCTTGTTGTCCTCCGCTCGGGGATCGATCCACCTAGTGGGCACGCCAGACTCAGCGAGCACAGCGAGCGCCCCGACCTGGCAGCGGGCAACCTCGCGCAATCCATCCCCGATGCGGTCGAGGGCGGAGTCCACAGCCAACAGCAGCGCCCGGGACACGTCACGAGTGTAGGAGTCCCCCGGAACAGGGCGGATCACCTGCTCACTGGAGTATTCGCCCAAGCGCTCCAAGTACCGCCTCAGCGTCCACTCCTCATCGGACGCAGTCGCCGCCGCCTGCGCAACCGCCAAAGGCAAGTCCCCCAGGCGCCCCGCCACAGCGTCCGCGGCCTCCTCATCCCGGGAACCCGTTGCGTCCAAAAGGTAGGCGATGGAATCCTCACGGGGGAACACGCCCACATCCACCCTCTCCCACCCCTGGGCCCTCCACCCGCGCCCGCTCCGGGTCGTGGCCACCACCCGCAAACCACCGCCACGAGGAACCACACCCGCCACATCCTCGATCCTCTCCACATTGTCGAACACCACCAACCGGTCACCCGCTTCAGCGGACTGCAAGTGGTCAAGGCACCGCCGAACCGCCTGATCCTCAGTGGGACCGTCACCCATGTCGACGCCCAACCGGCGGGCGAGCTCCACCAAATCACTCCTCACCGCCTCCGCCGAAGAAGCGTTGAGCCACGCCACCAAGCCCCACCCCGCAGCCCCGCACTCCCGCGCCAGAGCCGACGCCAACTGCGACTTGCCGCATCCCGCCATCCCCACAAGAACCGCGCGCTCTTGCACCCCGTCGACCACCAGGCCACGCAACCGCCCCTGCTCTACGCGCTCCCGAAACCCGAAAGCCACATCAGGACGCCCACCGAACAACAACCGACCCGGACGCGCACCGCCCGCCAACAACTTGTCCAGCTTGCTGTGCGTGACGCGGTCGTTCTCAAGCCCGACGCTCACGTCGTGGCGAATGGCTTCGAGTTCGCTGAGTATCGCATCCAGCGCACGCGGTTCGAACGCCGATGACCACGGCGCCAGTATCGTGTACTCGCGCGCCACTGCGCCCACCAGCTCGTCGAACCACTGCCTATCCGCCTCCCTGATTCCCCGGCCCCATTTCCTCGGAAGTCTGCGGAGGACCTGCTCGATCGCCTCGGGAGTGCGGGCCTTGGCCAAGGCCGCGTAGTCCTCGGGCCTTGCGCGCTTGATGATGTGCGTGATCTGGCGCTTCGCCCGCCTCAACGCGCGCCGATCCACCCGAATGCCCTCAGAACCCGAAAACGCCTTCCCCGCGATCTCAAGCAGCTCCTTTTCAATCCCGTTGCAGAACCTGCTCTTCTCATCGCCCGCAAGGCCCTTCAGACGCCGAAGCGCACGACCGCCATCAGGGAGCGCTTCCGCAGCACGGGCGAACACCCCGCGCGCCGCCCCCACGACAAGCGCATCGCCCAGAGCACTAGCGCAAAAGGCGAAAAGCGCGACAACATTAGGGTCCATACCCGCATCCTACACGTGATCCAGCACACATGGAAGGGGGTGGGACAGAAACTTGAGTCAGCGCAAGGACAGCCTCGTGAGTGGGTCGGAGCCAATCGAACAGCGCATTCGGGACCTGCCCACGCGCCCGGCCCCGCCAGAGGGAATCGGCGTTGACGACGGGTTCGGAGCGAAGTGCCCACGCGCCCGGCCCCGCCAGAGGGAATCGGCGTTGACGACGGGTTCGGAGCGAAGTGCCCACGCGCCCGGCCCCCGCCTCGTGAACCACTCAAGAACCGGTGACCGGGCGGGAACCTGTTCCCGCTGCGAACGCCCTCCCAGCCACACCCCCGCCTCGTGAACCGTGTGAGAACCCCTGGTAGGGCGGGGCGGAATACCGCTGGGAACGCGTTAGTGCCCCGTCTCCCGCGGTCCCGCGCCATCCCCGCAGCGGCCCCGCCTACTCCTGGGCCTCGATGATCTCCTCGACCACGTCCTCGCCCGCGACGAGTTTGCCGGAGGCGCCCACGCCCAGCTGGCCCATGGCCAGGCGGCCCACCATCTGCTGGTTCGTGGTGGTGCGCTGGGAGCGCGCGCCGGACACGAAGCTGAAGAACCAGTGGACCAGGGTGCCCACCTGCGATTTGAAGCCGACGATGTACAGCAGGTGCAGGAAGCACCATGCCGCCCACGCCGTGAAGCCCGTGAGGTGTAGCCGCCCCATCTTCACGACGGCCTTGAAGCGGGCGATGGTCGCCATGGAGCCCTTGTCGAAGTAGCTGAACTCCGTGTGCTTGGGGGCGCGGCCGCGCAGGCGGGCCTTCACAGTGTTGGCGGCGAAGCGCGCCGACTGGATGGCGCCCTGGGCGACGCCGGGCACGCCCGGCACGCTCATCATGTCGCCGAGCACGAAGATCTCCGGGTGGCCGGGCAGCGTGAGGTCCTTGCCGACGACGACCCGCCCGGAGCGGTCCACTTCGGCGCCCGTGGCGTCGGCCAGCAGCTTCCCGAGCTCGCTGGCCTGTACGCCTGCCGCCCACACCTTGCACTGGGAGGCGATGGTCTCGGCCGTGCCGTCCTTTTGCTTGAGGGTGACGCCGTCGGCGTCGACGCCGGTGACGAAGGCGTTCATGCGCAGCTCGACGCCCAGTTTCTCCAGGGACTTGCGGGCCTTGGCGCCCAGTTTCTCGCCGAAGGGCGGCAGCGGCGCCGACGCCCCGTCCACCAGGATGACCCGCGCTTTGGTCGGGTCGATATTGCGGAACTCGCCTTTGAGGGTCTTGGAGGCGAGCTCGCGGATCTGCCCGGCCATCTCCACGCCCGTGGGGCCCGCCCCCACGACCACGAAGGTGAGGAGGCGCTCGACGACGGCGGGGTCGGTGGCCTGCTCGGCCTGCTCGAAGGCCCCGAAGATGCGGGCCCTCAGCTCCAGGGCGTCGTCGATGGTCTTCATGCCGGGCGCGAACACCGCGAAGTGGTCGTTGCCGAAGTAGGACTGCCCGGCGCCCGCGGCCACGATCAGCGTGTCGTAGGGCGTCTCGAAGCGGTCGTTGTGGTTGCGCCACTTGACGACGCGCGCCTCGACGTCGATGCCGTCGACCAGGGCCTGCATGACGGTCGCGTTCTTCTGGCGCTTGAGGATCTCCCGGGTCGTCGGTGCGATGTCCCCCTCGGAGAGGATGCCCGTGGCCACCTGGTACAGCAGCGGCTGGAACAAGTGGTGGGAGGTCCGCGCCAGGATCGTGATGTCGGCGTCGGCCCGCTTCAGGCGGCGCGCGGCGGTGAGTCCTGCGAAACCCGATCCGATGATGACGATCCTGTGGCGGGACATAGCTCATTCTCCTTTGTTAGGCCATCCTAAATTCTACTGAAACCATGCGTCCCTGAATTGTGAGCTCCCCCTCAGTGCGGGCCGGGGTGGTCCAGTGCCCCCGATGTATCGCAGCGCCTGCCGCCCCAGGTGGTCAGAACCCCCAGGAAAACAGGGCTCCGCGATTCCCGGTGTTCCAAAATGCGTCTGAGTCTGGCCGGAATCCCCGAAATCTGCCCAAAACCGTCGAACTGAGACGCATTTTGGAACACTCCGCTCCGGTGCCACCAAAAGGCGGCGAAGCCCAGACGCATTTGGACCAGTTCGCCGTGCTGACGCCCGTCCCCGACCCGAACTGCGGCATCCGAGGCGGAACACGCGGCTGCGCAGCCCCTCTGGCCCCGCCTCACTCCCCGGACAGCAGGAGCTCCCGCGCCGCGGCGGGGCTCAGCTTGCCCGTCGCCGTCAACGGCAGGGCGTCCACGGGGCGCACGCGGCGCACCCGCTCCCACGGCGCCAGCGCGCCCCCGAGCGCGGTGGCCAACGAGGCGGGGGACAGGGAGGCGGCGTCCGCGCCGGGGGAGGGGACCAGGACGGCCCCCACGACCTCGCCCCACGTCTCGTCGGGCACGCCCACCACCAGGGCCTCGCGCACCTCCTCCAACTCCATGAGGGCGGCCTCCACGCGCGGGGGAGCCACCAGTTCGCCGCCCGTGTTGATCATGCGGTGCGCCCGCCCCACCAAGTGGACCCAGCCGTCGGCGTCCACGAAACCGAGATCCCCGGTGCTGAGCCACTCCTGGCCCGTCACCACGCCCGGGCCCCGCACTTCGATCGTGCCCAGCGCCCCCGGCCCCGCCGCCGCGCCGTGTGCGCCCACGATCCGCAGGTCCACGTAGGGGAAGGGCCTCCCGATGGATCCGGCGGGCGCGCGGGAGTCCGGGGCCGCCATCGCGCCCGCGCCCCCCGTCTCCGTCATCCCCCACACGTGGATGGGGGCGAGTCCGGCCCGGCGCATCCTCTCGGCCAGCGCGGGCGTCAGCGCGTCCCCGCCCACCAGCGGCCGCACCCAACTGGACAGGTCGGCGCCCACGGACTCGTTGGCCTCCAGGAGCGCCCGCGCCATCGTGGGCACCACGAACATCATGGCGATCCGGTGGCGCTGCACGCACTCCAGGGTGCGGACCGGGTCGAAGGACGGGCCGACGACCACCAGGGTCCCCCCGTGGCTGAAGGTGTCCAACGTGGTCCCGTTGAAGCCGCCGATGTGGCTCAGCGGCGCGCACACGCCCACCACGTGCGAGCCCGGCGAGTACTCGAAGCCGTCGCGGAAGCACGCCGACGCCCACCACAGCGCCGCGTGCGACAAGCGCACAGGGCGGGGCAGACCGGTCGAACCGGAGGTGAAGACCACCGCCGCCTCCTCCTGCGCGCACGGCAGCGGTGGGCCAGCGGGCGCCGGGGCGAGGCGCGACCACTCCTCGATGTCGGACACCGCCACCACGGGCACGCCGGCGCCGTCCGCGAGGGCCGCGGCCCCCGCCTCGTCGACGACCACCAGGTCCACTGCCGCTGCCTCCAGCATCTCCCGCAGGCGCGGGGCGGGGGCGCGCGGCGACATGGGCACCGTGGCCGCGTGGATCCACGAGGCGGCCACGTGGATGAGGAAGTGCCACGGACTGTTCTGGGCGATCACCGCGATGCGCGAGGAGGCGCCCAGGCCGCGGCCGTTCAGGGCGCCCGCCAGGCGGGCGACGGCGTCAGCGGACTCGGCCACGCTCCACACCCGGTCGGTGGCGCCGTCGACCAACGAGGCGCGGGACGGGTGCTGTTCGGCGGCGCGCAGCAGCGCGCGTGCGGGGGAGTAGTCGGGCGCCACGGCGGCCGGAAAGGGCTCTGCCCCGGGGAGGTCCGGCGCACGGTCCGGCCCAGTCGCCGCAGCCGTCAGGGGAACACGGTCGGGCACCCCGCACGGTTCCGGGGGAGCCACTTCCCCGAACGCACGGTCCAACGCGCTGGCCGCAGACGGCACCGCCCCCGCCGTCCTCATGCCGGGGCTGTGGTCCGGGCGCGCCGCGCGGTGCGCTCGCGCAGGCGGGCCAGCACGGTTCCGGCCTCCTGCAGCGTCGAACCCGAGTCCGCGATGTGCGCCAGGTTCTGGGGGATCGCGAAGCCCCGCGCCCGCATGCCCTTGGCCCACAGCAGGCCCGCGCGGTACGACGAGCGCACCAGCGGGCCCGCCATGACGCCCGCGAAGCCGATCTGCTCGGCCTCGGCCGCCATCTCGAGGAACTCCTCGGGGTGCACCCACCGGTCGATGGGGTGGTGGAGCGGCGAGGGGCGCAGGTACTGCGTGAGGGTCAGCAGGTCGCAGCCCGCCTCGTGGAGGTCGCGCATCGCGGCGCTGATCTCCTCGCGCGTCTCGCCCATCCCCAGGATCAGGTTCGACTTCGTCACCATGCCGCCGTCGTGGGCGCGGCCGATCATCTCCAGCGAGCGGTCGTAGTCGAAGGCGGGGCGGATCTTCTTGAAGATGCGCGGAACGGTCTCCAGGTTGTGCGCGAACACCTGTGGGGCGGCGTCGATGACCATGTCGATGGCCTCCTGCCGGCCACGGAAGTCGTCGACCAGCAGCTCCACCCCCGTGCCCGGGCACTTCGCGTGGATGAGGCGGCACGTCTGCGCGTACAGCCACGCGGCGCCGTCGGGCAGGTCGTCTCGGGCGACCCCCGTGATCGTCACGTAGCGCAGCTCCAATTCGGCGACGGACTCGGCGATGCGGCGCGGCTCGTCGCGGTCGTACTCGCCGGGGCGGCCAGTCGCGATGTCGCAGAAGTCGCATCGGCGCGTGCACAGCGCACCGCCGAGCAGGAAGGTGGCCTCCCGGTCCTGCCAGCACTCGTAGATGTTGGGGCAGCCCGCCTCGGCGCACACCGTGTGCAGGCCCTTGGCGTGGGACAGGGAGCGCATGTCCTGGTAGTTCTCCCCGGCGCGGGCGGTGGTGCGGATCCACTCGGGTTTCGCCTCGATGGGGGACTGGGAGTTGCGTACTTCGACGCGCAGCAGTTTGCGGCCCTCGGGATCGGGCAGGGTGCTCATTGAAGGGTCCTCGGATCGGTGGTGGTGGATACGTCAGAGACTGGGCGCGCCAGCTGCGGGGCGATGGCGTCGATCAGCGCGGGCACCAGGGCCGCGCAGGCGGCCTCGACGGTGGTGTGCACGCCCTCCCACGACAGCGAGGCCACGTCCGCGTCGACCAGGCCGCACGGGATGATCCCCGTGAAAGCCCTCTGCGGGTCGATGGCCACGTTGAGCGCCAGGCCGTGCAGCGTCGCCCCGCGCGCCACCTTGAGGCCGATGGCGCACAGTTTGCGGTCCCGGCGGCCCTCCTCGGTGATCCACACTCCCGCCCTGCCCTCGACGCGGCGCGCGGGCAGGTGCCACTGGGCGCGCACGGTGTCGATGACGCCGCGCTCCACCGAGCGGATCCACGCCACCAGGTCCACGGGCTCGCGCAGGCGCACCACCGGGTAGACGACCAGCTGGCCCGGGCCGTGCCACGTCGCCGAGCCCGCGCGGTCCACCCGGATCACGGGCACGTCGGAGTCGGGGATGTCCTGGGGCTTCGTGTGGCGCCCCGCCGTCCACGTGGGCGTGAACTGGGAGACGACGACGGCGTCCTCGCCCCCCTGGAGCACACGGGCGTGCAGGGAGCGCTGGAGGGCGTCGACCTCGCGGTAGTCGACCAGCCCCCTGCCGAGAAGATTGACGATTCGCACGGCTGTGATGATAGTCGCACCGCCCCTGGTGCGCTGAGCGCGGCGCCGGTATCCTGTGCGGATGGACGCTGCGAACACCGCCAGCCTCACGGTCGGCGACATCATGGGACTCATGGAGGCCTGGTACCCCGCCTCCACTGCCGAGCCGTGGGACAAAGTCGGCCTCATCTGCGGGGATCCGGGCCACAGGGCCTCCTCCGTGCTGCTGGCGCTGGACCCCGTCGACTCCGTCGCCCAGCAGGCGCGCGAGGGCGGTTTCGACATGGTCATCACCCACCACCCGCTGCTGCTGCGCGGGGCGTCCTTCCTGCCCGTCACGGACCCGAAGGGGAGCGTGATTTCGCACCTCATCCGTTCCGATATTGCCCTGTTCAACGCGCACACCAACGCCGACGTGGCGCACTTGGGCGTCGCCGAGGCCCTGGCCGCCCTGGTCGGGATGAGCCACTGGGAGCCCCTGGAGCCCACGGGCACCGACTCCCAGGGCCGCCCCATCGGACTGGGGCGCGTCGGGGATGTCGAGCCCCAGAGCCTCGGCGAGTTCGCTGACCGCGTCGCGGCAGCCCTGCCCGCCAGCCCCGCCGGGCTCCTCGTCGGCGGCGACGAGGCGCGCCCCGTGCGGCGGGCCGCCGTCCTGGGCGGGTCGGGGGACTCCCTGCTCCAAAGGGCGCGCGAGGCGGGCGCCGACGTGTACCTGACCGCCGACCTGCGCCACCACCCGGCCCAGGAGCACCTGGAGGGCGGGGCGCCGGCGCTGCTGTGCGGCAGCCATTGGGCGACGGAGAGCCCGTGGTTGCCCGTGCTGGCCGGGCGCCTCGCGGCCGCCGCGGCGGCGAAGGATGTGGAACTTCGCGTGGAAGTCTCTACGATTGTCACCGAGCCCTGGTCCAGTCACCGCGCCACCCTGGGAGGAACAGCATGAAGGCCCCGCACACCGACCAACTCGAGCTGCTCACCCTGCTGGGCTACGACCAGCGCGAGTCGGTGCTGCGCCACAAGCGCGAGTCCCACCCCGCCCACGCCGTCGTCCGCGAGTTCGCTGGGCGCGCCCAGGACCTGCAGCGCGCCGCGGTCAAGCAGAGCGCCGTCATCTCAGACGCTGGCCGCGAGGTGGCGCGCATCGAGGCCGAGATCGCCAGGGTGCGCGAGCGCCGTCAGCGCCAGCAGGGCCGCATCGACGCCAACCAGGTGCCCCTGCGCGACATCTCCGCGATGCAGCACGAGATCGCGCAGATGGACCGGCGCTTGGGCGAGCTCGAGGACGACCAGCTGGCCGCGGAGGAGCGCGTGGAGTCCGCTCGCTCCGCCCAGCGCGCCATGGAGGAGGAGTCGGCCGCGATCATGGCCGACGTCGAGGAGCACAAGGCGCAGTTCCTGGCCGACACGGCCGCCACGGACGACGAGCTCCGGCAGGTCATCAGGGCGCGCCGCGAGCTGGTGGCGCGCCTGGACGCGGACCTGGTGGAGGAGTACGAGGACGCGAAGCGGCGCAACGGGGTCCTGGCGGTCATCGAAGTGCGCGACGGCGTCGGCGTTGGTGTCGGCGCCGACCTGAGCCCCCTGGAGCTCGACCGCATCATGCGCACCCCCGCCGACGAGGTCTACCGCACGGAGGACACCCAGCAGATCGTCGTGCGCACGACGGCGTCCACGCCGCGCTGAACTCCCCGGCGCGCCTTACGAGACGACCAGGGTCACTTCGCGCGTCGACCCGCCCGCCGCGGTGCGCCGGGGCTCGGAGCATTCGACGCCGACCACCCGGTGCGCGCCGCCGCGCGCGTCCGTGAGTTCGATCTCCATGGCCGCGCCAGTGAGGGCCGCCATGCACTCGTCCTCGCCCTCCGACTCCAGGGCGCCCGCCGCCATCAACGACCCGGCGACGGCGCCGCGCCACCGTTTCGCGTCGTGGGAGACGACCTGGCGGCCCGTGGCGCTCTGCCGTTCGACGCGCAGCTCCCACGTGTGCGCCCACGGCGCCCGGCACGCCGCCCTGTACGGGCCCGACCGGCAGTCCAGCACGATCCGCTCCTTCGCCAGGGGCTCCAGCGCGGCGGCGAGGCGGGGCGCCCACCACCGCGCCATGGGGCCCAGTCCCGGCAACGACACTCCCATGGCGAGGCGGTGGTCGGGGATCGGGTCCGTGGGGGACAGGGCCCCGAAGAGGGCCGAGAAGACCGTGACCCCCTCAGAGCGCTCCCACGGGTCGGCGCCCGGGGCGGCGACTGCGTCGTAGAGGACGCCGGTGAAAACACGGGAGGCGGGCGCGCACGGGGAGGTCCGCAGCCGAGTGTTCGCTCCCAGCTGCGCGGCCGCGCGTGCGCCGACTCCGAGTGCGCGCGCGGTTTCCTCCCCGTCGCCGAGGGCTTCCAGCGCCTCGATGACGGCGCGCCTGGCGGTCGCCAGGGCGGGGATCGACAGGGCTTCGACGTCGAGGCGCGGCCCGGACTCGGGCGCGGACTTGCCCTCGGAGGGCGGTAACCAGATCAGCACGGTCCCCACCCTAGATGCTCGGACGCCCGGGGGGCGTGCGCTCGCGAGCGCCACGAGCGGCATTGGGGCAGGAAAACGCACATTGGGGTAGGCATTTTGCCTGCCCCAGTGCACTGTTGCCTGCCCCAATGCGGGGCCGCGCCCGCCGATGATGAGGGGCCTCGCCCGCCGACGACGGCGGGCGCCCGTGCCGGTGGGCGCTACCTGTACCTGACCTTCCGGCGCAAAGCCAGGTCGGGCGCGTAGGCGGATAGCGTGGAACGGGAACCGTGGGGCATGACCAGATTCGGGCCGATGCTGCGGCCCGCGGCGTTGGCGCTTCCCCGCACCCCGCCGGACGGGTCCCCAAGGCCCCCAACGCTCCCAACACCTCCAACTCCATTCTCGGCGCCGGTGGCCATCACACCGGTGATCGGCACGGTCGCCTGGGCGGGATGGTGCGGAGGACGGCCCGGATCTCCGCCGCGCGCGCGTTCCAGCCCGGATGACGGTGAGACGACACCGCTGGTCCGCCACGACGCGACGAGTTCGGAGACCAGTCCTGGGTCCTGGGCATCGGCGGCCAGTGACAGCGCCAATTCGCGGGAGGGCTCCGCCACGCGCTGGATCCACCTCATCCGCGCATCCGAGGCCGGGAATTGGAAACGCCGCTCGTCCGCGTCCACCGCCGCCCGCACCGCCAGCGAAAGCGCTTCAACGAGCAGGGCATCCTTCTTCTCCGCGTCGTCGGCGCGTTCGGACTCGCGCTGGAGTGCATCGGCCTCCTCCCGGTTGACCAAATTCGCCTCGTAGTGCATCCCGCAGCGCAGGAATTCCTCCCGCGCCCGTTCGAAGTGCGGTGCCGCCTCATCGAAACGACACTGGTCGGCGATGACGACTCCGAGGTCCATTTCCGCGTAAGCGAGGCTGTAGGCGCTCCCCTCGTTCTGCTCGATGAGGCGTACCGACTCCATGAGGGCCGCCTCCGCCTCGGGGAGGCGCTGCTGGTCCTTGAGGCAGCAACCCAGGCCCGTGAGGGCCATTCCCACGAGCCCGCCCGCCCCCTCGGCGCGGTCGAGCACCGCGATGGCCTGTCGGCACACCTCCTCGGCGCGTCCGGGGTCCCCCGCGAGCCGTATGGTCTCACTGTGGTTCATGAGCGTCCGACCGGTCTCGTAGTCGGATACGCCGAGCTCCCTGAATTCGGAAAGCGCCTCGCGGTAGGCTTTATCCGCCGCTTCCCACTTCCCCTGCTCGGCGTAGTTCACAGCGCTGTTCTGCAGGTTGTACGCGATCGACGACCGGCGCCCGGACCTTCTGAACACCGTGTCGGCCAGAGCGTACTGCCTCTCCGCCTCCGCGAACCTCCCCAGGAATCTCAGGGCGTTAGCCAGCGACGCCCTCGCGTGCGCGATCGCGAACTCCGTGCCGGGCAGGGACTCGAAACCGTTAATGGCCTCGTGCAGCAGGTCGACCGCCGTGGCGTGCTCGTCCCTGACGATATGCACTGTCGCCAGATCCACCGTAGTTTGATGGATCTCGTACGGCTCGCTGCCCGCCGTCTGCAGGTCCTCCAAGGCTTGTCCGCACACCGCGAGAGCCTGGTCCGTATCGCCTTTGTCCTCCAGGACGTTCGCCATGTGCCTGCGGATGATGCCCTGGAGCTCCAGGGAGTCGCGCATCGTCTTGGCGATGTCCAGGGCAGTTGTGAAATGGTGGAGGGACTCGGTGAACGACTGCTTGTCGGCCAGCACCTTCCCCAGTTCGTCATGGGTCTTGCATTGAACCGTCTTTCGTTCGCGTTCAGTGTCGAAGGGCGTGCGCTGGTCCTCGGCGAGTGCCAGTGCCCTCGCGAACGCGCCGATCGCTGCGTCCAGCCGATCTGCCTGCCGCAGGCAAAGGCCCAGGTTGAACACGCACATAAGCATGTTCCAACGCTCTTCCTTCAGGAGCGCGTAGGCGTCAGCAGCCTCCTCGTAGTACGCGATGGCTTGCGTGTGGGCCTCGGCGTCGCTGAGTTCATTCGCCCGCTCGAGGGCACTCAACGCGCGCTGGCGCAGATCCGGTTCGGAATGGGGGGCGTGTCGTTGGTGCATGGGTGTTCGGTTTCCGTTGTGCGGTCGGGGACGAGGCGGGGCCGCGCCCGCCGATGGTGTAGGGCGCTCGTCCGCCGACGGCGAGGGGGATGGGGTGGCCGCGCCCGCTGACGGCGGGCATCCGTGCCGGCGGGGCACTACACTGGATGGCGGTCGAGTCGGCCGGGCGGCCGCGTGCGCGTCAGCGCCCGAGGAACGTCCGGGCTCCACAGGGCAGGGTGGTGGCTAACAGCCACCCGGGGCGACCCGCGGGACAGTGCCACAGAAAACAAACCGCCGCCCAGTGCGGTAAGGGTGAAAAGGTGGGGTAAGAGCCCACCAGCGGCGCGGGCGACCGCGTCGGCTAGGTAAACCCCACCCGGAGCAAGACCGAGCAGCAGGC
>ERZ772764.1057-NODE-1057-length-17803-cov-4.219912_pt1 | contig 17803 bp, 16 predicted proteins | sample MGYA00512163_ERZ772764 | MGnify/ENA primary metagenome ERZ772764 (study PRJEB29015, sample SAMEA2737903) | human oral metagenome | biome: human oral; feature: human-associated habitat; material: dental | place: China | collected 2094 ... | reverse complement strand
TCTAAGAACCTCGGTTGCTACGGCGACGGAGGAGCTATCTTCACTAACGACGACGACCTCGCTTACACTCTTCGCGGTATCGTAAATCACGGTATGTACGTGCGTTATCACCACGATGTAGTAGGGGTAAACTCTCGTCTCGACTCTTTACAAGCCGCTGTGTTGCGCGCCAAACTTCCTCATTTAAACGATTATAACGCCCGCCGCCGTGAAGCCGCTCGCAAATATACAGAAGCTCTAAAAGGCAATCCTCATATCATTACCCCTATAATCGCAAAAGGTAACGACCACGTGTTCCACCAATATACCCTCCGCATCACTAATGGCAAACGCGATGAACTCGCTAAGGTTTTTGGTGAAAATGGAGTGCCTTTTGGCATTTACTACCCTATACCATTGCACGCCCAAAAAGCCTATACCCGCAACTCTTATAACGAAGCGGATTTTGGCGTTACCAATAAATTAGTACAAGAAGTCATCTCTCTGCCTATGCACACCGAGCTTGACGACGAGCAAATAGCGTTTATCACAGAATTGATAAAGAAAACAGTGTAGTTGTAGGTCGTGGTAGGACGGGCAGTTACCTATAATCTTATGACAAAGACGGTATTGCAAATAGCTATTGATGAGGAAGATTTGCTTATTTTTGAATCTCTATTTGAAAAGTTTGAGGTAGAGAGTTCTATCATAGAAGAAAAGGCTAAACCTCTTTTTACGATTGCTGTAGAAGATATACAATCTGTTGCTTTAGAGCGATTAGGCAGAACACTCAGCGATGATGAATTACTCACAGCTAAAAAGGGGTTAGAATGGGGATTGCTTACAGATATTGATGCTGTTTATAGTGCTATTTTTGATGAAATAAAATGAAAAAACTGACAACTAACATATTACAAGGAGATAGTGCAGAAGTGCTTAAAACACTTCCTGATAACTCTATTGACCTAATTGTTACCTCTCCCCCATACGCTGACCAGCGTAAGAGTACTTATGGAGGAATTGCTCCTGATAAATATGTAGAGTGGTTTTTACCTATTTCTGAACAGCTTTTAAGAGTACTAAAGCCTTCTGGCACTTTTGTGTTGAATATCAAAGAAAAAGTAGTAGAAGGGGAGCGTAGTACATATGTAATGGAACTTATCTTAGCAATGCGTAAACAAGGTTGGCTATGGACAGAAGAGTTTATATGGCACAAAAAAAACTCTTATCCAGGCAAATGGCCTAACCGTTTTCGTGATGCGTGGGAACGCTTATTGCAATTCAATAAAAGCAAGAAATTTGCAATGTATCAAGAAGAGGTGATGGTTCCGATGGGTGATTGGGCAAAAAGTAGACTAAAGAATCTATCAGATACTGATAAACGTAGAGATAACTCTAAAGTGGGCAGTGGTTTTGGAAAGAATATATCCAATTGGATAGATCGAGAAAAGGCATACCCTACAAATGTTTTACATTTAGCTACTGAGTGCAATAATAAAAAACATAGTGCTGCATTCCCTGAGGAACTACCCGAATGGTTTATTAAACTCTTTACAAAAGAAGGTGATATGGTGCTTGACCCCTTTGCAGGTTCAGGTACTACTCTATTCGTAGCAGAACGTATGGGACGTAATGCCATTGGTATTGAGATAATAGAAGAGTACTATAAAATGGTAAAAGACCAATTAGAAGAACTTTATCAACCAATGTTAAGATTTGGATAATTATGAAAGCATTAGACATTCAAAAAGTAGTTCAATATGTAGAGGAAAATATTGGGTATTTTCATCAGAAGAGAATTCAAAGTCTTGATAAATTGAAACTTTCACAAGTTTTGAAAAGAAAAAATCCTTATCTATTTAAGGCTAAGTATATGCAAACTTCTGAACAAATAATAAGAGGTATTGTAGACGCTCATATTTCTTCTAATGAAGAAACTATCTTTGGTAATTGGCTTGAAGGTTTGGCAATTTTTATAAGTAATGAAGTATATGGAGGATATAAATCAGGTATAACAGGAATAGATTTAGAATTTGACAAAGAAAACATCCGCTATATTGTTACTATAAAATCAGGAAATAATTGGGGAAATAGTTCTCAGATTAAGAAGATGATTTCTGATTTTAAAACGGCAAAGAAAACTCTTCGCACAAGTAATTCACAAATAAATGTTGTTGCTATAAATGGCTGTTGCTATGGTAAGGAAAATAATACTGATAAAGGGGATTACTTTAAATATTGTGGGCAAGAGTTTTGGGAGTTCATTTCAGGGAACGAAGATTTATATACTGAACTAATTGAACCTTTAGGACATCAAGCAAAAGAAAAAAATGAAGAGTTTATGTTGTCATATACACAAATGATAAACAAATTTACTCGTGAGTTTTCTAATAACTTCTGCAAAAAGAATGGAGATATTGATTGGAAAAAATTAGTAGAGTTTAATTCTAAAAAATAGATATACTTTTTAAAAAAATATGTACTAACTACCAATAACCTAAACAATAACATAAAACTAAAACAAAAATAATGAGTCAAAAAATTCCTTGGCAAGAACGCCCTGCGGGTTGTACCGATGTAATGTGGCGTTATTCTGAAAACCCTATTATCGGTAGGTATGATATCCCTACCTCTAACAGTATTTTTAACTCGGCTGTTGTGCCTTTTGGCGACGGCTATGCAGGGGTATTCCGCTGCGACAACAAAGCAGTTCAAATGAACATCTTTGCTGGCTTCAGTAAAGATGCTATTCACTGGGAAATCAACCACGAACCTATCGTGATGAAAGGTGGTAATACTGATTTCTTACACTCTGAATATAAGTACGACCCTCGCGTTACTTTTATCGAAGACCGCTATTGGGTAACTTGGTGTAATGGCTATTGTGGTCCTACCATCGGGATTGCTTATACTTTTGATTTCAAAGAGTTTTTCCAATGCGAGAATGCCTTTTTGCCTTTCAACCGCAACGGGGTGCTCTTCCCTGAGAAAATCAACGGTAAATACGCAATGCTTAGCCGCCCAAGTGATAACGGACATACACCTTTCGGTGATATTTTCATCAGCTATAGCCCCGATATGAAATACTGGGGTGAACACCGCTGCGTGATGAAAGTAACACCTTTTATAGATAGCGCTTGGCAATGTACCAAAATAGGAGCAGGAGCTGTGCCTATCAAAACAAAAGATGGTTGGTTATTGTTCTATCACGGGGTGATCAACACTTGCAACGGTTTCCGCTACTCTATGGGGGCTGCATTGTTAGACCTCAACAATCCAAGCAAGGTAGTCGCTCGTACACAGCCTTACCTCTTGGCGCCTGCCACTCTCTACGAAACTACCGGCGATGTGCCTAATGTGGTATTCCCTTGTGCTGCCTTGCATTCTATCGAAGAAGACAAAGTAGCAGTGTACTACGGTGCTGCCGATACAGTAGTGGGCGTTGCCTTCGGACGTATTTCCGAAATTGTAAAATTCACTAAAGAAAACTCATTGTAAACAGATAAATATAACAAGTGAAAAAGCGCAAGCCGACGGCTTGCGCTTTTTTTATTGCCCCTTTTTTACTACCTTTGCGCCTTGTATCGTCATTTGTCATTCGTAATTCATCATTAAAATGTACACATTCTCTCTTTATATCATCAAGGCAATCCTCCCCCTCGTTGCCCTATTCAACAAAAAAATACACCTCTTTGTAAGCGGACGTAAAACCGTATGGACTACCCTTACCGCAAAACTCGACCCTCATACCCGCTACGTGTGGATACATACCGCTTCTCTCGGCGAGTTCGAACAAGGCTTGCCCGTTGTCAAATCCCTGAAAAAACAGGGCTATAAGATACTCATTACCTTCTTTTCTCCCTCAGGCTACGAGGTGCGCAAAAACACCCCCGATGCCGATATAGTGGTCTATCTTCCCCTTGATACACCCGCTAATGCCCGTAAGTTCGTGCAAATGGTAAATCCTGCAATGGCTATTTTTGTGAAATACGAGTTTTGGGTCAATTACCTTACCGAGCTCAAAAAAGCACAAGTACCCACTTATTTGCTCTCCGGTATTTTTCGCAAAAATCAAATCTTCTTCAAGCCTTACGGCGGAATGATGCGCCGAGCCCTGCATTGCTTTACTCATTTTTTTGTGCAGAACGAGCTTTCTCAGCAACTACTTAAAAACTTAGGCTTCAATAATGTAACTGTCAGTGGCGACACCCGCTTCGACCGTGTAGCCGAAATATTGGAACGAGACAACCATTTAGATTTTGTAGAGCAGTTCAAAGGAAACACTCTATGTGTGGTCTTCGGTAGTTCGTGGGCTACCGACGAAGACATTTACTTGCAGTATATCAACACTTGCACTGCCCCAGTGAAGTTCATCATTGCCCCTCATAATATTCACCCTACCGATATCGCAGAACTCAAACACAACCAGCAGAAGTTAAGCCGTAAAGTTGCCCTATTCTCCGAGAAAGACTCTCTCAACCTTTCTGATTACGACGTACTCATCATCGATACCATAGGCATTCTCACCAAAGTGTACAGCTATGCCGATATAGCCTATGTAGGAGGTGGAATGGGCATTACGGGCTTACACAATGTCTTAGAGCCCGCCGTATTTGGGGTACCTGTAATCATCGGTAAGAATTATGAAAAGTTCAATGAAGCAAAGGAGTTAGTCACCTTAGGAGGCGTTCTCTCCGTAAGCAGTAAAGAAGAATTCGCCCAGGTAATGAATAACCTTGTTACTTCACCCGAAAAGCGCACCGCTATAGGCAATATCAATCGCCAATATATAAACGAAAAACAAGGCGCTACAAAGACTTTTTTACAAGCAATAACTTCGCTTTAGCCTCGTTTTACCGCCTCTTTACCTGTCTCCACATTCCCCTTCGAACGGAAGTCCGCGAGAGCGGAGTATGTGAATAGGGGTATGTTATCTCCTATTGCCTATGGCCTAAGGCCTATCACCTCTTCCTCTTTCTTTCGCCTCGAAACCCCGTTTTTAACATTTTTAGCCTTGTTGTATTAGGTTATTAATCAATTATTTATACACCCTTTCTATACCAATCGTCCAAGATTCGTATAAGCTTCCTATAAGCTCTCTATAAGCTAACCCCACCCTCCTTACACCCTTTTTTCACCAAATTTTCTCTCAGCCATTTTCCGATTTCTTCTGTTTTCTTTCGCTCTCTCTAACCTATCCAATTTGTCCGACAAGTCTGACCTGTCAAAAAATGATTTTTATCACTATTCATTTTCTCATTTCCCTGCCCGTGTGGCTCGCACCTCATTCTCTCATTTTCTCATTTTCTCATTCTCTAATTTTCTAATTTTCTAATTTTCTCATTTCCCTACCTCATTTTCTCATTTCCAAATTTCCTCATTCTCTAATTTTCTAATTTTCTAATTTTCTCATTTCCCTACCTAATGCCTCGCATCTTCTTTTTGCTAATAAAAAATTATTTTGTACCTTTGCCCTTATATTTACATTTAATTAAAACAATATCAATATGAAAAACATATTTATTATTTTATGGGTGATGAGCATTAGCATAGCCTGCTCTCAGCAAGAAAAGGAAGACCCTTCAACAAAAGAAAATAACGATTATTTAAAAAAAGGAGGGTGGAAATTAGTTTGGGAAGACGATTTTAATCGCGACAATATCTTTGCTACCGGTATATGGTCAAAAATATGGGGGTGCCCAAATTCGGATGCCGATTGGTGCAAAACAATGAGTCAAGACCCCAGCTTGTTCGAAATAAAGAATGGTAATCTTATTCTTTTAGGCAAGCCCAGTGCAGACCCCGCCGAAGACAAGTCTAAATATATCACAGGGGGTGTTTCTACCAAGGACAAAAAGTACTTCGAAAAAGGACGCTTAGAAATCCGTTGTAAGCTCGAAGCCACTCAAGGAGCCTGGCCTGCTATCTGGATGGTACCCGATGCTACTTGGCCTACGGGCGGTGAGATAGACATCGTCGAACGACTCAATTACGAGCCTTTTGTACACCATACGGTACACTCCACTTACACCAAAGCAGGTAATAAAACCCCTAAAAGCACCGCTACAGCTCCTATCAACCCCGATGATTATAATATCTATGCCGTAGAGCTCGACACCGATGAATTGCGCTTTTATGTAAACGGCAAACAAACTTTTAGTTATGCACGTGTGCCCGGGAAAGAAAGTGAAGGGCAATTCCCCTTTGCTCGCCCCTATATGTTGCGCATCGATATGCAATTAGGTGGTAAATGGGTAGGCGAAGTAAAACCTTTTACCAAACCGGTAAGAATGTACGTAGATTGGGTGCGTTTTTATCAGAAATAATAATCCCAAATAAAAAAAATAACATTTTTATTTTGGTAGTTCTGAAAATAATGCTAATTTTACGCCCCAATTTAAATAAGTACTATAATTTTTATGGAAGAAGGAAACATCAGAGTGCGCTATTCCGATAAGGAATTAGAAGAATTTAAAGCACTTATAGAAGAAAAAATCAAAAAAGCACAAACCGATTTAGAGCTTATCAAGAGTTCATATATGAACAGTGCCACTAATGGTACCGACGATACATCTCCCACTTTCAAAGCCTTTGAAGAAGGCTCTAAGGTAACCAGCAAAGAGGAAAATACCGCATTGGCTATTCGTCAAGAAAAGTTCATACGCGACCTCAAAAATGCACTTATCCGTATCGAAAACAAAACCTATGGCATCTGTCGTGTAACAGGTAAACTCATCGATAAACGTCGCCTTATGGCAGTACCTCACGCTACTCTTAGCATCGAGGCTAAAAATATGCAATAGCCATACCCCAAAAATGACGCTCACCGAGTACCTACACCAAGAAACTCAAATCAACACCGAGACACTTGCTTTTATCAATAGCCTATTTGAGCAACAAGAGTACAAAAAATACCACTTGTTGCTCAAAGAAGGCTCACATTCCAAACAGTTGTTTTATGTTGAAAAGGGACTCCTACGCCTGTTTTATAACAAAGAAGATAAAGACATTACCCACACCTTCCTTTTGGAACAAATGTTTTATTTTCCCGTAGAAAATATCTATTTCTCCCAGCCTTCACTCTTCTCTTTAGAAACGCTGGAAGACAGTGTAGTATGGGTAGCTTCTTTCCCCGAAGTAGAACGCGTAATAAACGAACATCAAGAACTCGAACGCCTAATGCGATTTCTATTAGTGTCAGCTATCAAATCGCTTACTGAACGCCTACATACTATAAAATTCCAAACTGCCCAAGAGCGGTATGACCTCCTCTTGCACACTTATCCTCAAATACTTCTGCGTGCCCCCTTAGGACACATAGCTTCTCTATTAGGTATTACTCAACAAACCCTCAGCGTTATTCGTGGAGCAACTCGCGCAGGTGATAAAGGGGTAAAATAATTTGCTATTTCAAAAAATAGTTGTATATTGCGCCCATCAAACAGTGTAATAATACCCTATTTGCCTATGCAAACAAAAGAAAAATATCAATTAGAAGTTACCGTAAACGCCTCTCCGCAATTGCTCTATCAATACATCTCTACCCCAGCAGGTCTCGCTTCGTGGTACGCCGACGATGTGCGCGCTAATGAAGAAATCTACACTTTTGTATGGAATGGAGTAGAAGAAGCAGCTCAGATATTGCGCAAAAAGTTGGACGACCATATTCGTTTCCATTGGGAAGACGATAACGACGCTTCTACTTATTTCGAAATTAAAATCAATGTGAATGATATGACTCAAGAAGTCTCCCTTATCATTACTGATTTTGCCCTCCCTAATGAAATAGAAGAAGCCAAACAGCTTTGGGAGCTCCAAATAAACGACCTTAAAGCTAAAATAGGAGCAAACTGAATATGAAACTCAATTATAACGGTAACCTCATTACCGATAGCGATACCGTCTTAACTATTAAAAACCGTGCTTTCCTCTACGGCGATGGCGTGTTCGATACTTGCAAATACAGCTACCAAAAACTAATCTTTTGGGAAGAACACTACCTGCGCCTAATGGCAGGTATGCGTATCTTGCGTATGGATATCCCTATGGTATTCTCTATGGAGTACCTCGAAGACGAAATCCTTACACTTATTAAAGCCAATAGCCTCGAAAATAATCCGGTACGAGTGCGTATTACTGTTTTCCGTAAAGATGGAGGTAAGTATACACCCATTACCAATGAGGTAGATTATATCATAGAGACCGAAGTGATGAACAATCCTTTCTATGTACTCAATGAAGAATCTTACGAGGTAGAACTCTTTAAAGACTTTTTTGTACAACCCGACCTCTTAGCAAATGTAAAGCATATTAATCGCACGGTGAATGTGTTAGGCAGTATCTTTGCCGAAGAAAACGACTATCAGAATTGCATCTTGCTCAACAGCAACAAGAGTATTGCAGGAATGCTGAACGGCAACCTGTTTGTAGTGCAAGGTAATACCTTAAAAACACCCCCACTAACCGATGGGGCTCTGAATGGTATTACCCGCAAGATGCTTATCAAAACCCTTAATAAAACCGAAGACTACGAGGTGATAGAGACCTCTATTTCACCTTTTGAACTTCAAAAAGCCGACGAGCTGTTCTTTACCAATAGTCTTGTAGGGATTCAGCCCATCAGTCAGTATCGCAAAAAAGCATATCCTTGTACTACTGCCAAAAGCCTTATCGGCAAACTGAATACTAGTGCCCGATTTGGAGTGGTATAAGTGGGAGTCACACAGGCAATTAAAAAGAGGTGAATAAATTATGAATGTTGAGATTAAAAAACTTAAAGAGAAAAAAATATTGGTTGCCATAAGTGGCGGTATCGATAGCGTAGTACTCACACATTTACTGTACACTCACGGTATAGAACTGCTTTTAGCACACTGCAACTTTCAATTGCGCGGAACAGAAAGTGACGACGATGAGGCTTTTGTACGCACTTTTGCTGCGGAACTTGGCGTTCCTTTAGAAGTAAAGCGTTTTGATACACATCAATATGCGAGTTCTCATCAGTTGAATACTCAGTTGGCTGCTCGCGAATTGCGCTATCAGTGGTTCGATGAACTGGCAAGCACCCATTTCTGCGATGCTATCGCTACGGCTCATCACGCTAATGATAACCTCGAAACCTTCTTTATAAACCTTTCCAGAGGTAGTGGTTTAGAGGGGCTCTTAGGCATTCCAGAAGAAAAAGATACTATCATACGTCCGTTATTACAATTCTCTCGTCAGCAGATATACGAATATGCGCAAGCAAAACGCCTTAAATGGCGTGAAGACAGCAGTAATGAAACAAATAAATACGTGCGCAATGTAATTCGGCACGATATAATACCGAAATTAGCATTAGTACACCCTAATTACTTAGAGAATTTTAATCAAACGCAGGAATACTTACATCAATCAGCACGATTTATAGACTTTTATATAGGAAAACTCAAAGAAACTTGTTTTGAAGGACATAATCCTATACAAATAGACATAGAAAAACTACAAGCTGTTCCTGAATTGGACTTTGTTTTACATAAACTCTTCTACCCTTATGGATTTGGCAATGTAAAAGACCTCAAAAACCTATTGCTGAATGCCGAAGCAGGTAAACAAGTACTTTCGCCTACCCATATCCTCATAAAAGACAACACTTGCCTTTGGTTAAAACCAAATGAAGCAAAACGCAGTTTAAGTTTGCTGATTTCGGAAGATATGGCTGAGGTATACGACCCCGTTCATCTTCGTTTTGAATTTATAGAGGGCAAGGTGAAAGTGAAAAATCCAATCCCTACTGAAATATATGTAGATGCCGACAAATTGCAATACCCACTTATGTTGCGCTATAAGAAAGAAGGCGATGTGTTTTATCCTTTTGGAATGAATAGCGAGAAGAAGCTCAGCAAGTTCTTTACCGATGAGAAATACACCCAAATAGAGCGCGAAGAGCAAGTGCTTTTATGTAGTGGTGACGATATTGTGTGGGTGGTAGGCAAGCGCTTAGACGACCGTTTTAAAATTACCAAAGAGACCAAAAGAGCAGTAAAAATTAGCAAATTAGAAAATTAAAGAATGAGGGGATTAGAAAATGGTGACGGAAAGTCGAAGGTAATGTGGAGGAAACTATTCTTTTGGGTGGAGTTTTCTTAAAGAAAATATAAAGCTATGACAGCTATAATACTCTATTTGACCTCTTGTAAAATAATTTTATTTCGTTTATTTTGCTATTTCATTTTTTTGTTGTACCTTTGGCACATATTTTAAAGAAATCAACCTCATAGTATTATGTTAAGGAAATTATATCTCTATGTGCTATTGTTCGTATCGGTTTCGGCGTTTTCGCAAGTGAAAGTGGAAGGAACGGTGATAGATGAACTAAGCAGCAAGCCTTTGCAAGGAGTAAAAGTACGTGTGAGCACTTCTCCGCGCGAAGCAGTTACCAATAGTAAAGGTAAGTATACGCTTCAATTGCCAGAAGGGGAACACTTGCTACTCTTCTCCCTTAGTGGTTATAGCAGTGCTGAGCAACTCATTTCATTAGGAGACACTCATCCTTACACCGTGCCTACGGTTTCCCTCTCGGGCGACTATCAGCAGGAAGCTGAGCAATTGGCAGTGATTACTGAAAGCGAACTAGAAGACGACGAAAGTGGTGCTGATGCGATGTCGGGACTTTTGCAAAGTTCACAAGACGTGTTTATGCGTAGGGCGGCTTTCGATTTCAGTTCGGTGTTCTTCAAACCTCGTGGTTATGACTCCAAAGACGTAACGGTACTCATTAACGGTATCCCGATGAACCGACTTGAAAACGGTCGTGCCCAATGGGCGAATTGGGGAGGGCTTAACGACATTACACGCAACCAAGAAATGAGCAACGGATTGGTAAAATCCGACTATACTTTTGGTGGATTGATGGGTTCTAACTACATCAATATACGTCCGTCGCTTAACCGTGCAGGACTTCGCGTAACGACTTCAGCCAGCAACCGCAGTTATACTGGTAGACTGATGGCTACTTACAACTCGGGTGTACAGCGCAACGGATTGGCATATATGGTTTCGGCTTCACGCAGGTTTGCGCCTCAGGGTAGTTGGGTAGACGGTACGCTCTACAACGCTTATGCTTTTGCAGCAGGAATAGAATATCAGCTTAATAACTATAGTAGCTTTAACCTGATAGGAATGTTTTCGCCGGTGAAGCGCGGTAAGACCTCGCCACTAACTCGTGAGGTACTTGATTTGATGGGCTACCAATACAATCCTTATTGGGGTAAACAAAATGGCGACAAGCGCAATTCGCGTAACCGTATCGTTTCAGAGCCTATCTTCGTTTTCTCTTATAACTATTTGAAAAATGACACGCGCCTGAATGTGGACTTGGGTTATCAGTTTGGTGAAATAGGCAATACGCGTATTAGTTATTCGAATGCTCAAAATCCTGAGCCTAATTACTATAAACTTCTGCCAAGCTATTACCTAAACCAAAACCCTTCTGACCCCACGATGGCAGCCTTACAGAAAGACTATTTCTTAACACATTCGCAACTAGACTGGGAAGAGCTTTATCGGGCGAACTACAACACTACCGATAAGCGCAGTGCTTTTATTGTGAGCAATGATATCAATCGCGAACGCACGTTCTCAGCCAATGTGAACTTTTCTATGCCTATTCACGAAAACATCAAATGGACATCGGGTGTAGTGTACCGCAATGTTTCTTCGGATAACTTTGCTGAAGTAGACGATTTGCTTGGCGGTGATTACTTTATGAACTACGATTACTTTGAAGGAAAGCCTTACAATGCCGATGAAACAGATATGAAGAAAAAGGAAGGCGACAAGTGGAATTACTTTTATGCGCTTAAAAGCAATGTGGCTGAAGCTTTCTCGCAGTTTGAATTTACGTTTAAAAACGTCGAGTTATTTGTAGCAGGACGTTACCATTATACTGATATCCAACGCGAAGGTAAGTTCAACTATCCTCTCTATGCTGATTCTTACGGAAAGGGTGCTATGCAAGTGCAAAACGGAATGAGTACCAAAGCTGGACTTACCTACGCACTTACCGGTCGCCATTTGTTACAAGCGAACGTGGGCTATTTTAATACACCACAATCAGTGCGCAATATCTATGCAAATGTGCGCAATTCTAATCGCTTGTTGCCTAATATCAAGAACGAATTGGCTTACACTGCCGATGCGAGTTATATTTTGCGTATGCCTTACCTAAAAGGACGCCTTACAGGATTCTTTACCGAGATAGAGAATACTGCGGAAACAAACTTCTTCTATACTGAAACGGCTCTTACTGATGAAATAGACAGAGACTTTGTGGCTCAAACGGTAGAAGGCATCAAGAAGCGCCATTTTGGGTTGGAGTTTGGAGCGGAAGCACAACTTATACCTACTCTTAAACTTACGGCAGTAGCTTCGGTAGGACAATATACTTACATCAATAATCCGTCGCTTTACATTTCATCAGGAGAGGTAAACAAGGCTATTGATGAGGTAACGATGAAGAATTATCACGTGCCCAGCGGTCCGCAACAAGCCTATTCATTAGGTTTGGAATATCGCCACCCTAAGTATTGGTGGGTAGGAGCAACGGCTAATTTCTTGGCACAAAACTACGTATCGTTATCGGCTTTGAACCGCACTTCACAGTTCTTTATAGACCCGACCACGAAAGCGCCTTTTACTAATATTGATACTGACTTAGCTCGGAAGCTTCTCAAACAAGAACGTTTAGACGATGTATTCTTGGTAAATCTTGTGGGTGGTAAGTCGTGGAGACTCAATAAAACCTATGTAAGCCTAATGGTGAGTGTGAATAACTTGTTTGACACTCAATTCCTTTCAGGAGGTTTTGAGCAATCGCGTACTGCCAATTATGGCAAGATGGTACAGGACAACGCACAGGGGGTGCCTTCGTTTGGCAATCGTTACTTTGTGGGTTACGGACGTACTTATATGGTGAACTTAGCGGTGAGCCTTTGAAAAGGTAAAAGATAAAAGGTAAAGTTTTAAAAGTAGCCTTGCCTACTTAGTGGACAATTATAGAGTAAGAACAAAACAAAATGTTGTTCATTGAACATTAATAAATAATATAATGAATAAAAAATCTATTTTCAGAAGAGGGGCTTTGGCGCTCCTTGTAGTAACTACTGTATTAGTAGGTTGCTCTAAAGACAACAATTCGAACCCTGACTCTAATAATCCTCAAGGGACACCCTATATGATATTAACCACTGATAAAAAGGTGGGGAGCGAAATAACACTGACGATAGAAACCAAAGAAGCAGATAAAAAAGATGTGTGGGTAGACTTAAACAACAATGGTATGTACGACAGCGGTACTGATGTTCGCCTGAGTGCTACTACGGCAAAGTATAAACTTCGAGGTAATACAGTGAGAGTTTATGGTAAGGTAACCAAATTCTATTGTAATGAAAATGAAGTGACCTCGTTAGATGTAACTCGCAATGCCGTATTGGAAAGATTGGATATGAGCCATAATAAAATAAAAGAAGTGAACTTGCGCAATAACACTGAGCTTGTTTATTTGAAAGTATCGGCTTTGCCTCTTGAAGGCTTAGATCTTACCGCTAATAAAAAGCTCACCGAATTACGCTTTAACCTTACATTTTCGGGCGAAAAACTCAAGAAAGTTGTGAGCACTATGCACGAAAACGGAGGGGGCACTGTTTATATGAACCCTAAAATTATCGACAGTCCGGAAGAGAAGCAAACAAAGCAAACTTTGAAAAATAAGAAATGGACTATAGGGTATTGCCAATAAGCAAACCTTAAAATAAAACAAAACACTGATAACTGTAAACTTATAGCCATATGAAACTAAACCTATTAAAACCAGTGGCGATAGCCCTACTTACGGCATTCGCTATTACATCGTGTGTAAAGGACGACGATTATGACATTCCCGATCCTAATGGGAAAAAGCCACTGCCTGACTATAGCGGTCAAGTAGTAAGTTTTGCTAACGTACTCACAAAAGTAACTGCCTCAGTGGCTACCTATACCGCTGATGAAGCTATTGAGGGGTATGTAATATCGAGCGATGAGGGAGGTAACTTCTACAAGAAAATCTACATACAGAACGCTGATAAGAATCAAGGACTTTCAGTAGCGATTGACAAAAGTGGTCTTTATACTGAGTTTCCCGTAGGAGCTAAAGTACAATTGCGCTTGAAAGACCTTACCACTCAGCTTAACAACAGTGCTATAGAGGTAGGTTACGGCACTTATACCGCCAAAAGCGGAAGAGTGAGTGTAGGCACAATGGCTGAGGCGATTTATAAAAAACACTTGTTTGACACAGGTGAGCGCAAGACTGTTGCCGAATTAGCCAAAGTGAGTAACTCTATACAAGAAGTATCTACCGAAGCACACGTAGACCAGCTCATTACCCTTAAAGGGGTACATTTCCCTACTGATGCCGTAGGTAAAACACTTTATGACAAGAGCAATGCCCTTGGAGGCGCCACTAACTACAAGCTTACCGATGCTAATGGGAAGACCATTATCTTCAGAACAAGCAGTTATGCTAAGTTTAAAGACGAGAAAGTGCCTGCTGGTGAAGTCGAAGTAACAGGAGTGCTTACCAAATTCAACAAAGACTACCAATTTATGATAAGCAATTATGCTGATTTGGTAGTAAAAGGAGGTACTTCTACCAGTACACAAACTGGTACACAAACCTCTACGACTGTTGAGACCTTAGAAGCGAGCAATGCTACTGTAGCTGATTATGTAGTAGGCAAAACCGTAAAACTACACGGTACGACAGTAGTAAAAAGCGGAAGAACCTACATCGTTTTCAAAGATGGTACCGAAATACAAGTATTTTCAGCTAAGGGCGTAACTATTTCAGATGCAGCTAAAGAAAAATTGGCAACAGAAGGTTATGAAATAAACGTTACAGGAGTCTTTACTGATTACGCTCTTAAAAACGGTACTGTTGTAAAGGAAATACTGTACAGCAAAGAAAGCGATATAGAATTTATAAAAGCACCTGCTGCGATTACTTATGTAGATGTAGACGCAACAACCGCTACTCTTGCTAGCGATTACCAAGTGGGTAAGCAGGTAAATTTAAAGAATGCCACCCTAAAAGTTGAAGGTGGAAAATCTTACGTTTTTTTCTCGGATGGTAATAAAATACAGTTGTACTCTCCTAATCTCAAATCTTTTAGTAAAGACGCTCAGACTAAATTGAGTACTGACGGACAAAAGCTTACTTCAATTAAAGGAAAATTTGAAGATTATAGTGTAAATGGAAATACCGTACATCAATTGGTTTATGCTGTGGAAGGTGATATTGTATTTGGTGATACCCCAGTAGTACAGCTTCCTGAGCTAAATGCAGCTACCGCTACTGTTGCTGATTTCAATAAATATAAAGACAAAAAAGTGAAATTAGAAGGAACAATTACTGTAAAAGGTTCCTCTTCTTTCATAGTTTTTACTACGGATAATACCGAAATACAACTATATGCTACTAATACTGTATTTAAAGCGTTATCCAAAGAAACTAAAGCCAAACTGAAAACAGCAGGTACCAAACTTATTGTTACAGGTACTCTAGGAGAACATACCAATAAGAATAATGTAACAACTAAGCAAATTAAATACGAAAAAGAAGCCGATTTAGACTTCCAGTAGAAAAGAAGTTTTTTGGATTTATTCAAGAAGAGTGAGCCTTTTTGAAGGCTCACTCTTCTTTTGTCTTTGCTATTTCGCTCGAAAACATATTTCTTTCGTAATATTTGCATATTAAATAAAAAGCACTATCTTTGCCCTCAAAAGAAAACAAAAAAGAAACCTATGGCTTTATTTCTTAGCGTACTTCCGATAGTACTACTCATCTATTTGATGGTTAAAAAGAACGCACTTCCCTCGTATATAGCACTCCCGCTTATTGCAGGATTGGTGTATGTGTTGCACTTAACTTATTTTGAAGGCTCTTTTGTAGCCGTAAATGCTAACTTTATTAAGGCTATCATATCGGTAGCTACGCCTATTACGGTGATATTTGGGGCGGTGCTCTTCAACCGAATGATGGAGATGACAGGGGCAATGAATGTGTTGCGCCGTTGGTTAGGCAACATCAGTCCGAATCCTGTGGCACAGCTGATGATTATAGGCTGGGCTTTTGCCTTTATGATTGAAGGAGCCAGTGGTTTTGGTACGCCTGCGGCTATCGCAGCACCTTTATTGGTAGGATTAGGCTTCAAGCCGTTGCAAGTTGCCATTCTCGCACTTATTATGAACTCGGTACCCGTATCGTTTGGAGCAGTGGGCACCCCTACGTGGTTCGGTTTTGGTACGCTTATCAGTAATGGAGCTATTTCTGACACTGAGCTTTCCGACATAGGTAGGATTACGGCTATTGTGCATCTGTTTGCTGCTTTTGTAATTCCTGTGATGGCACTCAAGGTAATTGTATCTTGGCAACAGATACGCCGAAACATAGTTTTTATACTCATTAGTATTCTCTCGTGCACGGTGCCTTACGTGGTTATTGCGTGGTTCAATTACGAGTTCCCCGCTTTGGTAGGAGGGGCTATTGGGCTCTTTATCTCGGTGGGCGTTGCAAGCAAAGGAATAGGACTATCTAAAACTGATAACCGTGAAGTGCATCACGAGAAGGTAAAATCTTCAGAACTCATCAAAGCCCTTTTTCCTACGGCTTCACTCATTATCATTTTAGCACTTACTCGCATTAAACAACTCCCACTAAAAGCACTTTTGAATGATACAACTGAGTGGTTTACTATAAAATTGGGTTATCTAGGCGATTTTGAGGTTACTAAAGGACTTATTTTTTCGCTGAACAATATTTTTGCTACGGGCGAAAATGAAAGCTACAAACTGCTCTATGTGCCTGCACTTATTCCGTTTGTGGTTACAGTACTCATTTCCATTCCGTTATTCTCGCTGAAATGGAAGCAAACCAAAGAGCTTTTTTCGGCGAGTTTTGTGCAGATACAGAAGCCTTTCTTGGCTTTGGTAGGTGCGCTTATTATGGTAAATGTAATGCTGATGGGAGGAGAAAACTCTATGGTGCAAATTATCGGTCGTGGATTGGCACAAGCCACAGGCAGTCACTGGACGATGTTTTCATCGTATTTAGGAGCGGTAGGGTCTTTCTTTTCAGGCTCTAACACCGTATCGAACCTTACTTTTGGAGCCGTGCAATACTCGGTTGCTAATACCACAGGACTTTCGGTGCCTCTGATACTCGCCTTGCAATCAGTAGGGGGAGCGATGGGTAATATGGTGTGTATCAACAATATTATTGCGGTATGTTCAGTATTAGGTATTGATAAAGCCGAAGGAAAAATAATGAAAATTACCGTTGTACCTATGATGGTATATGGAGTGATAGCTGCGCTGGTAGCATATCTCGTTATTCCGCTAATATTCTGATAGGTAAAGGGACATTGCTATAATTTATAACAAAGCTCTTTTGTTCTTAATTTTTTTTAGATGTATATTTACTAGCCTATCGCGCTACTACTCCATAGATGAGTTTCTTGTAGCTCATATTTATTGTTTTTTCTTATCCGTGCGACTTGTGTCTCGGATATTTTTAGAGTTTTTCTATAATTTTTTAGAGACTAATATAAAAATACACATCTCATTATCAATTAACTAAAAATTTTCTTAAAAAAAACTTTAAAAAAATTTGCTAGTTTCAAAAAACGCCGTACCTTTGCACCCGCAAATGAGACGATAAGGCACATTTGTAGGGGTGAATTGCCATTTGCCCAAAATAAGAAACAACACGTACATTGACATAATGTTGTACAGCACAAAGAAGATT
>ERZ772764.1054-NODE-1054-length-17817-cov-4.534568_pt1 | contig 17817 bp, 13 predicted proteins | sample MGYA00512163_ERZ772764 | MGnify/ENA primary metagenome ERZ772764 (study PRJEB29015, sample SAMEA2737903) | human oral metagenome | biome: human oral; feature: human-associated habitat; material: dental | place: China | collected 2094 ... | reverse complement strand
CCGCCGATGGCCCCATGCAGCATATCCATAACCGCTCTCCCCCCAACGCCCACGATTGTTTTCTCTCTCCAACTTATTTTACATCCAAAAACCACTCCTGTGCAATCAACCATAGACGTCGTTGACTCTCGTATTCTGCCGTTGTATAATCGAGACGCCGCTCATTCCTACTGGCAAGCAGAATACAAAACAACGCGGCTTTCCTATCCCATACTGCCATGTTTTTATCTCAATTCCCCAAGGAGGAATCACGATGGAAGAAAAGTTAAGCGCTGAAGTATCAAGTTTAGAAAAGAAGGTAACGGATATTGGCAAAAAGGCCATGAAAGAGAAGATAACCATCGTGGGGACGATTGCCTCCGGTTTATCTATCTGCATGTATGTCTCCTATATTCCGCAAATCGTCGGAAATCTTTCCGGCCATCAAGGCGACTGGATTCAACCGCTTGTCGCCTTCATCAACTGCACCACATGGGTTGGATACGGTTTTTTTAAAAAGGACCGCGATTGGCCCATTATTTTTGCCAACCTCCCAGGAATTGTCTTTGGTCTGACCGCAGCCATCACCGCCCGGTTATAACGCAGAGGAAACTCCATCACGTTTGATATTTGTCCAACGAAAACGGCTCTCCCTGTTTTCGCCCGGAAAATCCGGCAACGCAGACAGGGAAAGCCGTTTTTCTTATATTTTCCCTGTCCCGACAGACGTTTTATTCTGGTGCACGAATCCGTCTTACCCCCTAATTTTGATACGTTCTAACGAGGCACCCCTCGGTCGGAATTTTACACACCCCGGCCCGCAAAACTGGACACGAAACTCTAAAAACACGAATAAAGAATCGACCTGCATAGAAAACAGCCCATCCATACGGATGGGCTGCTCATTCCTGGAGATTCACACTCTCTGTGTCGGTTGCTGCGTTTGCGCATTTGGAGACGGGCGGTAATCGCAGCCGTCAGGCCGAGGATGATGCCAGGGAAATTGGCGAGAACCAGCGGCCATTCGCGACGCTCTCTATGGCCCCTCCCGCCAAAAAAGATCAATGATACACCAACAGCGGATATCGCAGCAAAATTTCTTGGCTTATACCCTATTCCCCAGTTGTACACTTATGGAAATACTGATACCCGCCATGCGCCCTTAGAACAATTCCCCCGCGGCGATACGTCCGAGGAGTTCCTTCGATGGAATGAAGAAAAGCTGCCCCTTTACTGCGGTCGAATACTCGAGCAGCCGGTCATCCTGCGTGAACATATTGATGACCATCTGCCGCGTCACATCCCAATGGCGTGCGTACCCGATGAAATAGGTGCCGCGCACCCCTTCGCCGGGGTTCGCAAAGACGACGTTCATGCGAACGATCTTGTGCTCCTCACCGTCGCGGTTGTCCTGCGAGATGATGTTGTGCGCCCGCGGATCCTTCTCCTCATCGTCGAGCTCGAGGTCGCTGTATTTCCTGCGTCCGATATACTTCTCCTGCACCTCCGTCGGCAACGCACGCCACGCGTCGAGATCGTGGACATACTTCTGGGCAAAGGCGTAGGAGCCGTTGATGAACGCAGGATCCTCCGCCCCGATAATCGCCCACTCCTCTGCCTCTGCACCGACGGGATTTTCCGTACCGTCGATGAAATCGATGATTGCACGTCCCTCGAGATAGTGAAAACCGTGCGTCTCATCCACCACATCCACGATGGGACGTAGGAACCCCATGATCTGATCGACGACGATATAACTCGTTGCCGCCTGACCTGCACGCACATGGAGGAAGAGATCGGCAGGCGTTGCGGGAGCTGTATGGTGCACGCCGTTTACCCCCTTGAAGTCCTCGAGTTCCTTTGGTTTCTCCGCCTTGGGAAAGAGATATTCCCACGCGCGGTTACTGAACCCGAAGGAGAGCTTCACTGTCTCAGGTGCAACGCGGATGTTCATAGAGCGCTGAATCGCCTCTATCCGATCCGCCATGTCGGCGATGACTTCCCGCTCCGCCTCGATATCTTCACGCTTCAGCGAGAGCATGACGAAGATGACGCTCTCTCCCGCATCCTTGAACACATCCTGCGCCAGATTCGCATTGACCTCCATAGATCTCCCTCCTACCTCATATCATATACCCAATTTCCGTTTTCATTGTACGATGTTTCTCCGTGCAAGGCAAGAAAAACCATCGACACAGGAAACTACCACCGATGTACCGAACACTTTATGCGGCAAATTTGTCCCCCATAGCAAGGGAATCGTTTCTGCGATGCTCCGGCTCTCCTCCTGAGTCAGGCTGGACACAATCGTTATGAAACTCCTCTTGACCGTATGAACACTATATGGTTTATCGTAAAAGATGTCTATGCGGGAAGGGCTCCATAGAAGACGCGAGGAAAAAGGAAGATAAAGGAGGAGGATTCGTGGGGATGAGAGATGTTGAGCGCCAATTTGATGTACTCACCGTAAAAGAAACCGCAACGGCCGAGGGAGGGACGCCCTATGACGGATAAGCACAGCCTCGGGCGGCGGGGATATCTCTTGCTCCTCTTTGGGATACTGTTTTTCCTCTCCGGCTGCGGAGAAAAACCGGCAGCCGAGGCGCCGGGCGGCTATGATGTGGTGGACGATCGGGGGCGTACCATCCATTTCGACGCCAAGCCCCAGCACGTCTACGGCAACACCCTGAGCCTTGAGGAAGTCCTTCTGGATCTTCTGCCGCCGGAACGCATTGCCGCCGTATCGCCCCCCACCCTCGACCCCGAATATTCCCTGGCCGCTGACAAAGCCGCCCGGGTCGCGGGGCGCGTCCCGGCCTATCCCGGGCCGGAGCCCATCGCCGCCCTGCAGCCCGATCTCATCTTCGCCCAGCTTCGGGCGCGGCCGGAAACCATCGCCACCTTAGAGGAAATGGGCTTCAAGGTCTTCTGCATGGAAGTGCCGACGAACCTCGATATGGTGCGAAAACGCCTGCGGCAGATGAGCGAGGCAGTGGGTGAGCCGGAGCGTGGGCAGGCACTTTTAGCCGAATTAGACGAAAAAGTCGCCTATGTAAAGTCTCACACCGCCGACATTCCGCCGGAAAAGCGCCGGGTTCTCTTAGGCTTTTCCTCCATGGGCGCCTTCGGCCATCCCGACGGGCTCTTTCACGATATATGCCGCCAGAGCGGCGTCATCAACGGCGCTGCCCGCATCCACATGGCCTACGGCAGCCACCTCTCCGACGAGCAAATCCTCCAGATCGATCCCGACATCATGATGTTCGTCGACGACGGAGCCGCCAACGATTACGGCGGTCAAATCCGCGACCGCGTGTTGGGAGATCCGGCGCTCCAAACGGCCAAAGCCGTCAAAAATCGGCGGTTCTTTTTCCTGAAGGACCGCTACCGCGCCTCCAACACCCAGCACATGGGAGACGCCATTTTGCAAATCGCCCGAAACGTCTATCCCGAGGCCTTCACGGAATCGGAAACGACCCCATAACCCCTTGCCAAAAATAAACAAATCCCGAAAAAGGCCGGTTCCCGCAGTTTCATTCTCCCATAAAACGAGACAAAAACGCCTCGCCTTTCACCGGATACGGCTCCGGAAGAAGGCGAGGCGTTTATGAATGGCTGTCCTTTATACCCAGCCCTGGGCGTGCATCGCTTGGGCGACCCGGACGAAACCGGCCATATTGGCCCCGGCCAAGAGATTGCCCTTCGCGCCGTATTTCTCCGCGGCGCTCTTCGACTGGGCGTAGATGTTGTCCATGATCCCCCTGAGGCGCTGATCCACTTCCTCAAACGTCCAGGAAAGCCGCTCGGAGTTCTGGCTCATTTCCAGCGCCGAAACGGAAACGCCGCCGGCATTGGCCGCCTTCGCCGGAGCGAAGAGGACGCCGTTCTTCTGGAGGTATTCCACCGCGTCGAGGGTGGAGGGCATGTTCGCCCCTTCGCCCACCGCCTTGACGCCGTTCGCCACCAAGGCCTTGGCACTGTCCAAATCCAGCTCGTTCTGGGTTGCGCAGGGGAGAGCGATATCGCACTTCACCGACCAGACACCGGTGCAGCCCTCGTGGTATTCCGCGCCGGATCGGGCCGCCGCGTACTCCTTGACCCGTCCCCGGCGGACTTCCTTGATGTCCTTCAGGAGCGCCAAATCGATGCCCGCCGGATCGTAGATGTAGCCGTTGGAATCGGAGCAGGTAACGACCTTCGCCCCCATGGCCTGCGCCTTTTCGATGGCATAGATGGCGACATTCCCCGCCCCGGAGACGGCAACCGTCGCGCCCTTGATGGCGATGCCGTTATCATCCAGCATATCCTTCACAAAATAGAGCAGGCCGTAGCCCGTAGCCTCGGTGCGCGCCAAGCTGCCGCCGAAAGTCAGCCCCTTGCCGGTGAGGACGCCTTCGTAGTGACCCGTGAGGCGCTTATACTGCCCGTAGAGGTAGCCGACTTCCCGTCCCCCGACGCCGATATCCCCCGCCGGAACGTCCACATCGGGACCGATGTGGCGGTACAGCTCCGTCATGAAGCTCTGGCAAAAGCGCATGACCTCGCCGTCGGATTTTCCCTTCGGGTCAAAGTCGGCGCCGCCCTTGCCGCCGCCGATAGGCAGCGTGGAGAGGGCGTTCTTCAGCACCTGCTCCGTGGCCAGAAATTTCAGAATGCTGAGGTTCACGCTGGGATGAAAGCGCAGCCCGCCCTTATAGGGGCCGATAGCGCTGCTCATCTGGACACGAAAGCCGCGGTTGACCTGAATGTGTCCCTTGTCATCCGCCCAAGGCACGCGGAACAGGATGACCCGCTCCGGCTCCACAAAGCGCTCCAAAATCCGCTCTTCCTTATATTCCGGATGGGCTTCCAAAACCGGGGTGATGGAAGTCAAAATCTCCTTCGCTGTATCCTGAAATTCCTTTTCCTGCGGGTCTTTGACAGCGATCTTTTCCAGCACTTCCTGCACATACGCTTTCATGTCTGCCACTTTTGCTCTCTCCTTTACCTTCTGCGGGGCACGCCCCGATGTGTTTTACAGCGTGCTTAGTATACCGCAACTTATCTACGAAACACAATATTCCACCGATAAAAATACTGTATACTTTTGATGATGATTCCGAAAACGAAACCTGTAAAGTTCGTTTCTGGCCGCTGCCCACAAAAAACAGCGTCCCATGGCCATCCGCTGAGGGAACGGCCATAGGGCGCCGCCGGCTTTTCTTCGTCTTGTCAAACGCGCCGCTCTGATCGTACGTCTTACGCGGCGTTATGATCCTTTGTGTCTTTCGCTTCCTCTGCCGGCGCCGCTGTGCCTTTCGCTTTTTCCCGCGCCGCCTTTTTCTCCTGCACTGCCTTGATCGTCTCTTCCTGCGCCTTCGCCCGCTCCTTTTCCACTTTTTCCCAAACTTTCGGGGAAAGAGCCCGCAGATATTCGTCCCCGATGTCCGTCGCCTCGGGGGCCAGCTTCACATAGCGGCGGTAATCCTCCATCGCCGCAGCTTTATCGCCCAATTCGTCCTCGATGTCTCCGGCCATCTTCCACGCCGCCAGCGTATCTTCCTTCGCCGCCGTCGCCCGGCGGATGTCCGCCAGTGCCGCGTCGGGCTTCCCCTGCGCCCGCCAGACTTCGGCCCGGTTTAGATATGTGTACGGATCGCGGCCGTCCATTTCCACCGCCTGGTCGCAGTCCGCCATCGCCGCCGTGAAATCGCCTAAAAGCGCCTTCGCCCGCCCCCGCACCGCGTAAAGTCCGGCCAATTTTCCCTCGCGACGGTCACAGGAAAGCGCCCGCTCCACTTCCTTAAGGGCCATCTCGGGACGATTGACGTCATTGTACCAGTCCGCGTTCTGATAGAGGCGCTCCACTAACTTTTCACTGGCGTCCTGCGCTTTCGCCCGACGCGCTGCCCGCTCGGCCTCACGCTTTTCCTCCGCCGCCCGAAGGGTATTTCGCGCCCCGCTGGCCGATTCCTGCGCGTAAGCCGCCGTCACCAGCGACTCCAAGAGCGCCGCCGCGTGATTCGCCGACACGGCTTTTTTCAGCGGCTCATATACCCTGTCCTCTGTCAGATAATCCACGCGGCCGTTCTCACCGGGGCGGAAATTCCACGCTGCCGCCGTATCGAAATCATGAAACGCCCGGGCCAATCCCCCGGCGATGAGATACGCCTGCTCCGGCGTATCATCGTAAAGTTCCGTAGAATACGCCGCCGAAAGCAGCGGCTGGCCGTCGATCAACACTTCCCGCCGATCCCGCACCGTCACATGACCGGCGCTGTAATCCGTCAGCATCTGCGCCAGCCGGGCCTCGCGTTTATCCGTATCCGGGTGATCGTAGGCATCCGCCCCGTAACTGCGGTCAAAATGCTCCGGATGTTCCGCCAGATACCGCATCCGCGCCATTGCCGCCGCCGCGCCGCCAGGATTGAACCCGGCGCTGGAGGAAAGGTAAAATCCGCCCTCGTCCGCCTCGTACTCCACCGGCAGAATGATATTCTTCGCCACGGAATAATCCGCCAGCACCCCGGCAACCTCGGGGCGTACCGCCCCTGTGGCCATGCTGATGAAATTGATCCCGAAGGACTGCGCCGCCGCCCGGGCGTAGGTATAGGCCGCATGCAGCTTCAGCCCGTGGGTCATCTCATGCCCTAACACCGCCGCCAATTCATCCACATTGCGGTTCAGTCCCCGGATCAGCCCCTCGTTCACCGTGACGTGATCCGTGGGAAAGCACGCCGCGTTGAAATCCTTACTGCTGTTGACATGCCAGCGAAAGGGCAGAGAGCGGATGTCCATGGCATAGGCGCCGCGGCTCACCAGCCGCCCCATGACATCATCCACCAGCGCCCGATCCACCGGATTCGCCGAAGAACCGTTCTCCCGCCGATCATAGGCCAGTGTCTGCTCCTGATAGAGGGCGTTGTTCCCGGCGTCCAACATCGCCGAAAGATAGCCGCCGTACATTCCCGCCGCCCCGAAAAGCCCCACCAGCGCCGTCAGGACGTCGCCGCCATCTGCCGCTGCCCGGCCCGGGAAAAAGATGGCCGACGCCGCCATCAACCCCGCTGTCAAAACCGCCGTCAAGCGCCGCCGTAGCCCTTTGCTGTTCATCCCATACCCTCCTCGCGCCGTTTTCTATTTTCTATTATAAGCGCCCAGCGGGGCGGGCGCATGAAAAAAAGGTGGGAACGCCGGCACGTTAAAGATAACGCCCCGTGACACTATGCGGGTTTTTCCGGATCTCTCCCTGGGTGCCGCAGGCGACGATCTCCCCGCCCTCTGTCCCGCCGCCGGGGCCCATATCAAGAATATAGTCGGCGTTTCGAATAACATCGAGGTCATGTTCGATAACGATAACCGTCGCCCCGCTCTCCATGAGCGTCTGAAAAACGCCGAGCAACGTCTGTACGTCCAAAGGATGCAGTCCGATGGTAGGCTCGTCAAAAACGAAAACGGAGCCTTCCTGCCCCCGTCCCATGTCGCTCGCCAGCTTCAGCCGCTGCGCCTCGCCGCCCGAAAGGCCGGGCGTCGCCTCGCCCAGCGTCAGATAGCCGAGCCCTAAATCGTGAAGAATCTGAAGCCGCCGCTGCACCGTCTTTAAATCGCCGCAGAAAGCCAGGGCCTCATCGACGCTCAACGACATCAGCGCGGGAAGAGAACAGGCGTGCATCTTCTTTCGATCCTCCCGCAGGATCTCCGACGCCGCCTTCTGATAGCGGGACCCGCCGCAGTCGGGACAGTCAATGGTGACGTCGGGGAGAAACTGCACGTCAAGATCGATGGCGCCCGTCCCGTCGCAGGTGGGGCAGCGGAGTTTTCCCGTGTTATAGGAAAAATCCCCTGCCTTGTAGCCATGCGCTTTAGCCGCTGGGGTTCGCGCATAGATCTTGCGCAGCTCGTCATGCACGTTCGCATAGGTAGCGACGGTGGAGCGCACATTGGCGCCGATAGGCACCGCATCAATGAGGCGCACCTGCTGCACGCCGTCAGCGGCAATCGTCCTGACATGCGCTGGAAGCGCCGTCCCGCTGATCTGCGCTTCCAGCGCCGGAACCAGACTTTCCAGAATCAGCGTCGTCTTCCCCGACCCTGACACCCCGGTCACGACGCTCAGCCGCCGCTGAGGAAACACCGCCCGCAGAGGCTTCACTGTGTGGATTTGCTCTGTTTTGAGTTCGATCCTTCCATACTTGAACAGTTCGGCAGACACCGCCGGGGTATGGACCCGCACCTGGCCCCGGCCCGACAGGAATGCGCCGATGCGCGAAGCCTTATTCTTCTCTATCGCGTCCAACGGCCCTTGAGCGATGACGGTGCCTCCGCCTGCGCCCGCCCCAGGCCCTAATTCAATGAAATGATCGGCGCAGCGCAGGATCTGTACATCATGATCGACAAGGATCACGGAATTCCCGTCGGCGACGAGCGCCCCCATGACGTGAAGCAGCCCGTCGATATTGGAAGGATGCAGGCCGATAGACGGCTCGTCGAGGACGTAAAGCACACCGGTCGTCCGATTGCGCACGGCCCGCGCTAACTGCATGCGCTGCCGTTCCCCCGTGGAGAGGGTGGACGCCGCGCGGTCAAGGGCGAGATACCCAAGGCCAAGCTCCATGAGGCGCGCCGCCGTATGCCGAAACGTCTCACAGATACTTTCGGCCATCGAAACCATATCCTTCGGCATCGCCTTCGGAACCTCCGCCACCCAAAGCAAAAGCTCCGTCAGCGTCATGCGGCAGACATCCGCCAGAGAGCACTCCATGAGACGCGGGGCGCGGGCGGCCTCTGAGAGCCGCGTACCATGGCAGTCCGGGCAGATGTCCTGGCGCAGAAATTTTTCCACGCGCTTCATGCCTTTTTCGTCCTTGACCTTGGCCAATGCATTTTCTACGGTATAAATGGCATTGAAATAGGTGAAATCCATCTCCCCCGCCGCGCCGGTCTTCTGGATCTGATAGACCATGTGCACCTTATCCGGCGGGCCGTGAAAGACGATGTCCTTTTCTTTGTCAGTCAGGTCGCGAAACGGCACGTCCGTCCGCACCCCCAATTTGCGCGCGATCTCTTTCATCAGCGACCACATGAGCGTCTGCCAGGGAAGGACCGCCCCCTCGTCAATGGCCAGGGTGTCGTCGGGCACCAGCGTCGACTCGTCCACGACGCGCACGATGCCTGTACCGCCACACGCGGCGCAGGCACCTCCGCTGTTGAATGCCAAATCCTCCGCCCCCGGCGCGTAAAAATGCGCGCCGCAGTCCGGGCAGACGATCTCCTGCTCCGCTGCGACCTGGCGCGTCGGCGGCACATAGTGTCCGTTGGGGCAACGATGGCTCGCCAAGCGGGAAAACATCAGCCGCACGACGTTCAGCAGCTCCGTCGAAGTTCCAAAGGTGCTGCGTATCCCGGGCACACCGGGGCGCTGGTGCAACGCCAGCGCCGCCGGGATGTAGCGCACTTCATCCACGCGCGCCTTCTCCGCCTGGGTCATGCGCCGCCGCGTATACGTCGAAAGCGCCTCCAGATACCGCCGCGAGCCTTCAGCATAAAGCACGCCGAGGGCCAGCGAAGACTTCCCCGACCCCGATACCCCCGCAATTCCTACAATTTTATGCAGCGGAATATCGACGGAGATGTTTTTCAGATTGTGCACGCGTGCCCCCCGAACTTCAATCGCCACCGGAGCTTTACCGATATGTCCTTCCTTGTCTTTCATTGTTCTGCCCCCATATCTGATGCCCTTTCTCTCTGACGCCCTCATTTTATCAGCGCTCCCTAAAAGTATAGCACAAAAGGCGGCAAACGCGCCGCCAAGTATCCATAATGCCTGTAAACGCAGGTCTTGCCGCCCTATTTGCGCCGCTGCGGACAACTTACCGTCTTTGCCATCGCCCATGGGCCTATGCAAGAAACGGCCAATCTTTCGCCCGCCTAAAATCTCTGTTGCCACCCACCCCAAAGTATCATACAATTTCCCTGAGAAGCCGCAAGCGGGAAGAAAATACGCGCCGATGGACTGTAACCGTCCACCTACGGCCAAGTGCTGTGCGGCGAGGAGACCTAACGATGAAAAATCATGGACAAGAAAACACCATCACCGAGGAAGAGATCCGGCAGCTGCGGAAAATCTTAGCGTCAGCGGAGGCGGTAGTGATCGGTGCCGGATCCGGTCTCTCCACTTCCGCTGGATATACGTACAGCGGCAAACGGTTTGAAACCTATTTCGGGGACTTCGCCCACCGCTACGGTTTCTCCGACATGTACACGGGGGGCTTTTATCCCTATGCTACCCCGGAAGAATTTTGGGCCTACTGGAGCCGGTACAGCTTCCTCAATCGCCACACTGACCCGCCCCGTCCCGTTTACGACCAGCTTTTCCGGCTGATGAAGGACACGGATTATTTCGTCCTCACCACAAACGTCGATCATTGTTTTCAAAAGGCAGGCTTTGACAAGCGGCGTCTCTTCTATACCCAAGGGGATTACGGCCTCTTCCAATGCAGCGAACCTTGCCATGCGGCCACCTACGATAACGAGGAAATCATCCGGCAAATGGTGGAGGCGCAGGGCTGCACAGTCAAAGACGGCACGCTGCGTTTACCGGCGGATGCGCCGCCCAAGATGACCGTACCGGCAGAACTGATTCCCCATTGTCCCCGGTGCGGTAAACCCATGGCCATGAATCTTCGCGCCGATGATACCTTCGTCGAAGACGAAGGCTGGCACCGCCACGCGGCTTACTACGCCGCCTACCTGCGCCAGCACCGCGCCCAATCCACGATCTTTTGGGAGTTGGGCGTCGGCGCCAACACCCCGGGCATCATCAAGCTCCCCTTCTGGCGGATGACCGCCGAGTGGCCGAACGCCGCTTACGTCTGCCTGAATTACGGCGAAGCTTACGCGCCCCCGGAAATTCGAGCCAAAGCTCTGTGCCTCAACGGCGACATCGGAGAAACATTGGATCGCCTGTCATCCTGAGGCATCCATGGCATGTGAGATTTTTCTGTTTTGTATTGTCAATCGCCGTACTTTGTCGTACAATTTTGTCAAAGGGGGACACCGTGCCGAAAAACGGCCAATGGATGAAGTGTTTGATGATATCGTGAGGTGAAACCATGGGAGTATGGGAGTGGCTGCGAAAAAAAGCAGAAAAGCCAACCACCCACGGAGCCGCGGGACGCGAGACGGATCTCGCGGAAAAGCAACGCCCTGCCCCGGCTTTATCGGAAAGCGAAGAGGCGAAGATAGGCCAGTGCCTCGAAGAAATCGCTCGAATCATCGCCCCCGGCGACGAAGAAGCCTGGCAGGCCGTTCGCGCCTGCGCCAACGATCCGGAAGCGTTCTTTGCGGCCCACTGTATAACCTTTGACGAGCGCGGCATCGACGATGCCTCGGACCGAGACAAGATCCGCTGGCTGGGCTTAGTGGATATCTTGGAAGAACGCGGCCACGTCTGCGAGCGGGATTGGAAGGAGGAAAAGGTCGATTTCCTTTACTTTGTCGGCCAGCTGTCCGGCATAGCCCAGAGCGGGCTTTCCCTCGACGCGGCGTGGCTGGAGGAAGAGGGAGATATCCCGGCGTGGTGCGCCGTCATCGATGCCCATTGGAAAGAAGCGGGAGCCGGCATGGCCTGCATAGATATCGACAGTGACAGCTATGTCCTCTTCCCTTGCCAAACCGCCGCCCGGGAAAAATTAGAACACCTCGCGGCGAAGATAGGCCATCGGATCGCCCCGGCGCGGGACATGTAAACCCATGCCCCAGAGCGCAAGCGCAGAAAGGAGCTCACCATGACGAGACGGGAACAACTGCATTTTCTCATCACGGCACTGCAAAGAGAAATGCCGGAATACGCGGTGCATGACCTGCCGGAAGACGAAGCGGCAGCCTTCGATCTCTTTCGTACCCTCTGCAATCTACGAAGGCCCGGCGCGCCGAAACTGCCGGAAGCGTTTTACGCCACGGAACGGGACGTGCTGCGCTCCATCACCGAGGCGAAGGGCGTCACGGACAGCGAGAATCTCCCCTCGGTAAAAGCCGACCCCCGTCTGATCTTGTGGCAGGGAGACATCACGACACTCAGGGCGGATGCCATCGTCAACGCCGCCAACAGTCAAATGTTAGGCTGCTTCGTCCCCCATCATTTCTGCATCGACAACGAAATCCACACCATGGCGGGCGTGGAGCTGCGGGAAAAATGCTTTGCCATCATGCAGGCCCAAGGAGTCGAAGAACCCGCCGGGCGGGCGAAAATCACCCCCGGCTACAACCTGCCCGCGAAATACGTTCTGCACACCGTCGGCCCCATCGTCAATGGCCCTCTGACCAAGAGCCATCGCCACCTCCTCGCCTCCTGCTACCGTGCCTGCCTGTCGCTGGCCGCTGAATACGAATGCCGCACCGTGGCCTTCTGCTGCATTTCCACCGGCGTGTTCATGTTCCCCAACCAACCGGCAGCCGAAATCGCCGTAGAAACGGTCCGGCAATACTACGAAAAAACCGGCAGTCAGATGAAAGTGATTTTCAACGTATTCAAAGACGAGGATTTTTTGATTTATCACCGGCTTTTATCATAGACTGCCGGAAACAAAGAACAACCCCTGAATTCACGCTGTCAAATTTGCCAACACGGTCGGCAAATTTCTTACATCGATCATATATCCCCTGTTCGTGAGGGGAATCACCCACTCCGAGGAAAGTAAATTCCACAAAATCGAAGCGGCAAAGGAGACAGGATTATGAAATTATTTTTATGCTCACATTTTTCCAATGTAGGAAATTTGATGAAAGAAGCCATCGAAGGGAAAAAAGTCGCTTTCATCCCCACGGCGTCCATTCATGAAGGGTATACGGGCTATGTCGGTTCCGCGCGGAAATTATTCAAAAAACTGGGCACCGCCGTGACAGAAATGGATATTGCCAGCGAGAAGTATGCCGCGGTCAAATCCGTTTTTGAAACTGCGGATGTGATTTATTTTACCGGCGGTAATTCCTTTTTCCTCATCGACCAATTACGAAAGAATGGCATCGATGAATTGCTGAAGAAGCAGTTGTCCAAGGGAAAACTGCTGATTGGCGAATCGGCCGGAGCGATTGTATGCGCACCAACGATTTCATATATTGAACGGATGGATGAAAAACCGAGGAATTATTCGCAAAAGGATGATGTCGGCCTGCATCTGATCGATTTCTATGTCCTGCCCCATTATCTTACCGCGCCGTTTAAGAAAGTGACGGCTCAGATTGCAGAAGAATTTTCCCATTTGGAGTTGTGTCCGATCAATAACGCACAAGCGATTATCGTAGAGGGCTCGTCTAAAAAAGTCATCGGCAACTAAAAAAAGGATAATCAAAAGCGGAGGCTAAAGTAACTCTAAATGAACGAGTAAGCGCTGACGCTCCGCGGATAAAGCTGCATCGTCCGTTTTTCCATATAGGAAATACGATATTTTCTTTTTCAAGCAAATGTTCCACGTGAAACATTTTTCGGAGAAAATTTTCCCGGAAAAGAACATACTGATCGATACCGCAGCCAAAGAAAAACCGCCATGCCCCACACAGTTCTGTGCCGGGCATGGCGGTTTTTGTTGTGTAAGGACGCGCCCCTCAATGCTCCATGTCGTGGAGGGTGACGCGCTTTCTAAAGACCCAGTAAGTCCAGCCCTGATAGATGAGAACCACCGGGACGAGGCAGGCGGCGGCGATGGTCATGACGGTCAGGGTGTAGGGCGAGGAAGCGGCGTTGTAGATGGTGAGACTGTACGCCGGGTTCATGTTGGAGATCATGAGGTTGGGAAAGAGCGCCGCGAAGACCCCCACCGTCGTCAAGACGATGGCGGCGGAAGTGAGGGCGAAGGCGGGAGCCGGCCGCCCCCTGAAGAAGCAGACGTAGCCGACGATGAAGACGACGGCGGCGGCGATGAGGAGGAGCGGCGCCACGGTCATGGAGAAGATGTCCGTGTGTACCGCCGTGAGGCCGAGATAGGCGGCGAAGACGACGATGGCCACCAGCCCGACCCGGCGCCCCATCCGCGATACCCGCTCTTCGAGAGGACTATGGGATAGGCGAAGGAGCAGGAACGCCGCCCCGTGGAAGGAGAAAACGAAGAGAAACGCCAAGCCGCCGACAATGGTGTAGCCGGACAGAAGATCCAGCATTTTCCCGATGTAGATCATGTTGGCGTTGATCTCCAGGCCCGCGCAGAGGTTCGCCACCGTGACGCCCCAGAGGAAGGCCGGGAGGGCGCTCCCGAAAGAGACGGCCCAGTCCCAGAAATTGTGCCACTCGGGAAAGGCGCTGCGATTTCTAAGCTCGATCCCTGCACCGCGCAGGATGAGCGCCATGAGAAGAAGGAAGAGGGGCAGATAAAAGGCGCTGAAAAGGGTAGCGTACACGTGGGGAAAGGCGGCGAAGAGCGCGCCCCCCGCCGTGATCATCCACACTTCGTTGCCGTCCCAGACAGGGGCGATGGTATGGAGGAGCAGCCGCCGCTCCTTGGAATCGTCGGTGATGAAGGGGGCGAGATGCCCGACGCCGTAGTCAAAGCCCTCCAAGAGGAAAAAGCCCGAAAAGAGGACGGTGATGAGGATGAACCAAACGATATTGAGATCCATCAGATATTCCTCCATTCCTGAGCGTCAGCCGGAGTACGGCGGATATAGCGCAGCGCCGCGTAGAGACCGGCGATCGCCAGGACGAAATAAATGGCGGTGTAGCCGATCACGGTGAAGAGGACCTCCCGGGCGCTGACCATCGGCGAAAAGCCCGCCGCCGTCTTTTGCAAACCGTAAACGAGCCACGGCTGGCGGCCGACCTCAGCGATGATCCAGCCGAACGTATTGCAGAGGAAAGGCAGCGGCAGGGCCAGAATGGAAAGGTGCAGCAGCCATTTCCAATCCTTTCCGCGCCAGCGCATGAAAACCACGGCCGCCGCTAACGCGAGCATCATGCCGCCTGTCGCCAGCATGATGCGAAAGCTCCAGAAAACGAGGGTGACAGGCGGATAATATTTATCCGGCCCGTATTGCGCCATATACATTTCCTGCAGCTCCTTAATACCCTTCACTTCGCCTTCAGGACGATTGTAAAGCATAAGAGAGAGGGCATAGGGGACTTCAAAAGCCATGCTGTTTTCCTGTTTATTTTCATCGATCAAGGCAAAGACGGTAAAGGGCGCCGGGCTGGCGCTCTCCCAGAGAGCTTCCATGGACGCGAGCTTCATGGGCTGCACTTGACCAATCTGCTGCGCCTGCATGTGGCCGGTACCCATCGCCGCCATCAGACCGACGATGGTGTACACCGCCGCCGCACCCAGACACTTGCGAAAGGCCGGAGCCGCGGGGCCTTTTTGCAGCATTTTGTAGGCCGAGATCGCAAGGATGAGGCAGCCTCCCGTCGCCATGCAGGCGAACAGGGTGTGGAAGAATTGCAGAATCGCGTAGGGGTTCGTGATGAGCGCGACGAAATCCGTCATCTCCACGCGATTATTTCGGAGAGCGTACCCTACCGGGTGCTGCATGAAGGAATTAGCCACGAGGATCCAGAACGCCGACAGGTTGCTGGCGATCGCCACCATCCAGATACAGACGCAGTGGAGCTTCGGCGACAGCTTTTTGCGGCCGAATACCCAGAGGCCGAGGAAGGTCGACTCTAAAAAGAACGCGGAGAGCGCTTCCAACGCGAGGGGAGCGCCAAAAATATCGCCCATAAACCGGGCGTATTCCGACCAGTTCATACCGAAATGGAATTCCTGGACGATGCCGGTCACGACGCCAAGGCCGAAATTGATGAGAAAAACGACGCCGAAAAATTGCACGAGACCGCGACATTCCTGCCGTACCGTTTCGTCCTTGGCCTTCAGCGAATACGTCTGAAGGAGCGCCAGAAAGAGCGACAGACCGAGGGTGAGAGGCACGAAGAGGAAATGGTACGTCGTAGTGATGGCAAACTGCCATCGGGACAGAATAAGCACGTCCATAATAGCCCTTCTTTCCTGGAATCAATTCTTCTTAACCTTGCTCTAATTATAAAACGTTAACGAAATAAATTCAATCTTTTATTTGATTTCGACGTTTAAAAAAAGTCCTCAAAAGCTTTCCCGGCTGGGAAGCAGGGCCTTCGCGCGCCTTGACAGCCGCTATAAAAATCATTACAATAATTACGTATAGTTATGCCACATACTATCATTGTTTTGCTGTACTTAAAGAAATTAAAAATGGAAAAATGAGAAAAGAAGGAGGTGTGTATTATCGTTGAATTATCATTAGCGGTAATACTGGCTTTGATCGTCGGCGCAGGCGGCGGTTATATGGTGCGCAAACAGCAGGCAGAGTCGCGGATCGGCTCGGCGGAAGAAGAAGCGAAGCGTATCGTAGCCGACGCGGAAAGCAGGGGCGAGGCCAAGAAAAAAGAGGCCATGCTCGAAGCGAAGGAAGAAATTCAGCGCCAACGCCAGGAGCTTGATCGTGATATGAAAGAACGGCGCGGCGAGATTTCGCGGCAGGAGCGCCGACTGGGACAAAAGGAAGAAAATCTCGACCGGAAGCTGGACGCGCTGGAAAAGAAAGAGGAAGCGCTGATCGCCCGGGACGAGGAGCTGGCGAAAGAACGCGAATCTATCGCCGCGCTGCACGAAAAGCAAAAAGCCGAGCTGGAACGCATCTCAAATCTGACGACCGAAGAAGCGAAAACGATGCTGATGTCGGAAGCCGAGGATGAAATGCGTCACGAAAAGGCGAAGATGATCAAGGAATACGAGCAGCAGGCGAAGGACGAGGCGGATAAACGGGCCCGCGACATCGTATCGCAGGCGATACAGCGCTGCGCGGCGGATCACGTCGCGGAGACGACGGTTTCCGTCGTGGCGCTGCCGAACGACGAGATGAAGGGCCGTATCATCGGCCGCGAGGGCCGCAATATCCGGGCTTTAGAGACTCTGACCGGGGTGGATCTCATCATCGACGACACGCCGGAAGCGGTCATCCTGTCCGGCTTTGACCCGGTGCGCCGGGAAGTAGCCCGCATCGCGTTGGAGAAGCTCATCACCGACGGGCGCATTCATCCGGCCCGCATCGAGGAAATGGTAGACAAAGCAAAGCGCGAGGTCGATCAGCGGATCAAGGAGGCCGGGGAGCAGGCGACGTTCGATACCGGCGTGCATGGACTGCATCCGGAGATCATTAAGCTTCTCGGACGGCTCAAATATCGCACGAGTTACGGGCAGAACGTGCTCAACCATTCCATCGAGGTCTCTCATCTGGCCGGCGTTATGGCGGCCGAGCTGGGCGTCGACGTAATGCTGGCAAAGCGCGGCGGGCTCCTCCACGATATCGGGAAATCGGTGGATCGCGAGGGCGAGGGCACGCATGTGACCATCGGCGTCGACATCGCCAAGAAGTACCGCGAATCACCGGAAGTCATCAATGCCATTGCCGCCCATCACGGCGACGAAGAGGCGACGACGGTTGAAGCGGTTCTCGTCGCGGCGGCGGACGCCATTTCGGCGGCGCGGCCCGGCGCCCGGCGCGAGAGTCTGGAGTCGTATCTCAAGCGGCTTACGCGCCTTGAGGAGATCGCCAAGGGCTTTGACGGCGTCGATAACTGCTATGCCATTCAGGCGGGGCGCGAAATCCGCGTAATGGTGAAGCCGGATAAGGTGGACGATGTGGCGTCCATCGCGCTGGCGCACGATATCGTCAAGAAAATCGAGTCGGAGCTTGAATATCCGGGACAGATCAAGGCGACGATTATTCGGGAAACGCGCGTGGTTGACTATGCGAAATAAAGGGTATATAGTATAAGCAAGGCAAGGAATTTCGGAGGATGTTGTGAAAGTCAATTGCAGCATCCTCCTTTTTTCCGCG
>ERZ772764.1048-NODE-1048-length-17876-cov-6.062005_pt1 | contig 17876 bp, 13 predicted proteins | sample MGYA00512163_ERZ772764 | MGnify/ENA primary metagenome ERZ772764 (study PRJEB29015, sample SAMEA2737903) | human oral metagenome | biome: human oral; feature: human-associated habitat; material: dental | place: China | collected 2094 ... | reverse complement strand
TACCCAGCCAAGAGATGAAGCCGGTTAAGCTTGAAGCGGCCAGAATATATTCATAGGCGTGGTCGTTGAAAATTTCGATTAAAAACAGCAACAGCACCACCACGGCCGTAGCCAGCACCGAACGTACCGGTACGCCGAAGCGGTTGACCTTGCGGAAGCTCTTGTATGCCATGCCGCTTTTACCCATGGCATACAACATGCGCACGGAAGCATACATACCCGAATTGCCGGCAGAGAGGATGGAAGTGAGGATGACCGCATTCATCACCGCTGCCGCCATGGCCAAACCGGCACGTTCAAACACCAGCGTAAACGGCGATTTGGCAATTTCTTCCACGCTTTCCGCGCCCAACAACTCCGGGCTGGTATAGGGAATCAGCAGGCCGATCACCAAAATAGCCAGAATGTAGAAAATCAGGATACGCCAGAACACCTGTTTTACAGCTTTCGGGATGCTTTCTTTCGGGTTTTCCGATTCGCCGGCGGTGATGCCGATCAGCTCCGTCCCCTGAAACGAGAAACCGGCAATCAGGAACACGCCCAGCATGGTTAAGAAGCTACCTGAAAAACCATCGCCTAAAAACGGCGCGTCGCCCACGGTAAAGTTAGCCAGACCCACATAGTCGCCGCCGAGAATACCGAAAATCGTCAGCATGCCCACGCCGAGAAATACGACTACCGTAACCACTTTAACCAGTGAAAACCAATATTCCGATTCGCCGAAAGCTTCTACCGACAATAAATTCAGCAGCACAATCAACCCGAAGAACAGCAGGCTCCAGCCCCAGGGCGGCATAAAGCGCATCGGCTCCCAATACGTGATGACCAGCGCGGCAATGGAAATGTCTACTGCTACGGTGATGACCCAGCTAAACCAATAGTTCCAGCCCAAGGCATAACCCAGCGAGGGATCGACAAACTTGGCGGCATAAGTGGAAAACGAGCCGGACACCGGCAGATGGGTGGCCATTTCACCCAATGAGGTCATCAGGAAATACACCATCAGGCCGATGGCGGCATAAGCCACCAAGGCGCCGCCCGGGCCCGCCATATGGATGGCGCTGCCGCTGGCCATAAACAGGCCGGTGCCGATGCTGCCGCCAATGGCAATCATCGAGAGATGGCGGGTTTTCAGGTTGCGGCGGATTTTGTTTTTGTTGGCCTGCGTGGCAGCAGGGTTGGCCGCGGTTGAAGGGTTTGGGTTCGGTGTACTCATGCTCTATTTCTCCTAACCAGGCTGCCTAATGGCAGCCAAACCGAAACGGAAACTTTGGCAAAACTGCAAATTAGCAAAGATTCCCTTCTTAACTTTGGGGGCATTATAGGAGCAATTACCACCCGCTAAAACAGCTTAAACCAGCAGTTAAATCAAATAAACGGCATATGCTGCCATTTTTAATAGAAACATTACTCGAAACAAGAGCTTCTGATTTGCCTGAGAACAGCTTGATACTTAGCTTTGCGCGAGATTTTGAGCTGCCGAACCCAGCTGCAATAACGTATCATAAACACCACATCCGCCCACTTGAGGCTACCTGAAAACCGTCTATTTTCGATATTGAGTTTTCAGGTAGCCTTTGGCTCTAGCGATTGCGCCAATCCACGCCGCAGGCTGCGGCCATTTCGATGGCGGCTTCGGGGGCGTGGCTGCCGGCAGGGTAGGGTTGGGGTTCGGGTTGGCGTACCGCCCAGTCGTCGAGCACGGGCTGGAGCCAGCGCCAGGCGGCTTCGAGTTCGTCGCTGCGCATGAAGAGGGCGAGTTTGCCGTCTATCGCGTCGAGCAGCAGGCGCTCATAAGCGTCGGCACGGCGTTCGGGGAAGATTTTGAGCAAGTCTAAATCCAGTGCGGCTTCGTGCACGCACAGGCTGGTGCCGGGGGCTTTCATTTGTAGAAACAGCTTCACGGATTCCTGCGGCTGCAGGCGCACGCTGATGCGGTTGGGCGAGCCGCCGCAGCCGAATACGGGGTGGGCTTCGGGCCAGAAGTGGAGCACGATTTCGGCCAGCCGCCCGGCCATGCGTTTGCCGCTGCGTAACAGGAAGGGCACGCCGCGCCAGCGCGGGTTGTCGATTTCGGCGCGCAGGGCGATGAAGGTTTCGGTGCGGCTTTGCGGGGCTACGTTGGCTTCTTCGCGGTAGCCGCACACGTTTTCGCCCCGGATTTGGCCGGCGGTGTATTGGCCGCGCACCACATCGGCGCGCACGCTGTAGGCGTTGAAGGGCTTGAGTGCGCGCAAGACGTTGAGCTTGGCGTTGCGCACGTCGCTATCGCCGAGCGACAGCGGCGGCTCCATCGCGGTGAAGCACAAAAGCTGCAACAGGTGGTTTTGCAGCATATCGCGCAGGGCGCCGGTTTGGTCGTAGAACTCGCCGCGTTTTTCCACGCCGAGCTCTTCGGCAATGGTGATTTCCACGGCGCGAATTTGGGCGGCACACCACAGCGGCTCGAACAGGCGGTTGGCAAAGCGCAGGGCAAGCAGGTTTTGCACGGGCTCTTTGCCGAGATAATGGTCGATACGGTAGATCTGCTCTTCGCGGAAGAAGGCGGCCACGGCGGTGTTGATGCTTTGCGCGGAGGCAAGGTCGTGGCCGAGCGGTTTTTCCAGCACGATGCGGGTTGCGGGGCGGTTCAGCCCGGCGGCGGCCAGATGGCGGCAGATGGGCATGAAATAGTGCGGCGCAGTGGAAAGGTAAACCACCAGGGCGCGGCTGTTTTGCCCGGCTTCGGCGCCGAGCAGCGCGGCAAGGTGGTGGAATTGTTCGGCGTTTTCAGCGTCTACGGGCAGGTAGTTGATGCGTTGGCAGAAGGTATGCCACGTTTCGGCTTCGAGGTTGGGAATATGCGGCCGGGCGGATTCCTCTACTTTTTTCAGGTAGCCTTCGCGCCCTAAATCGCGGCGGCCAAGGCCGATGAAGCGGCCGCCCGGGTACAGCGTGCCGGCGGCATGGGCTTGATAGAGGGCGGGCAGCAGCTTGCGCATCACGAGGTCGCCGGTGCCGCCGAAGAAGACGATATCGAAAGGGGTAGGCATAGTTGGATAGGCCGTTAAGAAAAACAGGCGCATTATAGCCCTGCCGTCAGGCTACCTGAAAATTTAGCATCGGCTCAGGTACAATACGGCGTTTTCATTTGATACGGGCACACCACCATGTTCAACCACAGCGAACAAACCCTGCGCGACGTTTGCGCCCAAGCCCTCGAGCTGGCCAAAGCCGGCGGCGCCACCGCGGCCGAAGCCGACGTGAGCGAATCCATCGGCCAATCCGTGCAGGTGCGGCTGCAGGAAATCGAGCACATCGAATACCAGCAAGACAAATCGCTCGACCTCACCGTGTATGTAGGCCGTCGCAAAGGCCGCGCCAGCACCGCCGATTTCTCCCCCGCCGCCATTGCCGACACCGTGCGCGCCGCGCTCGACATCGCCCGCTACACCGCCGAAGACCCCTGCGCCGGCCTGGCCGAAGCCTCCCTGATGGCCACCGAATTTCCCGATTTGCAAAGCTACCACGAATGGCCGCTGAGCACCGCCGAAGCTGCCGAACTCGCCCGCCGCAGCGAAGCTGCCGCCCGCGCCGCCGATTCCCGCATCACCAATTCCGAAGGCGCCCACATCCAAACCGGCCACTACCAATATGTATACGGCAACAGCCACGGCTTTATGCAACACCAGCGCAGCAGCCGCCACAGTCTGTCTTGCAGCGTGGTGGCCGGAAGCGGCAGCGGCATGCAGCGCGATTATTGGTACGACCTCGCCCGCAGCAGCGCCGATTTGGACACACCCGAACACATCGGCCAAACCGCCGCCCGCCGCGCCGTGCAGCGCCTCGGTGCACAAAGCCTGCCCACCGGCAGCCACCCCGTGCTATTCGATGCCACCGTTTCAGGCAGCCTCATCGGCCACCTCGCCGGCGCACTCAGCGGCGGCGCGCTCTACCGCCAAACCAGCTTCCTGCAAGACAGCATCGGCCGCCAAATCCTCCCCGCCGCACTCAGCCTGCGCGAAGAGCCGCACCTGCCCAAAGCGCTGGCCAGCACCGCCTTCGATGCCGAAGGCGTCGCCACCCGCCCCCGCTTCGTGATTGAAAACGGCATCATCCAAGGCTACTTCCTCAGCAGCTACAGCGCCCGCAAACTCGGCCTGCCCACCACCGCCAACGCCGGCGGCGCCCACAACCTCATCCTCAGCCACACCCACCCAAGCCAGGTCGAGCTCCTGCGCGAAATGGGCAGCGGCCTGCTTGTTACCGAGCTCATGGGGCAAGGCGTCAACACCCTCACCGGCGACTACTCGCGCGGCGCCGCCGGCTTTTGGGTGGAAAACGGCCAAATCGCCTACCCCGTGCAGGAAATTACCATCGCCAGCCGCCTGCAAGACATGCTGCCCAACATCGCCGGCGCCGCCAACGACGCCCTCAAACGCAGTGCACACAAAACTGGTTCCCTGCTGCTCGAACAGATGACCGTGGCCGGGCATTGAACGGGCGTGCGCCGGATGCGGTGAAAGAGGCTACCTGAAAACGCGGCTGCAACGAATTGAACCTGCCGCATTGCCGTTTTCAGGTAGCCTTTTCTATCCTTGCGGGCAGGCATGCTGGCGCAGTAAACTGCTTGCACAATGATTTTCGGCAGGGCATGCCTGAGGAGGAGCTGTGTTTTACCAAGTTATTGCGTTGCTTTTATGGAGCAGTGCTTTCATTGCGGCCAAATATTCCTACACGATGATGGATCCGCTGATGATGCTGCTGTTCCGGTTGGGGATTGCGGCTTTGCTGGTGTTGCCGCCTTGCCTGCGCTATTGGCGGACTATTGAACGGCGCTATTGGCCGGGGCTGTTATGGCTGTCGTTTTTAAATTATGTGGTGGTGCTGGCTTTGCAGTTTTGGGGGCTGAAGTTCACTTCAGCGGCGAGTACGTCCACCATTGCGGGGCTGGAACCGCTGTTAACGGTGTTTATCGGCCATTTCTTTTTTCACGACCGTGCCGAGTGGTACCACTGGCTGTGTGGACTGCTGGCCTTTATCGGCGTGGCGCTTTTGATTGCGGGTGGCGGCGAGGGTGGCGACATCAGTTTGCTGGGCTGCTTGATGGTGTTGGGCGGTGGGGTGGTGTTCTGTGCCACATTGCGCCCGACACAGAAGATGATCGCGGCTATCGGTGCACCGGCGTTTACGTCGTTGTCAATGGGGTTGGCACCTTTGTTGTGTTTGCCGGTGAGCCTGTTGCTCGCGGATGATTTGCATATTGGCTGGAATTTGCCGGGCACGTTGGGGCTGCTGTATTTGGGGGTGTGTTGCAGTTGGTTGTCGTACACTTGTTGGAACAAGGGCATGACCAGTGTGTCGTCGAATGTGTCGGGTATGCTGACGGCCTCGGAGCCGATTTTCGGCACGCTGCTGGCGGTGTTGATTTTGGGTGAGCAGATTTCGGCCATGTCGCTGGCGGGCGTGGTACTGGTGATTTCGGCCACGGTAGGTTCGGTGGTGATGCCGAAATGGCTGGAGCGGCAGCGATCGTAGCCGTAGCTTGTCCATATTTTCAGGTAGCCTTCGGATAGGGGCTACCTGAAAATTTATCTGATGTAGTTGAACAAATATGAATAAAGGCTACCTGAAAAAAGGGCAGGCTAGATGCATTCTCCCGTGTGCAGCCTGCTTTTTCAGGTAGCCTGAATGAAATAATGTGTGCAAAAAAGCGACTGCAAGGCAGGGTTTGTTTGCTTTAGCGCAGGGTTTGTGCGGGAGGCGTGTTTCTGCCCTTGCTGGCGGTTATATGGGTGTAGTATACTGTTTACACTATAGTTTTTCGGCAGGATGTGCCTGAGGGGGAGCTGTGTTTTACCAAATTATTGCGCTGCTTTTATGGAGCAGCGCTTTTATTGCGGCCAAATATACCTACACGATGATGGAGCCGGAGCTTATGTTGTTGTTTCGGCTGACGATTGCTTCTGTTCTGGCCCTGCCGCTGTGTTTGCGCTATTGGCGGCAGATTGATGCGCGGTATTGGCGGGGTTTGCTGTGGCTGTCGTTTTTGAATTATGTGATGGTGATGATACCGGAATTTGTGGGGGTGAAATACACGTCGGCCGCCAGCGCCACCACGATTATCGGTTTGAGCCCGATTTTAACGGTGTTTATCGGCCACTTCTTTTTCCACGACCGGGCGCATTGGTTTGTGTGGCTGTGCGGGGTGGCGGCGTTTGCCGGGGTGGCGCTGCTGATTGCGGGCGGTAAGAGCAGCGGGGAAATCAGCCTTTGGGGCTGCACGCTGGTGATGCTGGGCAATACGGTGTTTTGTGCGGTATTGCGCCCTTCGCAGAAGATGATTGAAAAGGTGGGGGTGCAGGCGTTTACTTCGATAACGATGGCGGTAGCGCCGCTGCTGTGCCTGCCGGCAAGTTTGACGCTGGCCGACAGCCTGCATATCGATTGGAATTGGCGCGGCACGCTGGGGCTGGTGTATTTGGGGGTGTGTTGCAGCTGGCTGGCCTACAATTTATGGAATATCGGGATGAAAACGGTGTCGGCGAATTTTTCGGGCATTTTGTCGGCGCTGGGTCCGATTTTCGGGGCGTGGCTGGCGGTGTTGATTTTGGGTGAGCGGATTTCGGCACTGTCGTGGCTGGGGATTGTGTTGGTGGTGGCGGCTACTTTGGCGGCGGTGTTTGTGCCGAAATGGTTGAGGCGTAGGGAAGTGGCGCAAGGGGTTCGTTATGTGGAATAAGTAGGCAAAGAAGAGGCTACCTGAAAATGTGTGCGGCAACGAAGTTTAAACGCAGCACAGCAAGCTCTAAGATTTCAGGTAGCCTCATCCACAAAACAGGCCGCCCCATTTTGGAGCGGCCTGTTTGTTTACAACCTAAGGCTTAGTGATGGCAACCGCAGGCTTTCATGTCGATAACCATACGGCCTTGGATTTTGCCGTCGCGCATTTCTTGGAAAATGGTGTTGGCTTCGTCCAGCTGGCGCAGCTGCACCACGGGCACCACGATGCCTTCGGCACCGAATTGGAAGGCTTCTTCCAAGTCTTTGCGCGTACCCACCAGTGAGCCCACCACTTCGATGCCGTCCAGCACCAGGCGCGGAATCGACAAATCCATGGTTTCGGGCGGTAGCCCAACGGCCACCACGCGGCCGCAAGCGCGCACGCAATCCACAGCGGAATTGAATGCAGCGCGGGACACGGCAGTTACCACGGCGGAGTGTGCGCCGCCGGTTTTCTCTTGAATGAACTTGGCAGCGTCTTGTTTGGCCGGGTTTACGATCAAATCAGCGCCGGATTCTTTGGCCAGAGCCAGTTTGTCGTCGTTGATGTCTACGGCGATCACGTGTGCGCCGAATACTTTCTTGGCGTATTGCACGGCCAGGTTGCCCAAGCCGCCCGCGCCGTAGATAGCAATCCACTGACCAGGCGCAGCGCCGGCCACTTTGATGGCTTTATAGGTGGTTACGCCGGCGCAGGTGATGCTGCTGGCCTGGGCGGGATCGAGGCCTTCGGGCACTTTCACCGCATAATCGGCTTTCACCACGCAGTGGGTGGCCATGCCGCCGTCGGCGGTGTAACCGGCGTTCAGCACGCTGCGGCAGAAGGTTTCGCGGCCGGTGATGCAGTATTCGCAGTGGCCGCAGCTGGCAAACAGCCAGGCAATGCTCACGCGGTCGCCCACTTTCAGGGTGGTTACATCCGGCGCAACCTGTTTCACGATGCCGATGCCTTCGTGGCCGAGCACGCGGCCGGGTTTTTTACCGTAGTCGCCGGCAGCCACGTGCAAGTCGGTGTGGCACACGCCGCAGTATTCCACTTCCACCAGCGCTTCGCCCGCGCCCACGGCAGGGATGTCGCGCTCAACGATTTCTACGTTACCGTCGCATTGGGGGGTAACAACTGCTGCTTTCATTTTCATGGCTATGATCCTTGTGCTGATTGGTTGATTAGGGGGACTACTCGGCTGGAAGTATGCACTTTTTCCAAGCCGGTAGTCAAGGTTTGGGCATGAAATAACTGGTTGATTTAAATAATGTTATATTATAACTCTCGCTTAGATTGGGTTGCTTGAACAGAGGCTATCTGAAAGCAGCGCGGGCAGGGCGGATAGCGTAGTTTGGCAGCGTCGGGTTTCGCTTGTTTTACGGCTTGCGGTGGGAAATTATTGCGATATTATCTTTGCCGAAGCATACGGTTTCTGACGGATGGCGAAGCTTGCGCTTTCAGGTAGCCTGCCTGCTGTTTCATTTGCTAGAATGCCCATTCCTCAACCACTTTGCCGCGATGCCCGCCATGTCTGTTTACACCAGCGTTTCCGATCAAGAAATCCGCCAGTTTTTAGAAGACTACGACTTAGGGGGCTTCGTGTCGTTGCAAGGCATTGCCCAAGGCGTAACCAACAGCAACTATTTCCTCGACACCGACCGCGGCCGCTATGTGCTCACCATCTTCGAGGTGCTCACCCGCGAAGAGCTGCCATTTTTCATGGACCTGAGCCAGCACCTCAGCCGCAACGGCGTGGCCTGCCCCGCGCCCATTCCCCGCCGCGACGGGCGCTTCGACAGCACGCTCGCCGGCAAACCCGCCTGCCTCGCCACCTTCCTCAACGGCCGCGACACCGCCGTGCCCGAAGCCGCCCAGTGCTTCCACACCGGCGCCATGCTCGCCAAAATGCACATTGCCGGGCAGAGCTTCGGCCAAAGCATGCCCAACCCGCGCCATGCCGCCTGGTGGGAAGCCGAAAGCCGCCGCCTGCTGCCCTGCCTGAGCAGCGAAGATGCCGCGCTGCTGCAAGACGAAATCGCCTTTCTCGCCGCCCACCCCGACAGCCACCTGCCCCACGGCATCATCCATGCCGACCTGTTCAAAGACAACGTGTTGCTCGACGGCATTCAGGTAGCCGGCTTCATCGATTTCTACTACGCCTGCAACGGCAGCTTCATGTACGACCTCGCCATCGCCGTAAACGACTGGGCGCGCCTGGCCGACAACCGCATCGACCCGCAGTTGCAGCAAGCCTTTATGCGCGGCTATCAAAGCGTGCGCCCCCTCACCCCCGCCGAACAGGCCTACCTGCCCATTGCCCACCGCGCCGGCTGCATCCGTTTCTGGGTGTCCCGCCTGCTCGACTACCATTTCCCGCAGGGCGGCGAAATGACCTTCGTGAAAGACCCCGACGTTTTCCGCGACCTGCTGCTTTATTTCCGCCAAAGCCCCGCCCCCGCCGCAACCGGCCAAGCCCCGTTTAACCTCGAAGGCAAAGCGTTCCAACCCGCCGAAGCAGGCCATGCAGGCGAAACGCCCGAACGCTGCCGCTTCCGCCAAGACGGCGACACCGTGTGGGCGGAATACCAAGGCGGCGGCATCCGCAAAGGCTTCTTGCTCGGCCGCTACACCGAGCGCAGCAGCATCGCCTACACCTGCCAACACCTCACCCTCGCCGGAGCCGCCCACAGCAGCAGCGGCCGCCTGCGCATCGAAACCCTGCCCGACAGCCGCCTGCGCCTGCATTTGTTCGGCGAAGACGGCGAAGCAATATGGGAGGAGTGTGCGCCGTAAGTCGGGAGGGACAGGGAAAGGCTACCTGAAAACGTAGCGCAGCGAAGTTTCTGCGTAGCTAAAATTTCAGGTAGCCTTTGGTTAAATAAGTGTGTAAGTTGTGCTGGGAAACCCAACATTCCACACTTTAATTTGTTGGGTCACGCCTGCGGTTCCAGCCTACTTTTGCTCAATAATCAGCATAAGGTCGGAAAAATACAATGAGGGATAAATTAATTATATTTTTTATGTCCGTTATATCGCTATTTGCAAGTGTATTTGTTATTTTTATAATTGATACTGTTGCAATTATTGCTACACACGCTTATCAAGGTAGGCTTGGTTCCGATACAACAGCATATATTCTAATCTTCTTTGATGATCCTACCTTTTTAAATATACTAATTGCTATCCCTTTGGGATCTATCTTTTTGGCGCTTATCTGTCGGAATTAGCAAGAACTGATATGAGTTGCCCATTATCCCAAGCTGTGTATGCATACCGTACAAACTCTATACTCTCCACAACATGAAAGGCTACCTGAAAGTTTCAGGTAGCCTTTTTTGATTGCCGTCAGTATTACACCGCCACTTGCGCTTTGATGTGCGGGTGCGGGTCGTAGTTTTGCAGCTCGAAGTCTTCAAAGCGGAAGTCGAACAGGTTTCGCACTTCGGGGTTGAGCTGCATTTGCGGCAGGGCTCGCGGCTCTCGGGTGAGCTGGAGGCGGGCTTGCTCGAAGTGGTTGCTGTAGAGGTGGGCGTCGCCGAAGGTGTGGATGAACTCGCCGGGTTGCAGGCCGCATACTTGCGCCATCATCATGGTAAGCAGGGCATAGCTGGCGATATTGAATGGCACGCCGAGGAAGACGTCGGCGCTGCGTTGGTATAGCTGGCAGGAGAGGCGGCCTTCGGCCACGTAAAATTGAAACAGGGCGTGGCAGGGGGGCAGGGCCATTTCGTCGACGAGGGCGGGATTCCAGGCGGATACGATGAGGCGGCGGCTGTCGGGGTGGCGTTTGATTTGCTCGACAACGTTGGCGATTTGGTCGATATGCCGGCCATCGGGGGCGGGCCAGGAGCGCCATTGGTAGCCGTATACGGGGCCGAGGTCGCCGTTTTCGTCGGCCCATTCGTCCCAGATGGAGACGTTGTTTTCTTTCAGGTAGCGGATGTTGGTGTCGCCTTTGAGAAACCAAAGGAGCTCGTGGATGATGGAGCGCAGGTGGAGCTTTTTGGTGGTGAGCAGGGGAAAGCCTTGGGCGAGGTCGAAGCGCATTTGGTGGCCGAATACGGAACGGGTGCCGGTGCCGGTGCGGTCGGATTTGTCGATGCCGTGGCTGAGGATGTGCTGCATGAGGTGGAGGTAGGGTTGCATGGTGTTGGGTGGTGGAAATATGGAAATGGCGTATTGTACACGTTTGGGGGTGTGGGGAGAAAAGGGAAAGGCTACCTGAAGATTTCAGGTAGCCTTTTTATAGGGAATGAAGAATGTTACTGCGCTGGATTGCCTTGCCGTGCTGGCTGCGGTTCGCTGTCTTGTCCCATCCGCATTTTAATCCGCTATAGCGGGCGCGGGGGTTATTCCAAATCGAAGCAGCCGACGGTTTCGACGTGGGCGGTTTGGGGGAACATGTTGACGATGCCGGCGTTGCGGAAGCGGTAGCCTTTGCCCACGAGTACGGCGGCATCGCGGGCGAAGGTGGCGGGGTTGCAGGAAACGTACACGATGCGGCGCGGGAGGTAGGGGGCGTGCAGGGCTTGGACGAGGGCATAGGCGCCGCTGCGGGGCGGGTCGAGCAGGATTTTGTCGAAATAGCCCCAGCCGGCGACGGTGTGTTCGGTGGTTTGGAAGAGGTCGGCGCTGTGGAAGCGGGTGCGTTCGGCGAGGTGGTTGAGGCGTGCGTTTTGGCTGGCACGTTCGGTGAGTGCGGGTGAGCCTTCGATGCCGATGACTTGTGCGCCGGCGGCGGTTATGGGGAGGCTGAAGTTGCCGAGGCCGCAGAAAAGGTCGGCGATGCGTTCGCCGGGTTGGGGCTGCAGCAGCTGCATGGCGCGGGCAACGAGCAGGATGTTGGCGGCGGGATTGACTTGGGTGAAGTCGCCGGGGCGGTAGGGGAGGGTGAGGGCGTATTCGGGCAGGCTGTAGCTGAGTTGAGGGCTGTCTGGCAGGAGGGGTTGGGCGGGCCGGTGTGGGGTTTGCAGCCAGATGTGCCAGTTGGCGGGCAGGCTTTGGGCGTGTTGGATGAGGTGGGCGCGGGCGGCTTTGGGAAGGTATTCGGTGTGCAGGGTGAGGCTGTTGGCGGCGGGGCTGTGGTGCAGTTCGATGGTGCGGATGGGGGTGTGCAGGCGGTTGAGCTGCAGCAGCAGGGCGCGGGTGTTGCTCAGTTGGCTGGCAAGCTGGGGGGCGAGGATGGGGCATTGTTGGATGTCGATAATGCGGTGGCTGCTGCGGCTTTGGAAACCGAGGGTAGTGCGGCCTTGGCTGTGGTGGGCGCTGAGGCGGGCGCGGTGGCGGTAGCCCCAGGCTTGGCCGTAGATGGGGGGTAGGAGGTATTGGGGGCGGACTTTGCCGAGGCGTTGGAGTTGGTCTTCGAGGATGCGTTGTTTGTAGGCTACCTGAACGTTGCTGTGGACGTGTTGGAGGGTGCAGCCGCCGCATTGGTTGTAGTGGGGGCAGGCGGGGGCGGTGCGGTAGGGGGAGGGGGTGAGGATGCGGGTGGCTTGGGCTTCGTCGTGGTGTTTTTTGCTACGGGTGATTTGGTAGGCAACGGTTTCTTGGGGCAGGGCGCCGGTGATGAAGGTGGTCTTGCCGTGGATGCGGGCTACGCCGCGGCCTTCGTGGTCGATGCTGTGGATGGTGGCGGTGTTCATGGTGTGGGGTGGGGATAGATTGAGGCTACCTGAAAGCGGGATTGGGGTTTCAGGTAGCCTCTGTCGACTATTCGTGGTCGCCCATCTGGGGCGGAGCTTCTTCCTGGCTGGGAATGCGGTAGCTTTCGTCTGCCCAGGTGCCAAGGTCGATCATTTTGCAGCGTTGGCTGCAGAAGGGGCGGTAGGGGCTGTTTTCGTCCCAGAGTACGGGCTTCTGGCAGGTGGGGCAGGATACGGTGGGCTGGGTCATGGTTTGTCGGCGATGGGGTCGAAGCTGCACATTTTGAGCTGGAAGGGGATGTCGGTGTCGATCTGCTTTCCGCGCGGGCTATCTTGGGTGGCTTGGGTGAAGCGGATGTGGGTGAAGTATTTGTTGGCGGAAATCTCGGGCAGGGTGTGATGGGATTGGGCCACATCTACGGTGAGCATGTGGATGTTGTTGCCGAGTTTGGTGTTTTGATAGTTGCCTTGGCGGGCGAGGCATTCGAGGCGGATGCTGTTGCGGCGCAGGATGCGCAGCAGCAGGGAAATGGCGTCGCCGGTGGGGGTGAGGGAGCGAATCCAGCAGCCGAGGTCGGCCACGCGTTGCTCGAAGGGCAGTTGCAGCCAGTAGTGATAGGAGGGAAGGTCGAAGGGGCTGGTGCCGCCGGACACGAGCATGCGCTGCTTTACGCCCATGAGCCATTCGTTTTCGCGCAGGTGTTGGCCGAATTTTTGTTGGACTTCTTGCAGGTTTTGGGTGGCCTGATAGAGGTCGTCCTGCTCGGGGGTGGAGTCGTATTGCTCGCGTTCGGCTTGGGAAATTTGCTGGCGTTGGCGTTCGAGCTCTTGCAAGATGTCGAGCTTGAGTTCGGCGCGGGAGGCGCAATCCATGATTTCGAACAGGGTGCCGAGGGCGGTATGGTGTGCCCAAGGCTCTGGGTGGCTGACGGTGGCGTTGAAGCGGGAAAAGAGGTGTTCGAGGCGTAGGAAGTTGCGGATGCGTTCGGACAGGGGATGTTCGAAGGTGATGATGGCGGACATGGTTCAACTACCGAATAATTGTTGGTAAATAAGGTGTTGCCGCTCCACGGCGGCAGCAAGCTCAGGCAGGCCGGCTTCGTTGCTGATGATATCGTCGGCAATGCTGCGGCGCTGTTGGCGGCTGGCCTGGGCGGCGAGAATGCCGTTAATCATATCACGGGTAAGGCCACTGCGTTCAATGGTGCGGCGGATTTGTGTTTCTTCGCTGCAATCGATAACGAGAATGCGCTGGAGAATGCTTTGAAAAACAGGTTGCTCGGCAAGCAGGGGAATTTCGATGATGCCGTAGGCGGCTTGGGGGAATTGCTGCTGTTGTGCCCGGATTTCGGCGAGAATCAGCGGATGGAGGATGCTTTCAAGCTTGGCTTTGGCTTCGGAGGATTGGAAAACGAGTTGGCGCAGCGCGGCGCGGTTGAGGCTACCTGAAAAATCGAATACGGCCTCGCCAAAGGCAGCACGGATGGCGGGGAGGGCAGCTCCGCCATTTGCGGTAAGGGCACGGGAGACGGCATCGGCATCAATCAGCGGCACGCCGTGTTGGGCAAACAGGCGGGCAGCGGTGGATTTACCGCTGCCGATGCCGCCGGTGAGGCCGACCCAGGCGGTCATATCAGATGAATCCGGATTTGTGCAGCCACCATTGGATGCCTTGCAGGATATAGCTGTTGGCAGCGAAAACCAGCCAGCCGGCAATGGCGAGCGCGGGGCCGAAGGCGATGGGCTGGCCTTTGGCGGCACGCATTATCAGGGCAGCAACGAGGCCAACCAAGGCAGCCACGAAAACAATAACGGGCAGGGTGCTAACGCCGAGCCAGGCGCCCAGTGCGGCGAGCAGTTTGAAGTCGCCATAGCCCATGCCTTCTTTGCCGGTGATGAGTTTGAACAGGTGGAACAGCAGCCAGAGGCTCAAATAGCCAACTACGGCGCCGAGCAGAGCTGAAGGCAGGCTGACGAAGCCAACTTGCCAGTTGAACAGCAGGCCGAGCCAAATCAGGGGCAGGGTAAGCTGGTCGGGCAAGAGCTGGGTGTCGGCATCGATAAAGGTGAGAGCAACCAACACGGCGGTGAATACGAGGCCGCCAAGGGTAAGCCAAGTATAACCGTAGCGCCAGGCGACGATACCAAAGAGGATACCAGTGAGCAGCTCAACGGCGGGGTAGCGCCAGCCGATGGGAGTGTGGCAGCTATGGCAGCGGCCGCGTAGCAGCAGATAGCTGATGATGGGGATATTTTGCCACGGCTTCACCGGGCTGCCGCATTTGGGGCAGCGCGAGGGCGGGGTGCTGATGTTGAATGATTTTTGGTCTTCTTCGTCTAACGGCAGTTCGAGATGCTGTTTGGCAGCGATACGCCATTGTTTCTCTAGCATGACCGGCAGGCGGTAGATAACCACATTAAGAAAGCTGCCCACCAGCAGGCCGAGCAGGACGGCGAAGGGAATGTAGATTTCGGGATCAAGATTGGTCATAGGCGTGGTGTAGGTATGTTTTCAGGTAGCCTGAGGGAGGCTACCTGAAAGGTTAAGGTAATTAAAGATAAGGGAAATTGGCTGAGAGAATATTAGCCAACTACACTACCCAAGTTGAACAGCGGCAGGTACATGGACACCAGAATTACACCAATGATACTGCCCAAAACCACCATAATAATCGGTTCCATCAAGGAGGATAGGGTAGCAACGGCGATATCTACCTCTTCCTCATAAAATTCAGCAGCTTTATTCAGCATGTCGTCCAGTGAACCGGATTCTTCGCCGATGGAGGCCATTTGCAGAACCATATTAGGGAATAAATCGGTTGACCCCATGGCAGTGGTTAATGAAGTACCTTGATTTACTTGGTTACGGATACTTCTTGTGGCCTCTTCATAAATAATATTACCTGATGCGCCACCTACGGAGTCTAGTGCCTCCACCAAGGGCACACCAGCAGCAAATAGGGTAGCAGTGGTACGAGCCCAGCGGGCGATTGTACCTTTCTCTACGATGTTGCCGAAGATAGGCATTTTGAGCAAGAGGGCATCGATACGTTTTTGCAGCTCAAAAGAGCGTTTATACCATTGAATAAAAGCTACTACAGAGCCAATCATCACAATGATGACCATCCATCCCCATTCCACCATAAAGTCAGAGATACCCATCATAAATTGAGTAAGTACCGGCATTTCGGCATTCATACCGTCATACACTTTTTTGAATTCGGGCAACACAAACATCATCATGATGATAACCAGCACAATAGCCACTACCACTACTGCAATCGGGTAAGTTAGAGCACTCTTAATTTTCTTTTTGATGGCTTGGGTTTTTTCTTTATATACAGCCAATTTATCCAGCAAGGTTTCCAGTACACCGCCTGCCTCACCGGCATCCACTAGGTTGCAATAGAAGTCATCAAAATATTTTGGATGTTTGCGGAAGGCATTGGCCATGGATGTACCTTGTTCAATGTCGTTACGTACTTCCATTAAGAGCTTAGTCATAGAGGCATTGGAGTGACCTTTTGCAACAATATCAAAGGCCTGCATAACTGGTAGACCGGCTTTCATCATGGTGGCCAGCTGGCGGGTGAAGACGGTAATGTCGCCCTGGGTAATTTTCTTTTCGCGAACTTTTTTCTTTTTATGCAGGCTGATAACCTTGATACGACGGCGGGCGAGTTTGGCACGGGCGTCCTGTTCGTCTTTGGCTACTACTTCGCCACGGACGATTTGCTCGGACTCCATGTGCCGGCCTTCAAATTCGTAGCTCACTCCTGCCACTTTTTTATTGGATTGGTTTCGTTTGTTTGTAGCCATAATGATTCCCTTTTAAATGAACGGACTTCACTAGTCGTTAGTGGTGGCGAGAATTTCTTCTAAGGTGGTAATGCCTTGCATTGCTTTCAAAATGCCGGCTCGGCGTAAGTCCACCAGCCCATCGGCATAGGCTTGTTCGGCAATATCCACCTCGGTGCCGTTATTGATAATGAGTTTTTGCATGGCATCAGTAACCGGCATAATTTCGTATACGCCGGCACGGCCTTTGAAGCCTTTGCCTTTGCAACGGTCGCAACCTACTTGACGGTATAGCTGCCAGTCGTCCTTGGCCAAGTCTTCTTCGGTGAAGCCGACTTTCAGCAAAGCCTCGGCTGGCGGACGCTCGATCGGTTGTTTGCAGGTACACAGTCGACGCACCAAACGCTGCGCCATGATTAGATTAACCGAACTGGCAATATTGAACGGTGCTACCCCCATGTTCAGCATACGGGATAGTGTGGCTGGAGCATTATTGGTGTGCAGGGTAGAGAATACCATGTGACCGGTTTGCGCAGCTTTAATGGCGATATCGGCAGTTTCCAAGTCGCGAATCTCACCCACCATGATGATGTCCGGGTCTTGACGCAGGAATGCTTTCAGTGCCGCAGCAAATGTCATGCCCTGTTTATCGTTTACGTTTACCTGATTGATACCAGGCAAGTTAATCTCAGCTGGGTCTTCGGCGGTGGAGATGTTTACGCTGTCGGTATTCAAGATGTTTAGACAGGTATACAGCGACACGGTTTTACCCGAACCGGTCGGACCAGTTACCAGCACCATGCCGTACGGGCGGTGGATGGCTTCCAGCAGTAATTCTTTTTGGAAAGGTTCGAAACCCAGTTGGTTGATATTCAGCGTGGCGGCATCCGAATTCAAAATACGCATTACGATTTTTTCGCCGAACAGCGTGGGCAGCGTATTCACACGGAAATCGATAGGCTTTTGGTTTTTATTGAATTGAAGCTGGATACGGCCATCTTGCGGAACGCGCTTTTCGGAAATATCCATTTTGGACATTACCTTGATACGTGAGGCAATCTGCCCGCGAATATTCAGCGGAGGCTGCACCACTTCGCGTAGCTGACCATCGGTACGGAAGCGGATACGTGCCATTTCTTCGTAGAATTCGAAATGAATATCGGATGCGCCGGTATTGAGGGCATCAGACAGCACTTTGTAGATAAATTTGGCAATTGGACCATCTTCTTCATCATCATCTATTTTAAGCGCTGCTGGTGCGGTCAGACCGGTTGTGTCAGCAGAGATCTCATCCAAAATAGCAGTGGATGTTTGGCTGGCGAACTCCAGTAGGCGGTCTAGTTGTTCATCGTTTACCAAAATCAGGTCGACAATCAGGCCGCTGGGGAAAACAAGTTTTTGGTATGTTTGCAACAAAGTAGGGTCTGAGACACCTAAAAACAGTTTTTGCCCGCGCTTGAATAAGGGGATACAGCGGTGCTCTGTCATCTGGCTGTCATTGAGCACGTCCGGCACCATCATGCTGCGGGAGTAGAGAGACAAATCCAAAATCGGATAGTGGAACAGCTTGGCTAGAAGCAGTGCCAAATCTGCCTGCTTGATAATGCCAGCCTCAGCTAGCATGGGAATGATATTTTTGTTTTGATTAACTTTTTCGCGGTATTTTTCAACCTGATCCTGCTCAATCA
>ERZ772764.1047-NODE-1047-length-17882-cov-7.111292_pt1 | contig 17882 bp, 14 predicted proteins | sample MGYA00512163_ERZ772764 | MGnify/ENA primary metagenome ERZ772764 (study PRJEB29015, sample SAMEA2737903) | human oral metagenome | biome: human oral; feature: human-associated habitat; material: dental | place: China | collected 2094 ... | reverse complement strand
TAGCTATTTCCCTGGGAATTGCTATCATCGGCGGAGTCTGGCTGGCCTCGCCATCAAAAGCAGCAAAATGTAGCGACTTTAACGTTGTTGCCTGCGGTACACACAGTCAGGGCGACCTGAAGGTTGCTTACGCCAGGCCTCATGTGAAGAGTTTATATAATCATAGCGGCATCACTGACAGTATGATTAATAACGGCACGAATATGAAGCAAGGTACGGTTGATGCCAACGGTAATGTTGTCGTTGACGGCCAGGTGGTTGCTACTGGCGCTCGTACATATCAAGCAAAAGCTGGTACGCGCCAAGTTTCGCCGGAGAAGACGGTTAATTATGGTGGATATAATTACTACCAATATACCACTGGCCAGAGCTTTATCGACGGAACGACTACCTACGCTATTTATGCCTGGTTTGATAATTATGGCAAGTTCATCGCCGGCGTCATCAAGGATTGTGGTAACCCAGTTTGGGGACAAGCTACCTGGAAAGCTAAGGATGTCAAAGTTTGCGACTTGACTAGTAAAAAGATTGTGACAATTAAGGAAAACGAGTACGACAGCAAAAAGCATTCAAAAGACCTTGAAGATTGTAAAGAAACGAAAGTTTGCGACTTGGATTCCAACACGATCATTACTATTAAAGAAAAGCAATTTGATAGTAAGAAGCATTCAAAAGATTTGACAGATTGCCAGAAGACAAGGGTCTGCGAGTTGAAGACTGGTAAAATCATTACCATCAAGGAAAAAGAATACGACGAGAAAAAGCATTCAAAGAACGAGGATGATTGCGATAAAGCTGAAGTGTGCCGCATCTCTGACAAACAGACAGTCACCGTTACGCGCAAAGAGTTGAATAACAGCCAATACACAACCGATATGTCAAAGTGTAAAGAGACTCCTGTTACTCCTCCAACCCCAGAAACCCCTACTCCAGGCGAACTGCCAAAAACCGGTACTGCTAACATCGTTATGTCAGCACTAGGTCTCGGCGGACTAACCACAGCTATCATCGCTTACGTAGCTTCTCGCCGCCAGATGTAATATAAAAATAGCAAAACGATACCCGCCCAATACGAGGCGGGTATTTTATTATTAGTTATCAAGATCTAGGAAAAAGAAAAAATGAAAATAAGCATAAAAGATTACGAATTATTATTGACAATACATAAAGTTTGTGATAACGTGGATGTATAAGCCTCGTTAATAGAGGCAGTAAGAGGAGTTTTTATGGACAAACTAAAGAGAATCGGCATAGCTATTTCCCTGGGAATTGCTATCATCGGCGGAGTCTGGCTGGCTTCGCCATCAAAAGCAGCAAAATGTAGCGACTTTTATGTCGCGGCTTGTGGTACCTATAATATCTATAGCGTACGTGAAGCTTATGGCCGTACTAACGTTAAGGGCATATATAATCATAGCGGCATCACTGATAGTATGGTAAACGGTACTATACCAAAGACTGGTAGAGTTTACCGAGACGGTCGTATCGTGGTTGATGGCCGGGTGGTTGGTACTGCTGCTCGTACCTTTCAGGCAAAAGCTGGTACATTGCAGCATTCTCCAGAAGGTATGGTTAACTATGGCGGTACGACGTACTACCAGTATCCAGTAAATCATAGCTTTGTTAATAGAAACGGCACAGTGCTGGTTGAGAGCGAGGAGATCTTTGCTTGGTTTGACAATAATGGTAAATTTGTCGCTGGCGTGATTAAATCTTGCGGTAACCCGATCTGGGGCACTCCAACTCCACCACCGGTAAAGCCAGCAAAGCCTTCGTTAACTTGCGACGCTCTGCAAAAGATTGAAGTTTCCAGAGATACTTTCAAGTTTAGCACCAAAGCAACTGCCAAAGACGGCGCTAGTGTCACCAGCTATACCTATAACTTCGGTGATGGCACGACTCAGACTACAACGTCATCTGAAATTCAACACACTTACGCAAAGCCGGGTAACTATAAAGTCACCGTGACAGTTAACGGCAAGGAAGGTTCTGACGTTCAAAAGACTAGCCAGGGCTGCCAGACGCAAATTACGGTCAAACCAGAGCCAGAAATGCAAGTTTGCCGCTTGTCGGATAAGAAATATCCGGTAACCATCAAAGAGTCAGAGTTTGACGAGAAAAAATATTCTAAGAACCCAAATGACTGTAAGGAAGTTCCGGAAGAGCTCGACGTCTGTATAATTGAATCTAAGCAAATTAAGAAGATTAAAAAAGAAGAGTTTGACGAGAGCAAGCACACAACCGATTTAAGCCGCTGTAAAGAAACTCCAGAAGAAATTGAAATCTGTGTTATTGAAAGCAAGCAGATTAAGAGAATCAAGAAAGAAGAGCTTAACAAGGAGATTCATACAACTGACTTGAGCAAGTGTAAGGAAAAGCCGGTTACTCCTCCAGAGACACCGTCGACACCGCCGGAAACTCCAAGCACTCCTCCGAAAACCCCAGAAACCCCTACTCCAGGCGAACTGCCAAAAACCGGTACTGCTAACATCGTTATGTCAGCACTAGGTCTCGGCGGACTAACCACAGCTATCATCGCTTACGTAGCTTCTCGCCGCCAGATGTAAATAAACAATAAACAGCAAATACAAATACCCGCCCTGGATGAGGCGGGTATTTCTATTGTAATTTTTATATTGTTATAGCTGCTTTCGTCCCTCCAGAGCGTGCGTTAGGGTAATTTGATCAGCGTATTCAAGGTCAACACCGACTGGGATTCCCCGCGCTAGACGCGATACGGTAATAGTTAGTCCTGCTTCTTGGATATACCGCTGTAAAAACAAGGCAGTCGATTCGCCTTCAACTGAAGCGTTGGTGGCGATGATAACTTCCTGGACGTCGTCTGATTTGATCCGGTCGATCAGTTCTGGAATGTGCAGCTGTTCCGGCCCAATGCCGTCAATCGGTGAGATGACGCCGCCTAGTACTTGGTATGTCCCGGTAAACTGCCCTGTTCTTTCCAAGGCGACAATATCTAGCGGTTCTTCAACCACGCAAACAAGCTGCTTATTGCGGCTTTTATCAGCGTAAAGCGGCGATATTTCTTCGCTCGCGTCAATCAGCGCAAATGTCTTCGGGCAGGTTTTTACCCGATCGTGCAATCGGTCGAGCGATTGTGCTAACTGCTTGGCTGACTTGGGGTTGCGGCGCAGAACGGCGTATGCATAGCGCTCGGCTGTTCGCGCGCCTACTCCAGGCAAGCTGCCAAAGTCGTCAATAAGCGCCGTTAAGGCCTTTGGCAAAATATGTAGAGGCATAGCTTAAAACGGTAAGTTGCCTAGTCCGCCCATCAGCGGCTTCATGGTCTCGGCAGCAATTTCCTGCGCCTTTGCCATGCCGTCGCGTATCGCGATCTTAATCCAGTGTTCCAGCTGCTCGATGTTATCCAAATCCACCATCTCCGGATTGATTTTAATCGACTTAATCTTCAGCTCGCCGGTAATCTGGACAACGACTGCGCCGTCGCCAGCCTCAACTTCAATGATTTCTTTACCTAATTGTTTCTGCGCCTTTCGCAATTGCTGCAGCATTTTCACCTGGTCAAACGCCATATTCCTCCTTTATTACTTACGTTATTATAACTTATTTTTCGCTGGATGTGTAGAGATAAAACCGGTCGCCGTTTTCCGACCAGCTATTCACCAGGATTGACGATAGATATAACTTTTTTAGGCTGGCTTTAGGCGCGTGCTGGCGGGCGGCACGGCTGATATATAACGGCTGATGCATGCCAGACGGTATAGAATCGACGATGCGCAAATTCTTAGCATTGTGCTTAATGAGGGCTTTATAAATCGGCAATTCGGCTTCGCTAACCAGTAGTGCGACTTCCTTATCGGCGGAAAGTTTTTTCTTTAATAATGATAAATCGCTGTTAAATTCCCGGGCAGCCAGCGGATAATGCTGGTAGCCGTCAACGTAGCGGAAACTGCCGCCCAGTACCATAACGATGATTAACGCTGAAATAAATACTAAGCCAGTGCCGCGGGCATACGGGTTTTTCGGGAAAAGTTTGTACCATTCGTTCATTAGCGTCTCGATGCCGACTGCCAGCAAGATAAATAGCGGTACGATGATAATGGCGGTTAATTGCGGGTCGAGAATGATTAAAATTAATGCTAAAAATAGCCATGACCAAATCATGGACGATCTGGCGCTGGCGCGTTTTTGGAAGCTTTTGGCGAGCCCCAGGAATATCAGAATAAGCGCGCTAAAGTCCATAATCGGTGTAATTTGTCCATCTACAACTGACGGTTCAATCCTAAGATACGAGTAAAATAGAACCTTCAAATTGCTTGCTATGTTGAAATTCAGCGCGCCAAATCCCAGCAGACTACTTCTGAGAGTGTCGGATTTTAAGCATAGATAAGCAACCGCGCCAGTAGCCAGACAGAACACTAGAAACGGTATTAGCCAGCGGCGGCGGTATTTTCTGGAAATAAGATAGTATCGCGGGTGTGGGTGTAATAAGGCGACGAATAGCAGCCCCAGGTTAATATACCAAAAGTACGGCGTTAGCAGGCTTGCTGCGGCAGTGATTGCCAGCAATATCCGCCACAACCAAGTAATTTTGGCTTTCTGCAGCGTTAATGTGGCGAATAGTAAAATTAGTGCCGCGTAAAACACGTATAAAATTGCCGGCGTAGCGCTCTGGCCGATGAATAAAAATTGAGCGGTGGTGATCATGATGAGCATGGATAGGATGGCGACGCTCGGCTTAAACCAGCGCTTGAGCAGGAAGAATATGGCGATAGAACTGATGATCGAAAGGAGAATGGCTGGCGCTTTAATGGTTAGTAAACTGACGCCGAATAGCTTGAAAAAAACCAGCTGCAAAGCGTGGAACGGCAGATTGGCGACTGCCAAACTGTCAATACTGAGCGACAGGTCGTTAGTCGTTTTAATGGCGTCGATTTCTGATTGCGTCAATCCGCCTGGCGCGTACAGCGCTGAAGTAACCACGGCGCCAATATATAACAGCACAAGCACAATATAGCCAAAAAAATAGCGCCATTTGTATACAAAGATATCAGTAACTTGCTGCTTTTTCACTGCCATGATTATATCACAATTCTAGTCATGCTTGCGATCTAAACTCATAAAACGCAGGCGCTCCGGATGGAAGTAGAGTTGAATCTTGCCGACCGGGCCGTTACGGTGCTTGGCGATGATCAGGTCGGTGATGTTTTGGACCTCTGGGTTGTCTGGTTCGTAGTAGCCGGGGCGGTAGATAAAGCTGACGATGTCGGCGTCCTGCTCGATGGAGCCGGACTCACGCAGGTCGGCCAGTTGCGGAATTGGCGGCGTGCGCGATTCAACCGAACGGCTCAGCTGGCTGAGGGCGATCAGCGGCACGTTGAGCTCACGGGCAATTAACTTCAGACTGCGGGAAATTTCCGACACTTCCTGGACGCGGTTGCCGTTGTGATTGTTAGTAGCCTGCATCAGCTGCAGGTAGTCGACGATGATCAGGCCGATTTCGCCTTCGTGTGCCAGGCGGCGAGCTTTGGTGCGCATCTCCAGAATGCTGAGGCCCGGCGTGTCATCGATGTAAATCGGCGCCTCTGCCATCTCGCCCATGGCCTCGGACAATTTCTCAAAATCGTCGCCGCTCAGATTACCGGTACGAATATTCCAGCTATTGACACCCGACGCGTCAGATAACATACGGTCGGTCAACTGCTCCTTGCTCATCTCCAGGCTGAAAAACAGCACCGGCTTTTTCTCGATCGTCGCTACGTTGTACGCCAGGTTAGTCACCAGCGCAGTCTTACCCATGGCTGGACGCGCCGCCAGGATAATCAAATCCGACTTCTGCAGCCCCGCCGTCATGGCGTCCAGATCGCGGTAGCCAGTCCGCATGCCGCGCAGGCTGCCCTTGTTGCGGTGAAGCTCCTCGATACGGTCAAAACTGTCGGTCAAAATGCTTTCCAGGCTGACCAAATCTTGCTTTAATGACTGGTCGGAGACGCTGAATAGTTCGGCCTCGGCTTTTTCTAATAATTCCTGGGTGGTTGTCGATTCATCGTAGCCAAGCTCGGTGATGCCGCTGCTGGCCTTGATCAGGCGCCGCCGCACCGCTGTTTGCGCTACCATTTCGGCGTACGCCGCTGCGTGCGCTGCTGTCGGCACGTAGTTGGTGAGTTCCGTCAAATATGCCGAGCCGCCGATGAGTTCCAGCTCGTCCTTGCGCTTGAGTTCATCGGTCAAGGTCAAGAGGTCAACCGGCTTGTGCTTTTCAAATAGCCGCATCATACCAGCGAAAATCAGACCGTGATTTTTATCGTAAAAATCGTTAGGTTTGACAATTTCTGAGGCGTCCGCTAGGACTTCTTCGTCGATGAGAATTGCGCCGATCAGGCTTTTTTCGGCGTCTAGGTTTTGGGGCGGTAATTTGCCCGCGATGGTTTCGGTTTGGGTTTTTTCGCTCATGATAATTCCTCCAGGTTAATTTCTTCGCCGCCGCCCATTAGCTCGGCAATCTTCGCAAGCTCGGCGTCTTTGGGCGGGGCTTTTTGCCCGATTGTCGCAATATCCAGTTCAGTGCCGGTGACTTGTTGCACAATTGTCGCAATAAGCGGGCGATTCTTCGCGTCATCCAGCTTCTTTTTATTAAAGGCATTACCAACGTACAGGGTCAAGGTGTTGCCATCTCGTCGCCAACCGCACTTTTGCAACAATGTCGCAATAGCGAACGACTGTTCTTTGGCCAGAGCGATAATCTTATCCCAGTCGATGTCTGTGGCTGTAGGGTCTGGCGGGTTGTTTGACGTTGGTTGATGGTCTGCCGGGGCGGCGTCTATGATTACTTTGTCGGTAGAATCATTGGCCTGCTGGTCTTTTAGAGCGGTTTTTGGCAAGCTTTCTGCCGGCTGCGCGGCTGGTGTTTCTGTATCAGATACCGATGGCTCTGGCTTATCTATCGGCGATTTAGAAATGGTGACCGGCGGTTTGGCTGTGGCTTTGGGGTCGGCGATTAACGGCGATGGCTCGGGTGATGTATTAGCCGGCTGTTCCCCATTGTCCATAAAGATTGTCAATAATTTCAAATCTGGATGCGGATGGCGATCAACCTCGATCAACTGCTTGACCAATGTAATCAACTCTGGCCGCTGATGTAATCGCGCTCGCAGCAGCGACAACAATTGACGGGACAGGACGACCGGATCAGTGCCAGTTTGTTCTAGTTTACCCAACAAGTTCAGTGCCCCAGAAGCGTCGCGCTGCTGATACAATTCCAGCAGGCTTTCCAGTGTCTCTGTGGCGCTCAGTCCTAGGTACTGGGCTACGTCTGACGTGCTTAGTGGCTTGCCAGCGCCCGCCAATGCTGATAATTGATCAAGCATGCTGATGCCGTCGCGAAACCCGCCGCGCGAGCGCTCGGCGATCAGCCGAGCAGCGTCTGCCTCAATAGCAAATCCTTCTTTCTCGGCGATAGTCATCAGCTGGCGCGCCATGATGTCCACTGGGATGGGGCGAAAGAAAAATTGCTGGACGCGGCTGAGGATGGTGGCGGGCAGCTTGTCGGCGTCAGTGGTCGCCAGGATAAATACCACGTGTGCTGGCGGCTCCTCCAGCGTCTTCAGTAGTGCGTTGAAGGCAGGCTTGGACAGCATGTGAACTTCGTCGATGATGTAGATTTTCTTTGGTGCGGAAACGGGCGCCACTTGGGCTTTTTCGCGCAGGGCGCGGATGTCGTCGACGCCGTTGTTGCTGGCGGCATCAATTTCAATGATATCCAGGTGTGATGCTTCCTCATCGTATGGCAGCTGATTGATTTCATGCGCTAAAATTCGCGCCACGCTAGTTTTTCCCACGCCGCGCGGGCCCGTCAGCAAATACGCATGGGCGATTTTCCCCTGCTCCAAGGCCCGGCGCAAAATGTTGGTCACGTGATCCTGCCCCAACACCTCGTCCAAGCTACGACTGCGATATTTGCGGTACAGTGCCTGACTCATTACCCCATATTCCTCATGCGGTAATTATAGCAGAAAACAACGTTTAGTGTATTTATGGATAGCGCAGGTCAACCTTGTGTTTTGTTTCGGCGACATAAAAACGGTAATAGCTATCAGTGTCTGACGCAGTCGGATCTTCAAGCATCTCGTCATTTTCTTTTATCTTAATTTCATCATTACTCTTTAGCTGGTTGTTTTTTTGATTGTCCATGGATTCCTCTATTCTTCTGTTAAACAAGGACAGCCATCGCTGGCTGTCGAGACCTGCAACAAGGTGTTATCCCTATCGTTTTACGCATATACGTTGACCAAGCTATAGATAAAAGATATAATAAAACTATGGAAGAAAAATGTTTGACACCACCAAGCGGTTTTCTTAAATCACTTTTTTATGCGAGTAAAATTGTTACTAGAGAGTCATACCAGCACACTCGTTCTAAATACATATTGAATGTGAGCGATAGCGACGCAATAGCAAACGATTATAAGGCCGTCTATAAAGAATATTCAAAGGCATTAAAAAATAACAGGAATAGAATAAAATGGCTAGAAAACGATCGGCGCCAAAGAAAAGCGTCATAGCTAAAACTGAAGATCCTGAGTCTATTGAGGGTGAAATACTCGATAAGTTGCCAAAACACGAGCGAAGAATCATTAAGAGTACGACATTCTCAGGGCCTTTACCTCCCCCTGATGAATTCAATAAGTACCCGCCAGAAGTGCAAAAAGCCATTGTGAGTGATGCTAGAACTCAAATGAAACATCGGCACAAAATCGAAAATAAAGTTGTTGATTCAGACTCGTTTGCCGTAAAGACAGGCTCATTTGGAACAATAGCAATTTATGTTATCTGTATCATCGGTACAATATTTTTATTTGCAATCGGGAAAATGATAGAAGGTATGATGATTGGCACTGCGACGGGAATAGCTAAATCGCTAGTGCTATTTAGAAGTAATAATAATCACTCAGATTCTAAAGAACTACAAAAAGACAATGAGAAAACATCTAAGCCATCTAAAAAATAGGCTGACTAAAGTAGATGTATGCCATTTGTGAAAAATATTTCGTAAAAATAAGGACTGCCCGCGCTAGTATTAGGAACTGTGGGTATTTTTTAAAATAACGTCAACTGCTCACTTGGTAATTCCAACTCAATATCTCCAGTAATTTTTTGCGCCTGGTAGCCGATGAATTTTTTCATGTTGTATGCCAGTAGCTGACCGTCGTAGTCGGTGATGAGGATCGGGCCGATGATGCTGCGGACACGTCCAGTCAATTGGTTCTGATCTTTCATCAGTACTACTCTTGTTAAATCAACACCAGTAGTATGAAAATAATCTTCGCAAGGAATTAACTCAGATCTCAGAAATGATATGCCAATTTTCTGTTCAATTTCAAGTAGTTTTTGCTGCAATTTCTTCTCGCCGTCCGCGCGATTGAAAGGCTGTTTTACAAGCTCGAGCTTCTTATGAATTGGCATAGTCTCAACGACGCCGTCCAGCCTGGCAATTTTCGCTTCATATTGCCGGGCGATTAACGCCGAAGAAAATGTCTCCAGTTTCAGCGCCAGGCGCGCTCCCTGCTCCAACAGCCGCCGAATTCCGCGCTCTTCCTGCGAGATACCGACTTTGATAACTCCCGGCGCGAAATATGCCAGATAGACGAAGTGCGGGTTTTGATTAATCTTTTCCTGCTGCGCCGACACCGAATCGGCGTTATAAAATGCTGGATTAAAACCAGTCCGATCACGGCATTTCAGGCAGTTTTCATATTTGCCGTCAACCGTGGCGGAATCTGGACAAATTTGGCTGCAATGATTGTCAAAATCCACCCAACCAGTGCAATATTTGGTCGAGAAGTCAAACTCAAGCGATAAATCTTGCCCAAACAATTCCCGCCGCTTAACCTCGCCATCAATTTGACAGTCAATAAACGGCTGGTTTTCGGCATTAAAACTGGCGTAAGTTAGTAAAAAATCGTCTGGCATAACACAATTATATCAAAAACCGCCCGCAAGTACGGACGGCTTTAAAAAGCGAGAAACTACTTTACAGCGCCGCTTCGACAGCTGCCCAGGTGGCGTCCGGATTGTCTTCCGGGATGATGATGGTGACTTGGTCGCCGACGTTAATACGGAAATAAGTGACGCTGGCGAGCAAAATGCGATATTCGCGGCCGGAGGCTTCGACGTAATAGACGCCGTCGTGCTGGACGAGCGTGCCGATGACTTGTTTGCGCGGCACTGGGCCGATTTGCTTATAAATAAAGCTGCCGTCCTCAGCGATGGTTAATTTCATCAAATCGCCTTCAACCAGCTTAGATTTCGAGGCATAATTGGCAGGAATTGGATAATTCTTTCCGTCAGGACTGAGCATCATTTGCCCGTCAAACACGCCCTCAATAACCTTGCCGGCGACTTCGTCGGATGGATTTTTCGGGGTAACGACTTGCCCGTCGTCGCCAACGATGCTGATCAGCAACTCTTTGGCTGCCGCTAAATTAGTTTCTGCTTCCTGGATGAGCGTCCGGAGGCGCTTGACTTGTTTCTCTGGTAATTCAGACATATGGCTCGCATTCCTTGTCTATTTTTGCTAAATTGACTATTCACAATATATCACGCTTCCTCATTTTAGGCAAGCACTTTCTGGCGGGTTAACGGTAAAATAACGATTATTTCCACAGGCCGAACAGATTGCGCGGCAAAATCGTGGTAAATTTTACCCTTGCCATGCGGGGTATGGCTGTGCTTGGCGGTGCTTTCTTGCGAAAAAACACTTTTTCTGGCAAAAAGTATTGACTTTTTCACTCAAGCGTTATATAAATAATATTAGCTTTCACCCAGAGCTGTCTAGGGCAAAAAAGCCCTTGCTTTGAGTGAAGCTTCCCAGAAAGGGGAGAAAAATGTTGCAGAAAGTTGCAACGGTCCTTTTTGTCGTGATCCAATGCATCTTTATTGCGTGTGCCCTGGTGGTTATCCGGGAGGTTAAGATTCCGTCATTCCACGTTGTCGGAATTGCGACCTTCATGGTCGCTTACTATGCCTTGGGTTCTGCCACAAGGAAAGTTTTTGACGTGTGGGTCTCTTTCTGTCGGAGGTCTTCCGACGGAAAGAGGGCGCTGGACCTCTGACTCAGAGCGGGCGTAAGCCCGCCGAAAATAGTTCGCCTTGAGGCTTTTTACCAGCCTCGGCTGGAGCTTTCTCGGCGGGCTATTTTCATTGCTGAGAAATTTGTTACACTAAATATGTGAAAAGAAAAGTTCCCCGGTTTATTACACAGTCGCTGGCGCGGATTGCTAGTATTTATAGCGTCGAGCCGATGCATAGTTTGGAAAAAATTGATGATAGTTTGACGCCGAATATGCGGGCGCTTCGGCTAACGATGACTATTGCCGAGCAGCTGCTGAGTATGGGCGTGGTGGCGCATGACGTGGTGCGGCTGTCGCTGGGTATTACTGAGACTTATTGCCGGCGGCCGGTACACATGGATGTGTGCTATACGCTGATTACGATTTCTCAAGACCGCGGCGTTGACCGCGAGCCGTTAACGATGATCAGGGTGATGGTGCCGGATTATGCTAATTATCAGCAGATTCAGGCGCTGCAGTCGCTGGCGCTGGAAATTCGTAATAAGCATTTGCCTTTGCATATCGCCGAGCAGCGCGTCGAGAAAATTCTTAGCCAGCCGAAACGGCATTCGCCGCTGGTGATTTGTGCTTCCGGCGGATTGATTAGCGCCGGTGTGATTGTGATGTATGACGGCGATCTGCTGATGATTGGATTGTCGTTTATCATGGGATTTGTAGCGACGATTGTGCTGCGCTGGCTGTGGCGCGTTGGCATGACGACGTTTTATTCCCAGGCTTCGGCGGCGCTTTTCGCGACGTTGGCGGCAGCGGGAATTGCTTGGGCGAATATGTACGGCTTGCGGATGGATATCAATGCGACGCTTTTAGTGATTAGCGGTATCGTGCTGCTGGTGGCGGGTTTAATGACGGTTGGTGCGTTTCAGGATGCGATTGACGAATTTTATATTACGGCCAATGCGCGGTTGTTAAAAGTGATTATGGCGACTGGCGGCATCGTGGTCGGCGTGGTGATCGGGTTGTATGTCGCGACCAAGTTTGGCATTACTTTTCCGGCGACGCCGGATCGATTGTCGCTGGCGGATAAACATCTTCAATATTTGGGGGCGTTGATCGTGGCGGCGGCTTTCGCGGTGGGCAATCACGCCAGGTGGTCTGGTTTGATTGTGTCCGGATTGATCGGCGTGTTTGGCTGGTGGATTTCGCGGCTGCTATTGATCGCGGGATTTGATGTCGTGGTGTCCAGCGGTATCGCTGCGACAGTGATTGGTTTGATGGCGGTGCTAACATCGCGGCTGTGGCGATTTCCGTCAATGGCAATTATCGCTGCTGGAATCGTGCCGCTAGTGCCGGGATTGTCGCTGTACAACGGGCTGATGGGCGTCGTGCTACATCCGCCGAGCGATCCGCTGTTTATGACGGCGCTAGCGATTCTAATGAGGGCGGTGATGATTGGCCTGGCGGTGGCGGCTGGCGCGTCGTTGGGAAATATGACTGGACGGCCGATTCGCCGGTGGCTTATTCGCACGTTTCGGCAAGAGGCGCCTGAAGAAATTAAGCAGTAGATAGTAAGCAGTAGTGGTAAACGCGGCCGATAAGCGCAGCGGCCCGCGCGGCTCTACTAAAATATCCCCGGAGGTTAATATTCCGGGGATGTTTGGTTGTTGAGGATTTACCGGCTACTTATTGCGCTTTTCGATAATCTCCTGCGCCACGTTTGGTGGTACTTCCTCGTACTGCGCGAGCTCCATTGTGCTGGCTGCACGGCCCTGGCTCATTGAGCGAATATCTGAAGTGTAGCCAAACATATTTGCTAGCGGCACAAAGGCCTTGACCAATTTGGCGCCGCCCATCAGATCTTCCATGGCGTCAATGCGGCCGCGGCGTGAGTTCAGGTCACCGATGATGTCGCCCATGAACTCTTCTGGAGTGGTTACTTCAACCTTCATGACCGGCTCGAGCAGAATTGGGGTGGCTTGCTTGATACCTTCGCGAGCTGCCAATGAACCTGCCAATGAGAAGGCTAGCTCCGAGGAGTCGACATCGTGGTACGAACCATCATACAGCGTCGCCTTGACATCAACCACTGGATAGCCAGCGATAACGCCGCCTTCCAAGGTCTCTTTAATACCTTTCATGACAGCTGGGCGATATTCCTGAGGAACCACGCCGCCCTTGATCTCGTCGATAAATTCAAAGCCCTTGCCAGCTTCGTTTGGCTCAAAGCGCACCCAGACGTCACCGTATTGACCGCGACCACCAGACTGCTTGGCGTGCTTGCCCTGAACTTCAGCCTTGCCCTTGATTGACTCGCGGAAGGCCACTTGCGGCTCACCAATGTTAGCTTCAACCTTGAACTCGCGCTTCATGCGGTCGATCAGGATATCCAGGTGTAACTCACCCATGCCGGACATGATCGTCTGGCCGGTTTCTTCATCAGTGTGAATGCGGAAGGTTGGGTCTTCTTCGGACAAACGCTGCAAAGCCAGCGCCATTTTTTCTTGGTCAGCCTTTGACTTTGGCTCAACGGCGATGGATACTGGTGGCTCTGGGAACTCGATACTTTCCAGGGCAATTGGATGCGCTGGGTCGGTTAAGGTGTTACCGGTACCGGTATTCTTTAAGCCAACCACCGCGGCAATGTCGCCGGCAGAAATCTTATCGATATCTTCGCGCTTGTCAGCATGCATGCGGACGATACGGCCGATGCGTTCCTTGTCGCCAGTAGTGGTATTCAGGACGTAGCTGCCTGAATTCAGTACGCCAGAGTAGACGCGGATAAAGATCAGTTTACCAACAAATGGGTCGGTGGCGATCTTGAATGCCAAGGCGCTCATTGGCTCTTTGTCATCGGGCTTGCGGCTCACTTCGTCGCCAGTCTTTGGATTCTTGCCCCAAATTTCGTCAACGTCCAACGGGCTTGGTAAGAAGTCGACCATCAGGTCAAGCAATTTTTCAACAATCACGCCGCGACCGTCACCACCAGTTACCAGATAGAAGTCACCGGCTAGCACGCGCTTGCGTAGCGCCATCTTCAGTTCGTCGATAGTAATCGCCTCTTCACCTTGGTCGAGGAATTTCATCATCAATTCGTCGTCAGCTTCAACGGCATTTTCCACCAGCAAGCTGCGGGCATTCTTCGCCTTCTCCAGCATATCAGCCGGGATCTCGCCAACCTTCAACTCGTGGTCGGTGTAGTCATCGTAGGTGTAAGCTTTCATGTCAATCAAGTCAACCACGCCGTTGATAGTCTTCTCAAAACCAATTGGCAAGTGAATTGGGAAGGCTTGCTTGCTGAGGCGATTGTGAATTGATTCCAGAGATTTATAGAAGTCGCCGCCGGTCTGGTTAATCTTATTAACGAAGCAAATGCGCGGCACGCCGTATTTGTTAGCCTGGCGCCAGACGGTTTCAGACTGCGCCTCGACACCCATCTTACCGTCGAATACAGTAACTGCACCGTCGAGGACGCGTAGTGAGCGCTCCACCTCGGCCGTAAAGTCGATGTGCCCTGGCGTGTCAATGATATTAATCTTGTGACCTTTCCAGAAGCAGGTCACTGCTGCCGAGGTAATGGTAATACCGCGCTCTTTTTCCTGAGCCATCCAGTCGGTGGTGGCACCTTTATCGTCACCCTTAACGGTGCCGATTTTATGCGTCAAGCCAGTGCGGTATAAAATACCCTCAGTTGTCGTCGTTTTACCGGCGTCAATGTGAGCAATAATACCGATATTTCTAAAGTTTTGTAATGGAACGTTTGCTGCCATTCGTCTTTCCTTTGTTACGTTAATTTGTCGAGATTCTCAGTGTTATTTTTTGCCACCAAAAAACTACTCTTGCTGCTGATTATAGCAGATATCCGCGGGTTTTTCTAGCTTCCCGGCGCAGTTGGACCGTTCACTGGCGGTTGCTGCTGGTTTGGCGGTTGAGTTGGTGCTTGCTGCTGCGGATACGGCGGCGTTTGCGGCGGTTGTTGGTATGGCTGCGAGTATTGTTGCGGCTGCGGCGGTTGCATTGGTGCTTGCGCTGGCGGTTGGTAGGCTGGCGGTTGCTGAAATTGTTGAGGCGGCTGCGTATTTAGCGGCTGAGCCGGTTGAGGTTGCGGCTGCTGCGGCGAACTGGCAGATTGTTGGGCTGTGTTTTGCTGGTAGGCTGGATGCTGGGCTGGGTTCTGCGGCATTGTCTGTTGTTGGACTGTTGGTTGGTTTGGTGTCTGCTGCGGATATGAATAGTTAGCGTATCCAGGCTCGTCCTCGTATAGTCTCTGGAAGTGCGGCGGTGGCGTTTTTGGCGTTTGAGTATTAACCTCGTACAGCATGTCGTATTCCTGTTTTTTACGTTTGTTGTCGGACGTTACTATGATAACTACGACTGACGTACCGATGAACAGTAAACCGATAGTAATAGTTAAGACTACCACTACAGCAAGCGCGGTATTATTACTCTTATTATCGACCGGCGAGTTGCCGTATTGTTTCGCCACGTCTTCGTCGACGTAGTCGTCCGCGGTTTCTTCAGAGATTTTCAGCAGTTTAGCGACCAGATAGTTTTGAGGATACAGGCGGTTAAGCTCGCTAAAATAATCTTTGGCCTTTGAGTATTTACCCTTGTCAAATTGCGCCAAACCGTCTTTCCAAAGCTTGGTTAGTTCGCCGTCTGCCGATATGGCGACGTTGTTCTTTTTAGCCATGGCTTTTAAGTCGGAAATGTCTCTGGCGATGCCCTTGCCGAAACAGGAGTTGCCTTTCTTATCGTCCTCACACCTGCCGCCGCCATAGGTATTAATACCGACTTGCTTGCCCTTTGAATCGAAGGCTGGACCGCCGCTATTACCGGAGGCGATCATTGTTGACATAAGGAATAGCTTATGTCCGCCGCCATCAAGTACTGTCTGCTGCAGATTACCCTGCGTGACCGTAGGAACGGTTTTTTCTTTCTTCGTGTTAAGGCCGTCGTCAACAACCGCCGGAAACCCAATTGCCGTCAGCCGGTCGCCGCTATCTAATAGCGTACTGTCGCCTAATTCGACTGCCGGAAAGTTACCTTCGATTTTTAAAATGGCGACATCGGTTTCTTTGTTATTAATATCTAGCCGCAAGCTTTTCATATTAACTTCGGAGTCGATTTTTTTCGCCGAATAATTAGTGCTGGTGGTTACCCATTTGTAGCGGGCGTATGTTCCGTCGATTCGGATCGGGTCGCTGGATGTTTGCACGACGTAATCGCTTTCGTCATTTGCGACTTGAACATTATGCTCGGGAACTTTATTGATCAGGCTGAAGATAATTGCTATGGCGTCGGCACTGCCCTCCTGAGCTTTGGCTGCCAAGGATGCCAAATCTGCTCTGGAAATATAGCCGGCACTAATGACAAATTCGAAATACGACTTCCATAGATCCTCGCCAGCCTGCGACATGGCGCTAGAAAACAAAGTGTCGGTTGACCATTCGACGACGTGCCCGTTGGTAGCCACATGCCCGCTGTTGGTTATAATCGAGCCGCTGCCGATGCCGCCAGCGCAAGCATTCTGTATTTGCAGCGATGCGCCGTTATCTGCAGTGTATTTTATGTCAGCGCAGCGCGCGGAAGCGATCCGCACGGTTGCTATTTGGTTTCTGGCGACCACGTTGATGATTGAATCGGTATCAAGGTTTTCCAGCGTGTTCATCGTGTCCTGGTTGTTTAGCGAGCTATTAGTCGAAGAGTTAGCTAGGACAACACTGGCATTTTCACTAGCGCCAACCAGCAGCTTGTTGTCCGGTTTCTGGAATGTAACGCCAGCGATAATTCTTTCCAACTGCGCTACGTAATCCTCGACGCCAACTCCTTTGTAAGCATTAAATCTCATCCAGTACGGCCGGCCGTTTTGCACGGTCATATAACTGTAGGCGTGTCCAGTCTCATACACAGTCCCGTTGTTAGTGTAGGTAAGCGTTTGGTCGATTTTACGAAATTCTTTGCCGGATATGGTGATTTTCGAGACGGTAAGCTTGGCGTTGGGTTCTTTTTCTTTTGTCTTCATGACGTCAACTTCAGCTAGCAAGTCCAAATCGGAATATTTCTTCTTATTCTTATATTTGTCCGGCATTGTTGAGCGGTCAAAATAGTTGCGGGCGCGCGAGGTGTTGATTGTCAAATATGGCCGGATTGTCCTGCTGGATATCTTGCCGTCTTTACCTTTGATGACATCGCTGGCTTGCTTGAAAGCAATCTCCACCAAGTTGTAGCCGCGTGATTCTTTCAATTCGTCGTTATTGTAAGTTTTTGCGTTGTATTTTTTATCGTTTGACTCCTTAGTAACTTCATGCGCTGAGCCGTTGAACGTCGCTGTGTCGTATGTCACGGTAAAACCGTATTTGGAGACAACTGTCTGAACGCCTGATTTGCCGTCGCCGAGCAGCGCGTTTTTCATTTTTTGGCGGGCAGTCCGCGTAGCGTTGCCAGTTTCCTGCGGTCTGGTGGCGATAAAAATCCAAACAGCTATTAAAATAATAAATAGTGCGCCTGAAATTATCGCGATGAGCTTTAGCTTTTTCGTAGGTTTCTGTTCCATAAGCTTTATTATATCAAGAAAATCGCCCTTTTATAGAGCGATTTCTTAGTTTATTCGGTATTATTTCGGCGGATTCAAGCTGCCTTAAAACTGGGCGTTAAATAAACCCGGCTCAGTGAAATCCTCTGTCATTTTTTACCGAAATTATCCGCGAGCAAAGTGTGCAAAGGCGCGGTTGGCTTCGGCCATCTTGTGGGTGTCTTCCTTCTTCTTGAAGGCAGCACCAGCTTCGTTGTAGGCGTCAACGATTTCTAGCGCCAAACGCTGCGAGTATGGCATACCGC
>ERZ772764.1044-NODE-1044-length-17901-cov-10.959767_pt1 | contig 17901 bp, 16 predicted proteins | sample MGYA00512163_ERZ772764 | MGnify/ENA primary metagenome ERZ772764 (study PRJEB29015, sample SAMEA2737903) | human oral metagenome | biome: human oral; feature: human-associated habitat; material: dental | place: China | collected 2094 ... | reverse complement strand
TGGCCGGCCTGGAGGCCCAGTACCAGGCGCCGTCGGCCACCAACGCGGACATGCGTCGTATGACCTACGACGACGTCATCATCCGCACCGCCGGAATGTTCGCCGTCATCCTGGCCCTGGGCGCCCTGTCCTGGAACCTGGTGACCAGCACTGATGAGTCGACCATCGGGTTGGGCCTCATGGCGATGTTCGCCGGCTTCGTCGGCAGCCTTGTCCTGGGACTCGTCAACTCCTTCAAGCGGGTGCCCTCCCCGGCCCTCATCCTGGCCTACGCGGCCTTCGAGGGCCTCCTGCTCGGCGGTTTCTCCGGCTTCATGGAGGCCCGCTACGAGGGCATCGTCGTCCAGGCCGTGCTGGCGACGCTGGCCACCTTCGGTGCCATGCTCGCCGCCTACTCCTACGGTGGCTTCCGGGTCCAGGGGCGGTTCCGCCGGGTGGTGGTCGTGGCCACGTTCGGTTACGGGATCTTCTGCCTCATCAACCTCGGTCTCATGGCGACCGGTGCGACCACCGGGGCCTGGGGACTGCGCTCCATGACCATCATGGGGATCCCGCTGGGCATTCCGCTCGGGATCCTTGCGGTCGTCCTGGCCTCCCTCTTCCTGGCGATCGACTTCGAGTCCATTGAGAACGGGGTTCGCAACGGGCTGCCTCAGCGCTATGCCTGGGCGGGGGCCTTCGGCCTGGTCCTCACCATCGTGTGGCTCTACGTGGAGTTCCTCCGCCTGCTGAGCTACTTCCGAGACTGACTCGATTCGCGGGCTCGAGGCCGATTCGTCCGGTCCGGGCTCGCGCCACCGCCTCGGACGGGGCCGGGACGTGTTGCAGCGTCCCGGCCCCGCCGCGTATCCGGGCGATTGTCCGCTGCGTGCCCCGCCGTGGTTTCCTCGGCGCGCTCCGGGGCGCCTCGGCCCCGTTCGACCCGCGTGGGGAGTTCGCGATGGGCCGAGGCCCGTAGCGACCTCGGACCAGGGGCCTCACGTAGGCTCGCCGCATGATCAACATCAACATGCCCTCCGTCGAGGGCGCCAAGGGCACCAAGCCCACGCTCACCTTCCCCGGGCCCGAGGCCCCCGAGGGCCTGCAGGTCCAGGTGCTCGACGCCGGCGACGGCCAGGTGGTCGAGGCCGGTGACACGATCGTGGCCAACTACCTGGGGCAGATCTGGGGCGGCGACGTCTTCGATAACTCCTACGATCGCGGTCAGCCGCTGAACTTCCAGGTCGGTGTCGGCATGGTCATTCGCGGCTGGGACGACGCCCTCGTGGGGCAGCGCGTGGGCTCGCGCCTCCTGCTGTCCATCCCCTCCGAGCTCGGCTACGGCGACCGCGGCGTCCCGCAGGCCGGCATCCGGGGCGGCGACACCCTCGTCTTCGTCACGGAGATCCTCGGCGTCATCTGAGCCGGGCTCTCCGGTCCACTGTCCGCGCGTTCGTACGGTAGGCGCCGCAGACGTACCTCAGGGGTGCGTCCCGGAGTCCTATGGTACGAACGCGCGCTTGCTCGCGGCGGCTCGGGGCTGCAGGCACCTGGGATACTCTAGAGACGGCGCGCTCGCGCCACACCCGGTAGCACGAACTGCACGGTCCGGAGGAAGTCCGGATGACGCCGTCGGGCCACAGGCCCTGCATCCGCCCCGAACTCGTCGTGGGCAAGCGACAACCAGGCGTTCGTCACCTCGGGGATGCCGTTCATCGGCCGTCACGGGGACTCCTGCTGCGCCGGGTGCGATCACTCGCACCCGAAAAGGAGTCCCATGTCAAGTACGCCCACCCCCGACAGGCGGACCGGTGTCCCCGCCAGCATCTCAGCCCAGCTCACCGTGTTCTTCGACGGCCGCTTCTGGGTTGGCGTCCTCGAGCACCATGAACTCCGCCATGGCGGCGACGCGATCAGTCGTGCCATCACGGTGCGGGCGGCACGACACGTCTTCGGTGCCGAGCCCAGCGACGTCGAGCTCTACGACTTCCTCCTGACTCACGGCGGGGCCCTCATCGACCGGGCCGCTGCTTGTCCTCCGGTACCGGCGCCCAGATCAGTTGACTCGTTGTCGACTCCCCGCCCCAACCCCAAGCGCGCCGCCCGGCAGGCCGCCAAGGAGGCCGCCCGGGCGCGCCCGTCCACCGCTGCGCAGGCTGCCCTGGCCACTGCTCGCGAGGAGGCATCTGCTCGCGGGGCCCGCAACCGGAGCCGGCGCCGTCGTCAGGAGGCGGACGAGGCCTGGGCCCGCCGTCGGGAGCGGGCCAAGCGCCGTCATCGCGGCCGTTGACGCAAGAGAGGTGTTCCGGAAATCGTGGCTGCGAGGGCTGCCTGGCGGGCATCGTCCTCGGTGCCCGGCAGCCCCCTCCAGGGCGCGCCGGATCAGCGTTATCGCGGGTGTCACGTCTCAGGGAGAGGATGTGGTGCGGCACCAGGGGCCAACGAGGGCTACGCTATGGCAACACGGCGTCGTGAAGCGCTGGCCATTCCCCTGCGGCCGGCTCCTTGCGACGCCGTTCCAGTCCGCTTGCCCGAGAAGGAACCGCTCATGCCGCAGTACCGCAGCGCTACCTCCACCCACGGCCGCAACATGGCGGGCGCCCGGGCTCTGTGGCGGGCCACAGGCGTCAAGGACTCGGACTTCGGCAAACCTATCATCGCCATCGCGAACTCCTTCACCCAGTTCGTCCCCGGACACGTGGGCCTGCGCGATGTCGGGAGCCTCGTGGCCACCGAGATCGAGGCCGCCGGCGGCCTGGCCAAGGAGTTCAACACGATCGCCGTCGACGACGGCATCGCCATGGGCCACGACGGCATGCTCTACTCCCTGCCCAGCCGCGACCTCATCGCCGACTCCGTGGAGTACATGGTCAGCGCCCACTGCGCCGACGCCCTCGTGTGCATCTCCAACTGCGACAAGATCACCCCGGGCATGCTCATGGCCGCCATGCGGCTCAACATCCCGGCCATCTTCATCTCCGGCGGCCCCATGGAGTCGGGCAAGATGACCGCCGCCGACGGCACCACCCGCAAGCTCGACCTCATCGACGCCATGATGGACGCCGCCGATCCCACGGTCGCCGACGAGACCATCAGCGCCATCGAGCGCCTGGCCTGCCCCACCTGCGGCTCCTGCTCGGGCATGTTCACCGCCAACTCCATGAACTGCCTCACCGAGGCCCTCGGCCTGGCCCTGCCCATGAACGGCACCCTGCTGGCCACCCACGCCGACCGTGGCGAGCTCTTCAAACGGGTGGGCCACCAGATCGTCGAGATCACCCGGGCCTACTACGAGCACGACGACGACTCCGTACTGCCGCGCTCCATCGCCACCAAGGCCGCCTTCGAGAACGCCATGAGCCTGGACATCGCCATGGGCGGCTCCACCAACACCGTCCTGCACCTGCTGGCCGCCGCCCAGGAGGCCGAGGTCGACTTCACCATGGCCGACATCGACCGCCTCTCGCGCAAGGTCCCCCACCTGGCCAAGGTCGCGCCGTCGACGAACCTCTACCACATCGAGGACGTCCACCGCGCCGGCGGCATTATCGGCATCCTCGGCGAGCTCGACCGCGGAGGCCTGCTGGAGACCTCCACCACCAACGTCCTGCGCTCCACCCTGGGTGACGAGCTCGCCGCCTACGACATCGCCCGCCCCGGCCCCGACGGAGTCCCCGGCTCCCAGGTCGGCGAGGGGATCCGCACCGGCTACCTCGCCGCCCCCGCAGGCGTGCGCACCACCGAGATGTTCTCCCAGGCCTCCCGCTGGGAGTCTCTCGACACCGACCGCGCCGCCGGCTGCATCCGCGACATCGAGCACGCATACTCCGCCGACGGCGGCCTGGCCGTCCTCTTCGGCAACATCGCCGAGAAGGGCTGCATCGTCAAGACCGCTGGCGTGGACGAGTCGATCCTGACCTTCTCCGGGCCCGCCGTCGTCTTCGAGTCCCAGGAGGACGCCGTCGCCGGGATCCTCGGCAAGCAGGTGACGTCCGGCGACGTCGTCATCATCAGCCACGAGGGACCGCGCGGCGGCCCCGGCATGCAGGAGATGCTCTACCCGACGACGTACATCAAGTCCATGCACCTGGGTAAGGAGTGCGCCCTGCTCACCGACGGGCGCTTCTCCGGGGGCACCTCCGGCCTGAGCATCGGCCATGTCTCCCCGGAGGCCGCGGCCGGCGGACTCATCGGCCTGGTGCGCAGCGGCGACATCATCGACATCGACATCCCGCACCGCTCCATCTCCGTGCGCCTGAGCGATGAGGAGATCAAGCGCCGCCGCGCCGAGGAAGAGGCCCGCGGAGAGGACGCCTGGACCCCGCACGTGGACCGGCCCCGCAAGGTCTCCGCAGCACTGCGCGCCTACGCGATGCTCGCCACCAGCGCCGACCTGGGCGCCGTACGCGACCTCAAGCGCCTCGGGATGAAGTAGCCCGGGCGGGCCGGGGGTGACGACCCGGACTGACCAATTGCGTATTTGAAAATCGTTGTCACTCGTATCTAAAGTTTGCGTGTGACAATCGTTCTCAGATCGTTGGTGGTGCGCTCCGGCAGCACTGTGCTGGTCGACGACGTCGACCTGCGTCTTGCACCCGGGAGCCGGACCGCCCTGGTCGGCGCCTCCGGCGCGGGCAAGTCCCTGACCTGTGCCGCGCTCGCGGGCACCCTCCCCGCCGGACTGGAGGTCTCCGGCTCCCTGACCGTTGATCCCGACGGCGTTGGTTCTGGTAACGGCTCGCGCGCGGACTCCGATCAAGGAGGCAGGACCGAGGGCACCAACCTTCTGCGGCTTCCCGCCGCGCGGCGTCCCCGCGGCTGCCGCATCGCGCTGGTGTCCCAGGACCACTCGACCGCCCTGCACCCGCTCATCGCGGTCGGTCGCCAGATCTCCCTGGCCTCCCAGGCCGCCGGACGCACCCTGGGCGAGGCCGATCAGCGCGCCACCGACTATCTCTACGCCGTCGGACTCGACGAGTCCTTCGCCGACCGCGTGCCCGGTCGTCTCTCCGGAGGCCAGCGCCAACGCATCAGCCTGACCCTGGCCCTGGCCGCCGAGCCCGCCCTCATGATCGCCGACGAACCCACCACCGCCCTCGACGTCGTCGCCCGAGCCGAGATCCTCAGGCTCCTGACCTCCCTTACCAGCCTGCCCGAGGCCCCGGCCCTGCTTCTCGTCACTCACGACCTGCCCGCCGCCGCGATCTGCGAGAACGTCGTCGTCCTCCACGGCGGCGCCGTCATGGAGCGCGGCCCCGCAGCCCAGGTCCTGGTCCACCCCGAGCATCCGGTCACGGTCGCCATGTGCGAGGCCGCCGCCGAGGAGACCATTGACGGGGCCCTGGCCGCTGCCGGAGCCGCCGCATGAGCGGGCTTGAGGCACGTGGTCTGACGCGCTCCCACCTGGGGCTCGACGGTGAGCATCACGTGGTGGTGCGTGGCGTGGACCTCAGCCTGGTGCCGGGGGAGAACGTGGCGCTGATCGGGCGCTCGGGGTGTGGGAAGACGACGCTGCTGCGGGCTCTGCTGCTGCTCGACTCCCCGGGCCCGCAGGATCGGGGCGAGGTGCTGCTGGACGGTGAGGTTGTGCGCAGGGGCGGTGCCCGGAGCCTGCGAGCCTTTCGCCGGGCGGTGCAGTACGTGCCCCAGGACGCCGCCGCCACGCTCGACCCGCGCCGCCCGGTACTGGCACAGGTGACCACCCCGCTGCGCACCTTGGGCGTAGTGCGTCATCGCGATGATGCCGATGCACGGGCTCGGCAGGTGCTGGAGAGCCTGGACGTACCGGCCGACATCTGGGGCTCGCGGCCGCACGAGATCTCCGGAGGCCAGGCCCAACGGGTCTCCATCGCCCGGGCCCTGGCCCTGTCGCCGCGCTACCTGCTGCTCGATGAGCCGGTCTCCGGACTGGACCCCGCCCTGCGCCGCCAGACCCTCGACCTGCTCGCCTCTATCGAGGTTGACGTCGAAGCCGGCAGAAGCGCCGACGCGGAGTCCAGTACCAAGACCGGCGCAACAGATGACGAAACCGGTGACGCTGCGAGTATGGCGGCCACCGAAGCCGTCCCGGCTGATTCTGGCGCCGTGCCCGCCCCGGCTGACTACTGCGCCCGGCCCGCCCCGGCCCTACTGGTGGTGTCGCACGACCTGGCCGCTGTCGCCCGTGTCTGCCGGCGCGCACTGGTCATGGACGACGGCGCCATTGTCGAGGACGCCCCCATGCACCACATCCTCACCCAACCCAGCCACCCGGCCACCCGCACCCTGCGCGATGCCGTTCCCACCCTGCGACCGCAACAACCGGCTGACGACGACCGCCTCGACCGATGACACCCCGACACAGGCCCGAAGGAGTATCCATGTCTCTGCCCGCCCCCGCCGTCACCCGCCGCCAGGTCCTCGCCGCCCTCGGCGTCGGAGCAGGCGCCGCCGCCATCGCCTCCTGCTCGCGCAGCTCCACCGGCGACGGCCGCATCCGACTGGCCATGTTCCACGCACCCGAGAGCAAGCTCAACCCGCTCACCAACGACGGCTCCAAGCTCGTTCGCTGGTCCTGCGCCGAAAGCCTCACCAAGCTCACCGCCGACGGCGACGCCCAGGAGATGCTCGCCACCGCCTGGAAGCGCGAGGGCGAGACCACCTGGCGCTTCACCCTGCGCGAGGGCGTCACCTTCCACGACGGCACCGCCCTGAGTGCCGAGAACGCGGCCGCCGCCCTGACCTTCGCCGCCAGTGCCGCCAAGCCGCCGCGCGTCCTGGACGGAATCAAGCTCACCGCGAAGGCCGACGGCAAGGACCTCCTCCTGACCACCGCGGCCCCCGACCCCCTCATGCCGCAGCGCGTCTCCAGCCCCCAGCTCGTCATCCTGTCCCCGGCCGCCTACCCGAGCTCCGCCGACGGTGCCATCGACCCCGTCGGCCATGGCACCGGCGTCTTCATCCTCAAGCAGGCCAACGGTTCGTCCGGCGCCACCCTGGAGCGCAACGACAAGTACTGGGGCAAGAAGGCCGCCGCCCCCGGCATCGACGTCACCTACGTGCCCGACGGCGCCGCCCGCGGGACCGCCCTACGCACCGATACCGCCGACATCGTCGAGGCCGTCCCTGTGTCCCAGGCCGGTAACGTGGACAAGAATCTTATTCACGAGGTATCGACACCGCGCACCTCCACCCTCTATCTCAACACCCGCTCCGGCGCCTTCGCCAACCCGGCCCTGCGCGCCGCCGCCCGCAACGCCGTCGATCCGGCCGCGCTCATCAAGACCGTCTTCGAGGGCCACGCCGACTCTCCCGTTGGCCTCCTGGGGCCGGCCGTGCCCTGGGCCGCCGATCTGCGCGCCTGGAAGAAGGAGACCTACCCCGGTGCCACGGGCGCGGCGGCCACCGGCAAGGTCCCCGGCGCCACCGCCGCCGGGAGCGTCCCCGCCGGAACCGCCATCACCCTGGCCTCCTACACCGACCGCCCCGAGCTCGGTGAGATGGTCCCCCTCCTGGCCCAACAGCTCGAGGCCGCCGGCTTCAAGGTCACCCAGGACGTGCGCGAGTACAACCAGATCGAGTCCGAGGCCCTGGCCGGAAAGTTCGACGCCGTCCTCGTGTCGCGCTCCACCGTCCAGGACTCCGGCGACGCCGTCGCCTACATGACCGCCGACTTCTCCTCCTCCGGCTCCTACTCCATGAGCGGCCTGCACGACGAGAAGGTCGACGCCGCCATCTCCAAGGCCGCCGCCACGGAACCCGGCGACGAGCGCCGCAAGGCCGTCATGGCCGCCGAGCAGGCCCTCGGACTCGATGTCGAGCTGACGGCACGGGTCGGCGACCGCATGGGGCGCCGCGCCCTCGACGCCCTCCGGGCCACCGCTGAGCGCTACGCCGCGGACACGGAGGCCCCGGACGTCGCCGACTTCCTCGCCTGGCTCGACGACGCCGCCGAGCACGAGCGCGGTCTCGAGGCGCCCGAGCTCGAGCCGGAGCCCGGTGCCGTCCAGATCCTCACCGTCCACGCCGCCAAGGGCCTGGAGTGGGACCACGTCGCCGTCATCGGCATGGTCGAGGGCGTCCTCCCGAGCTACTCGACGTCTCCGGCGGACGACCTCAGCGTCAGGGACTGGGCGTGGATGACGAGGCTCGACGAGTTCCCCCACCCCCTGCGCGCCGATGCCGGCACGCTCCCGCCCTTCGAGCTCGGCGCGCTGGAGCCGCCGGACGTCGACAAGGACGAGGCGAAGGACCTGCTCGACTCCTACCGGCTCGCCCTGGGGCGGCACGGCCTGGCCGAGGAGCGCCGTCTCGCCTACGTGGCGATCACGCGGGCCCGCCACGACGTCCTCCTCGCCTCCAGCCACTTCGCCGGCGGGGCCGGCAGGAGCCGTCCCATGTCGCGCTTCCTGGCCGAGCTGCGGCGCCGCGAGCTGGTCGAGCCCTGGGGGGAGGGCTTCACCGAGCCGGCCCCCGACGCCGTCAACCGGCTGGCGGACCGCTCGATGACGGCCCAGTGGCCCGAGCCGGCCGCGGACGACGACGTCGCCCTGGCCCGTAGGCGGGCGGCGGACGCCGTCACCGCGTTCCTCGCGCCCTCCGCCACGGTCCCGGTCACGCCCCTCGATGTCTCCTCGGCGGAGGGCGGCGACGCGGCGTCCGAACCTCGGGGGGATCCCGTCGTGCGTCGTTGGCGCGAGGAGGCGGCCCTGCTCCTGGCGGAGCGGACCCGCAGTCGCGGGGAGTCCCCGGCCGTCCGGATGCCTCCGCACCTGCCCGCCACCAGGCTCGACGACCTGCGCGCGGACGGGGACCGCTTCGCCCTGGACCTGCGTCGCCCCCTGCCCCCGGAACCGCGCCCGGCGGGGCGGCTGGGCACCGTCTTCCACGAGGCCGTGGCCCTGCGTCTGAGCGGGCAGGGTCAGCTGCTGACCCTGGAGCAGGCGGGCGTGCCCACCTCGCTGACGCCCGGAGATCGCGAGCAACTCGACCGGTGGCTCCAGGTCGCCGAGAACCTGCCCCTGTTGGACGGCTATGCGCTCGACGGCACCGAGGTCGAGCTCGAGCTGGCGCTGGAGCCCGTCGCCCTGCGCTGCCGCCTCGACGCCGTCTTCCGGGGGCGCGACGGCACCTGGCTCATCATCGACTGGAAGACGGGAGGTCGACGGGTGCCCGTCGACCAGCTCAGCACCTACGTCCACGCCCTGGCCGCCTCCCGGGGCGTGGCGACCGGCGCCGTGCGCGCAGCCTACGTCTACGTGAACAGCCCCGGCGGGCGGGTCGACGAGCTCACCGCCGAGGACCTGCTGCCCCTGGCCGAGATCGAGGCCGCCCTGCGGACGGAGACGTGAGCGAGAGGTGACGGCTCTCCGCGCTCCCGGGCGAGGCCGGGGGCGCATCGGCGGGCGGTGGCCCGGTACTCCCGGGCGCGGCGCGGTCCTGGAAGGCCAGGTGATGCATCGCGCCCGCTTGGCCCGGTGCTCCCGGGCGCGGCTCGGTCGTACGCCGGGCGTTCTCCTGGTCCCTCGTCGGAGTCGGGCTCGCCGTCATCCGGAGCTCGCGCGGTCGTACGTGGGCTCGCGCAGTCGTACCCTCCTGCGCCGGGTCGTACCTTGGGGAGGCTTTAAGGTACGACCGTGCGCGCTCGGGTACGACCGCGTGGATCTGGATACGACCGCGTGGTGATGAGTACGACCGCGCGCGGGGCTCTCGCAGCGTCGCGGCACTGGACGGCCCGACACCGATCGCGCGGGGACGGATCGGGCCCGATCGCTCCGGGAGACTCCGCACGGTCCCGCGGAGGCCGACAATGGATGCCAGGGGCGCTCGGGCGCCGCCCCCGTCGTCCCCGGACACGACGAGCCGGTTGACCTTGCCACTGTGACAACCCGGAAGGTGAATGCATGCCCGAGACACCCGTCCGACCGCGTTGGACCATCGGCCAGTTCTCCCGTATGACGCGCCTGAGCGCCAGGATGCTGCGGCACTACGACAGCCTGGGCCTCCTGCGCCCCGGCGAGGTCGATCCGTGGAGCGGCTACCGGTACTACTCGGACGTCGAGCTCGGTCCCGCCATGATGCTGCGCCGTCTGCGGGACGCGGGCCTGGGCCTGGACGACATAGCCCGGGTCCTGCCCGCCCTTCTCGCCGACGACGAGAGCCTCTGGAGGCCCGCGCTGGAACGGCATCTCGACCGCCTTGAGGCCGAGGCCGAGGCGCTCGGGCAGCGGCGCGAGCTGACGCTCGCCCTGCTCCGTCACCGAGAGGAAGAAGAGGAACCAGTCATGACAGCGTCAACCGCATCCGCCACGATCCTCACGATCCCGGCGCACACGATCGTCGCCCGGCGCGAGACCATTCCCACCTACGCCGACGAGGCCGCCCTGTTCGAGGAGTTCGAGGCCCAGCTCCACGAGGTCCTGGCCTCCACCGGTACAGCCCTGAGCGGAGAGCCGTGCGGCGCCACCTTCTACGAGGACGGGTACGTCGAGCGCGACGTCGATATCGAGGTCTGGGAGGTCGTTGCCTCCCCGGTCGAGGTCGTCCCTCCGCTGACCTGCCGCGCCGTGGAGGAGCGCACGGTCGCCATGGCCGAGCACGCGGGCTCGTACGAGAGTCTCTCGGAGACCTACACGGCGCTCCTGCAGGAGGTCGGCGAGCGCGGGCTCACGCCCTGCGGTCAGATGTTCGAGCGCTACCTCGTGGGTCCGATCCACAACCCCGATGCCACCACGTGGCGCACGCAGGTGTGCTGCCCGATCGTCGTCGGCTGACGTCCCTCGCGGGTCGGCGGGGCCGGCCGGGTGAGGTCGCCGGGCCGTGTCGATCGGCCGGGTCGGCCCGCTCGGGCTCCGTCGATCTGCTCGCCCGGCCCGGCCCGGCCCGCCCGTCGGGCGAGGGCGCCGGGGCCGACGGCAGCAGCCTCTTCGTCGTTCTGTCCTCATGCCCCGTCGGGCGAGGGCGCCGGGCCGTGAACCGGGCGCAGCGGCGTGACCCGCGCCGTGCCCCGCTCGGCGCGGGCGTCGTCGGCCTCCTCGTCGTCGGAGTCGGCGGCGTCGATGTCGTCGTCGAGCGCGACCATGGCGACCTCGTGGGTGATCGCCTCCGGCCCGGCGGGCACCCGCTCGCCCGGCACCGGGGCCAGGCGGGGCTCGCGCGGCTCGACGAGCGGCTCGTCGCCGACCTGGTCGGCCAGGTCGGCGAGCATGTCCACCGCGTCCCGGACGATCCCGTCCCGGTCGGCGCGCACGCCGTGCAGGAGCCACCTGGCCAGGCTCAGCTCGCTGACCAGCTCGGCGCGGTCCCGCAGGTGCTTGTCGACGCCCTCGCTGCGCGCCAGGTCGTAGGCGCCCTCGATGGAGTCCAGGCAGTCCACCGGGACCGTGGCGTAGATCCAGGCCATGTCCTCAGCCGGGTCGCCGACGTGCGCCTGGCTGAGCCCGCGCATGGCGACGACCGCACCGCCCGCCGTCAGGACGTTCTCCGCGTCGAGGTCCCCGTGGACCACCACCGGGCGGAACCTCCACAGCGTGGAGTCCTCCAGGGCCGACTCCCACCGGGACAGCAGACCCGGGGGCACCCTCCCGGTCCCGGCGGCGTCGTCCATGAGGCTCAGCCAGCGGTCGCGGACCTCCTGGGAGTCGTAGACCGGCATCCCCGCCTCGGAGATCACGGAGGTGGGCAGCTCGTGCAGCTCGCCCAGGGCCCTGCCGACGCCGGCCGACAGGCCGGGGCCGGGGTGCAGCGCGGAGACGTCCACGGGGCGCCCCTCCAGGTGGGTGCGGACCTGGATGTGCGCCTCCTCGCTGCGCAGCGTCCCCGCGACCCGCGGCACGTTGAAGGTCAGGCGGCCGTCGTCGACGATCCTGCCGATGCGCCGCAGCACCTCGGCCTCGGCGTCCAGGTTCGCCCCCGTGTTGTCGTCGTGGGCTTCCAGGACCTCCCAGTGGCGGCCCTTGGTGTCGATCACGCCGACGACGTGCAGGGAGCCGGACTCCTCCTGGGGCAGGGCCAGCCGCGCCGGGTCCAGCCCGGGCACGGCGACGCCGGCCAGGGCGGCCAGGGCCAGCGGGGAGCGTCTGCGCCGGGACGCCAGGGAGGAGACCGAGGCGGACGTTGTCGATGGTGCAGCGTCGGGCGCGGCGGTGGGGGCATCCTCCGCGCTCGACGGTGCGGCGTGGTCGGACGGTCCGGTGGGCGGCTGCGACATGGCTCAACCGTAGGCGAGTAGCGGGTTATCGGGGTACTGCCGCGCCCTATTGCGACGGGTCGAGGTCCCCGTGTTATCCACAGGGCGCCGCCGGGGGCTGGCGCGGAGGGGAGAACGTGCTCTAGGCTCCGAATCGCGGAGCCGCCCGCCCGTCCGCGGTACCGCCACCCCGGTCGACCCTGATCGCATCTGATCGCGCAGCGGTCGCCTGGGCCGACCATCCCTGCCCACCCCTGACCCACAGCGAGGCCCGACCATGGATGCAGCGGCGCTGCTGCACGACGAGATCCGCGAGCTCGTCCGCCTGCGGGGCGTGGACCCGCTCACCGAGACCGCGGCGCTGGAGGCCCTCGTCGCCGAGGCCTCCGCCGACTACGTGACCCGCGCCGACGCCGGGCTCGTCCCGCCCCTGCGCGATCCCGACGACGCCCGGGCGCGGGCGGTCGATGCCCTGGCGGGGCTCGGCCCCCTGCAGCGCTACCTCGACGACGACTCGATCGAGGAGGTCTGGTGCAATGCGCCCGGGCGGGTCTTCGTGGCGCGCTCCGGCAGGCCGGAGCTGACGACGACGATTCTGGAGGACGAGGACCTGCGCGTGCTCGTCGAGCGCATGCTGCGGGTCTCGGGGCGCCGCCTCGACCTGTCCAGTCCCTTCGTGGACGCCCAGATGCCCGACGGCGAGCGCCTCCACGTCGTCATCCCGCCCATCACCGCCCGGCACTGGGCCGTCAACATCCGCAAGCACTCCTCGCGGGCCTGGCGCACGGCCGACCTCGTGCGCCTGGGCTCCCTGACGCCGCGGGTCGCCGCCTTCCTGGACGCCTCCGTCCAGGCGGGCCTCAACATCCTCGTCTCGGGCGCCACCCAGGCCGGCAAGACCACCATGGTCCGCGCGCTGGCCGGGGCCATCCCCGCGGGTCAGCGCGTGATCACCTGCGAGGAGGTCTTCGAGCTCTCCCTGCGCAACCGCGACTGCGTCGCCATGCAGACCCGGGCCGCCAACCTCGAGGGGGTCGGCGAGATCAGTCTGCGCCGTCTGGTCAAGGAGGCTCTGCGCATGCGTCCCGACCGCCTCCTGATCGGCGAGGTCCGCGAGGCCGAGGCGCTCGATCTTCTCATCGCCATGAACTCCGGGCTGCCCGCCATGAGCACCCTGCACGCGAACTCCGCGCGCGAGGCCGTCGTCAAGATCTGCACGCTCCCGCTGCTGGCGGGGGAGAACGTGTCGGCGGCCTTCGTGGTGCCCACGGTCGCCGGCGCCGTGGACCTCGTCGTCCATCTCGACCTCGACTCCAAGGGCCGCCGGCGCGTGCGCGAGGTCGCCGCCCTGTCCGGACGGGTCGAGAACGGCGTCGTCGAGCTGGCCGACGTCTTCCATCGCGAGTCCGGGGGCGGGCTCGTGCGCGGCCCCGGCGCTCCGCCGTCGCCCGATCGCTACGCCCGCGCCGGCCACAGCCTGGCGGAGCTCCTCGTCCCCGAGGGCAGCGGTCGTCGCGTGGGGGAGCGGGTCTGATGGGCGCGATCGCGGGACTCGCGGGCGGGATCGGCATGGTGCTCGTCTGGCTCGCCCTGACCACCGAGCCTCCCCAGTGGCGCTCCGAGCGGCAGCGCCGCCTCGCGGACCTCCTGGTCCAGGCCGGGGTCGGGCGCACCAGCCCGGCGGTGTTCGTCGCGGGCAGCGCGGCGCTGGGGGTCGTGGCCGCTCTGGGCTTCCTCGGCGTCTCCCGCGCCTGGTCCATCGCCATCGTCTTCGGGGCCATCGCCGCCGTCGCGCCCTACGTCGCGGTCTCCAGCCGGGCCCGCTCACGGCGCACCCGTCTGCGGGAGGTGTGGCCCGAGGCCGTCGACACCCTGGTGTCCGGGGTGCGCGCCGGCATGAGTCTGCCCGAGGCCCTGGGCAACCTCGGCGAGCGCGGTCCGGATGCGGTGCGCGAGCAGTTCCGCGCCTTCGCGGTCGATTACGCGGCCACGGCGCGCTTCGCCGTGTGCCTGGACCGGCTCAAGGCGCGCTTCGCGGACCCGGTCGCCGACCGGATCGTGGAGGCTCTCCGTCTGGCCCACGAGGTCGGTGGCAGCGAGCTGGGCGTTCTGCTGCGCTCCCTGTCGCACATGCTGCGCGAGGACCTGCGCACTCGCGGCGAGCTCGAGGCCCGTCAGTCCTGGACCGTCAACGGGGCCAGGGTCGCCGTGGCTGCGCCCTGGCTCGTCCTGGCGCTCCTGTCGACCCGCCCCCAGGCGGCCGCGGCCTATGCAACATCGACGGGCGCGCTGATCCTGGCCGTGGGGGCCGTGGCCAGCGTTCTGGCCTACCGCCTCATGCTGCGGCTCGGGCGCCTGCCCGAGGAGGAACGGGTGCTGCGATGAACGTCTTCCTGGGCGCCCTCGCCGGTCTCATGGCGGCGTGCGGCCTGCTTCTCATCGTCTCGGCGTCACGACGCCGCCACCTCACCCTGGACGACCGGCTCGCCCCCTACACCCACGAGCAGCCCGCGACCTCGGGCCTGCTGAGCGCCACCGCGCCGGACGCCGACGGGCGCACGATCTCGCTCGTGCTGCTGGCGGCGATCGGCTCGGCGGGCCGTGTGCTCGAGGGCCTGGGGTCATCGGCGGAGTCGGTGCGGCGCCGGCTGCCGCGAGCGGGCAGCGCCCTGAGCTACGAGGGGTTCCGGCTCCAGCAGCTCCTGTGGGCCGTCTCGGCCTTCGCCGTCACGATCGGGGCCGGTCTGCTCGTCTCGATGGTGCGTCACGTGAGCGTGCCGCTGCTCGGCGTCGCGGCTCTCGTCGCCCTGGTCGGCGGCGCGGCCTGCCGCGACTGGTGGCTCAGCCAGGAGGTCGAGCGACGTCGGAGGCGCATCGAGGCCCAGCTGCCCGACGTCGTGGAGCTGCTCGCCCTCGTCGTCGGCGCCGGGCAGGGCCCCGTCGCCGCCATCGAGCGCGTCGTCGGGCTCGGAACCGGCGACCTGGTCGACGAGCTCTCCCTGACCCTGGCGGACGTGCGCAGCGGCGCGGTCCTGACCACCGCCCTGCTCCGCCTGGAGAGCCGCGTCGACTCCCTGCACGTGACGCGCCTGTCGGAGGCCATCGCCGTCGCCCTCGAACGGGGCACGCCGCTGACCGACGTCATGCGCGCCCAGGCCGCCGACGTGCGGGAGGCCTCCCGACGCGCCCTCATGGAGGAGGGCGGCAAGCGCGAGATCGCGCAGATGGTGCCGGTGGTCTTCCTTGTTCTGCCGATCACCGTCGTCTTCGCCCTGTTCCCCGGCCTGTTCGTCCTGCGCCTGGGGCTCTGAGGAGACCGACCGTGCAGCCCCCGACCCCGCCCGCCGGCTCCGCTCCACCGGCCCTGACTCACCGGCCCCGACCCGACACCAGTGAAAGGACAGTCAGATGATCCATCCCGCTCCCGCCGCTCCTCGCCGCACGCACCCCGGCCGTCGCCCGGCATCCCTGTGGGCCCGCCTGCTCCAGGAGCGCGGAGACGTGCCCGGCTGGGTGCTGGTCACCCTCATGACCGCGGGCCTGGTCGTCACCCTGTGGGCGGTGGCCGGACCGGCACTGACCCAGGTGTTCAACGATGCGATCGCCAAGGTCACCGGTGCCGTTTGAGCGCGGGGCTCGCGGTCCGCGGGAGGGCGAGGCCGGCTCAGCCGTCGTGGACTTCGCGCTGGTGAGCGCCCTCGTGGTCGCGGTGTGCGTCGCGCTCTTCCAGCTCGCCCTGGGCCTGCACGTGCGCAACATCCTGACCGATGCCGCCGGCGAGGGGGCCCGCCGGGCCGCCCTGGTCGGCGGCACCGAGGCCGAGGCCGCCGCACGCGTGGTCATGCTGACCGACGCCGCGCTGGCGGACGGCTACGTCGAGGATGTGGCCGTCTCGCGGACCTCGATCGGCGGCACGCCGGTGGTGCGTACCGAGGTGACGGCGCCCCTGCCGGTCCTGGGCCTGCTCGGGCCCGCGGGCACGCTGCGGGTGACCGGGCACGCCGTGGACGAGGCCGCGCTCGTGGCCGGTGCTCAGGAGGGGCCGTGAGCGGGGAGCGGAGCGGGGAGGCCCGCCGTGCCTTCCGCGCTCTCCGCGCCGTCGCGTCGGCGGTGCGCGGGCTCATGCACCGCCAGGACGGCAGCGCGCCCGTGGAGTTCATCGGCTGGACCCTGATCCTGGTCGTCCCGGTCCTCTATCTGCTCGTGACCCTGGCGCGGGTGCAGGCCGCCTCCTTCGCCGTCGCCTCCGCCGCCGACGCCGCAAGCCGCGTCCTGGAGGTGGAGGAGGGGGAGAGCGCCCTGGCGCACGCGCGCGTCGCCGTCGGCCTGGCCCTGTCCGACCAGCATGTCGATGCCGACCCCGTGAGCGCCCTGAGCCTGAGGTGCGCGGACGCCGAGTGCGCCGCGGGCGTCGTGCGCGTCGAGGCCGGGGTCGACCTGCCGGTCCTGGGGGCGGCTGGAGTGGGGCGCGACGTCGTCGTGCTCGACGCCGAGCGCGCCGTGACCCTGGCGAGGGCCGAGTGATGCCCCGCGCGACTCCCCGGATGAGGCGCGGGCCGCGGCGGCCCGCTGGAGACCCGATGCGCTCGGGGCGCGGAGAGGACGGCCAGATCCTGCTGCTGGGCGTCGGGGTGATCGCGGTGGTGGCCGCGCTCGTCCTGGTGGCGGCCAGTGCCACCGCCGTCCACCTGGACCTGAAGACCCTGATCTCGCTGGCCGACTCGGCGGCCGCGGCCGCCGTCGACGGCGTGGACGAGGACGGCTACTACGGCGGAGTCGAGGCCGACGGCGCCCCCGGGCGCCTGACGGATGCGGGCGTGCGCGCCGCGGCGCTGGAGGACCTTGCGGCCCAGCCCGAGCGTCCGGAGTCGGTGCGGGTGGTCCGGGCCGTCAGCCCCGACGGCGCCACCGCCGTCGTCACGCTGACCGCCAGGTCGCGTCCGCCCTTCCTGCCGTGGGGCGTGATCCCCTCCCAGGGCTTCGTCATCACCGCCACCGGCTCGGCGCGGATGACGACGGCGCCGTGAGGCCAGTGCGGGCGCCGCCGGCTCGGTCGCCCATCGGCCCCCTCAGCCCTTCGCGGCAGCGACGCCGGGGTCCGCGGCGGCGACCCGGTGCCGGCGCAGGCGCGACTCGAGGGTGTCGCGCTGGTTGTGAGCGAGCTGGGCGATGTAGGCGCGCTTGACGGTCATGAGGATGTTGATCCCGACGATGACGTAGAAGGTGTTCGCAATGACACTGGGCCAGGCACCTGTGTACCCGCAGTTGATGACCAGCAGCACGCTGCCGGTCAGGTTGAGCGCCTGGTAGCGCAGGGAGTCCCCCGCGATCCGGCCCTTGGAGATCAGAGCGTACGCCAAGAGGAGCTCGGCGGCGCCGATCCAGCCGCCGACGGTGATGAGGATGCTCGTCATGTCGTTCACGAGGTAGATGGTGAACCTCCGGCTGCTGAAGATCAATCACATGAAACTGCATAGGTCCTGTAATTGTTCTGAACTATGGTCGGGGTCATGGACATCTCCGCACACCGCATCTCCGTCCTTCTCGCCGTGCACCGCGCCGGAGGCGTTGTGGCGGCTGCGGACCTGCTCCACCTCAGCCCGTCGGCGATCAGTCAGCAGATCCGTCTGCTTGAGAAGGAGGCGGGCGTGCGTGTGCTTGACCGCACGCCCGCGGGCGCGGTCCTGACCGACTCCGGCCGGGTCCTGGCGGAGGCCGCCGAGCGCATCGAGTCCGAGCTGACCACCGCCCGGCGC
>ERZ772764.1043-NODE-1043-length-17914-cov-3.827594_pt1 | contig 17914 bp, 8 predicted proteins | sample MGYA00512163_ERZ772764 | MGnify/ENA primary metagenome ERZ772764 (study PRJEB29015, sample SAMEA2737903) | human oral metagenome | biome: human oral; feature: human-associated habitat; material: dental | place: China | collected 2094 ... | reverse complement strand
CCCCAGTAGGGGCGGGGGAATTCTTTTCAGGTCCACGAACAGAGATGGTAGAGGACCCATGAACCTTAATACTAGTAATGATACTAAGAAAATTGAGTAAAAATATTAGACTACAAACGAACCTTGAGGTTCGTAGGGGACCAGACGGGGAGAGCTTTGCCATTCTCCCCGTGGGGGAGGTCCAGGCAGATAAAATAATTATCCCGGGGAACACGGAGTTCGAGATCAGCTTCATGTCTGACCAGGTCTACCTGTCTTCCCCATCGGTTCGTCCGGGGAAGCTCCTCGAGTTCCCGCCGATGGAGAAGAGTGATCTCCTCCGGATACTATCCGGGGTATCGATTGATAACGGGAAGGTCCGTGGGAAGTACTACCTCACCTGGGCAGGGGGCCCCGGTTCCGGTTCGGTCCTGATACCCACCGATTCCAGGGAAGGCAGGGGTGCTCTCCAGGAATACGTCTACATGATGTACGTCAAGGGGTCTGGCCCGGAACTCTTTGGACCCGGTCCCGGGATCCCGGGGAATCGGTATTACACGGGGGAACGGGCGGTAGTGTATATCGGGAGAGCAACGGGGGTCGACGGGAAGCCCACCTACGCTTACGTCTACGAATCCGATATCCCGGAGGGTACCAAGACGTTGTCGGGGCTGATTCAGGGAATCGATGGGGCGATCATTCATTCAGGGGGAATCCGGCAGAAGCCCACTCGGGAGACCCCTGTCGGTTCTGTCTGGGTCCGATTCTCTCGGGTAGCCTCCCGGCTGATTGACCTAGGGAACGCCCTGATCCCAGACCTCGGCTCCGATTGGCCATCGGACTTGGTAGACCGGGTTGTCGACCATGAAGTCCAGGCAGATCTCTCCGAGGTAAGCCGGGGGTGGCTCCGGGGGTCCCTCGTGGCGGCTGCCATGGTACTCGGACTGACCGAGTACAAAGGACAATGTAGGGATCGGCTGAGAGAAAAGGTGATGGCCGAGATCTACTGGGACCTCGTCAAAGGTTTCCCGACCCTCCAGAACTTCGGATCTTTCCTGGAGTCGTCTAACTCCGTCAGGATGGAAAAGATCAAGTGGGCCTTGGAACTGAACCTGAAGTACTTCACTCTCCTGTCGAGTCCGGGACTCAGCAAAGTCGATCTTAAGAACGTCTTCGTACAGAACCTCCTGGGGCAGACGAAGCCTGGTATCTGCGACGTGATCAAGGGGATGGTCACCCGGACTGATCTATCTGACCGAGGGACCCGTCAATGGTTCATCAAGGAGTGTCTGAAGGTAAGGGGTGAGTATCTATGGTTTCGGACAGCCCGGATTGTCTACCCCCAGGACCCGGCCAACTCAGATCTAGTGGTCCTCCCAGTGGATGCGCTGGCGGAGACCATTGTGTCCAAGGTACTCGCAGACGCTTCGGGTGACCCGGAGACTTGGGTCCCCAGGCTGAAGGCCGCCAAGGGAAGGACCGGAGACGGGTATGTGTACCTGAGGTTCGACTCGTTAGAACTCTGTCAGTGGTATCCCTCCCTGATGGACGAAGTCTGGGAGAAGGGTCTCCTGATGGTGCAGGTGAAAGTACAAGACCTGGCCCTTCTCCCTAGTGATGTATACAATGTATAACCAATGAAGCAAGATGTAATTGAGGTCCATGGGACCATCACAGAAGCCCTAGGGGGCTCTAGGTTCAGGGTAACCCTGGACAACGATCACGAGATCCTTTGTCAGGTCTCCGGGAAGATGCGGAAGTTCTTTATCAAGGTCCTCCCAGGGGATGGAGTCAAGGTCGAAATGAGCCCATACGATATGGAGCGTGGCCGGATAGTGTCGAGAGACGCTGTGAAAGGGGCGGTCCCTTTTAAGCCCGGCCAGAAGCGGAAACGATGAAAAAAAAAGAATACCCAATCCACGGGTATTCTTTTTTTTTCAGGGATCCCAGAACTCCAGGTTCTTGGATGTCCCGAGCTCAGGGAACACGACATGCCCGACTCCCCAAGGGGTCCACTCGATCTCCCAGGCTAGTCCCTCTGGCGTCACACCACGATCGGGGCCCCGGTATCCGAGGGTCACCGGCCCTGGCCAGTAGTCAGGGTTCCGGAGTACCGCCTCGATCAGGGCACGGTGATTGAATGCCATCACCTCCGGGAGGTCGGATGGACCTATCAGGGTTACCCGGGAGACCTCTGGCCCCGCCCGGAATCGTGACAAGGCCTCGGACTCGGGGACATACGCCACGTACCGGACGGTCACGTTCTGTCGGGCGTCGGCCCTCGGGTCGGACTGGATTCCGGCCACCACCAGGGTAACCGAGGACCCAGGGATCCCGAGTTCCTCTCGGATCTCCCGGCGAATCGCCTCGTCGAGGTCCTCATCGTAGTCGAGATAACCACAGGTACAGGCCCACTGTCCGACGTAGTCAGGGCACCCTGGACCACGTTCCTGGAGGAGTACCTTCAGGGGTCCCCGGGTGCCGGGGGTGTAGGTCAGGATGACGGCCGAGACCGCCACCGACCGGGACACCCAGTCGGAGGTCCCAGGGACCTGATAGTTCACGCGTCCCATCGTATCACCGTCACTATGTCATCCCCGAGGGACGGACAATCGTCCCGGTCGATGCAGGTTACTGCATACCCGAGATCCCGGAGTTTCTCGATGACCCTGGGGACCTCGGGGTCTGGGCCGGGCCAGATCGTCGTCAACTGGGAAACCCTCCGGACCTCCGAGATCTCCTGGATCTGCCGGAGGATCTCGATGGCCTTCCGGGTAGTCCTAGTCTCACGGGCCCCCTCGAGGGCCTTGGAAGCCTGGTCGGCCGTCAGTGGTCGCTCGGTGGGGGTCAGGAACCCCTTAATCTTTTCTAGTATCTGTTCTTTGTTCATCATACTGGTAACTGATTTTCATTACAGTACTAAGGAGATCGAGGGAAGAACAAAAGAGAGGAGGCCCCGAGGATGTGACTCCTCGGGGCCTCCTCTCGTGTTATCACTCCTTCCGGAGAAGATAGGTCGTCTTGGAAGTCTCGTGCCAGAACGCCTCCGTGACCGACCGGATACCAGTCCAAGCGGGACCGGTAGCGCCCGACAGAAGTTCTGACAAGGCCTCACGGATCTCCTTCAGGAGTTCCACCGGGACGGTGGCCCTCGGGAGTTCCGGGATTATCTGACCGGGCCGGAATTCTCCGAATACTCCCTGAGCATCCTCCATGACAGAGTCCTCGTACTCCAATAGTTCATTGGTGTAGTCATCGAGTACACGATGGATGTACCCGGAGGGAGTCCCGAAGTGGAGCTCCTTGAGGCGGACCCTGAAGCCCGCAAGTTGTCCGGCAAGCCGGATCACAGATTCGTTTCTCATTGTATTACTTGAAGTAGTAGGTGTTAATGATCGGGTCGTCGTCAGTCTTCCAGTACAGGAACTGGAGGGACTGGGGAGTCGAGTAGTCGTCCTGTCTCGTAAACCCTGGGAGACCATCACCGATATCGAGCACCGGATGGTTCCCATCGAATTGATCTCTGGTGTGACCGGAGAACGGCCCCCCGGCGGGAGTACTCATCACGTAGGCCAGTGACCTTGGTAAGATTCCCTTCATTGAGGTTCCTCTCGGTACCGGCAGACCCACGGTGTCGGTGAGCCGGATAGCCCACGGACGACCAGCCGTTTTCCACGGCTGGACGGCATCCGTTAGGTTGGTCAAGTGATTCGGGAGACTCGGGAGTCGGCCATAGACCCCGGTGGTCCCCGGTTCGAAGATCACCAGCCGGTCAGTCGAAGTCGAGGAGGTAACGGTGAAAATCGGGATAAACAGGTCAGTGGTAATTCCAAGATCGGTGTACCACTTCGGGAATATCCGCCAGACACCATTTTCTTCATCCTTCCAAGGGTGTGCCCTGGTCTTCCGGAGAAGACCGGCGTGACTCTTGACGGCATCTTCCCTGGTCCACCATGGGCACTGCTTGTTGGACGACCAGATCTGACCCTGAGCACTCTCAGGGGACCACCCGGACCCGGCGAAGCACTCATCGATAACCCCCGACTCACAGACATCGAAGAATCGGTCGGGGATGATCGGGAAGCTGCCGTTCTTACTGGTCACCCGGTAGGACGGGAGGTACTGGCTAGTGGTACTGCCGGACCAGTCAAGTGTCTCAGGGGGGTCCCCGACGAACCGGGCGGACCAGAATGTTCGATACATCGAGTATACCCCCACAACCCCGAGGGGACGGGTCATCCGACTGATCTTGCATCCTACGAAGGCGTTAGCCAGGGACCTGACTTTCCCGTAGGACGGGTCATTGAATGTATCCCCTGGAGATATCGGCCACTCCTCGCTATCGGCGGCATTCGTATAACGGCACCGATAGAAGAGTCCATCGAAAACACGGCCATCGTCGACTCCCTTCAGGTACGTCCGGACCCACACCTTCCCGGTCACCGTATTCCCGGTGTCTATCTTCGGAGCACCCCCAGCGACTGTTTCCATGTTCCCCGACAAGTCTAGGTACGGGGTATAGTACGTCCCGTTCCACTCCCGAATCTCACCGATCCGGACCAACTTATTCTTGGAATTCTGTCGATAGGCCAATGGGGTCTCCTGGACGGAGATCTCCTTGAATCCGGTCGTCGGATCTAGGAGACTGACATACTCTGTGCTCCCGGTATCAAACCGACCCGTAACCCTCATATCAACCATAATTCCCGCCCAGGTCTCGGACGGACTGGACTGAGTGATATGGGTATTAGAGAATAACCATGACATGTCGGGGCGGAACGAAGCCCAGGACTCAGAGTGCTTGATCAGCTCTAGAATCTTCGTCAGATTCTGACCGGTGATCTTCTTTGGCAGCATGAACCCGATAGTATTTTCTACTGTCCGATGGGAGAGGCCACCTGGCAACCTGTCTGTACCAGTCAGGCCGGGGGACTTGCTCAGGGTACTCTGATAGCCCACCGTGAACCTTGGACCCATCGTCTGGGGATTCACCAAAAACTTGTAGAGATCGAGTGGCTCCCCGAATCTCTTCGAGTCCTGATCGAACAGTCCCGTGGAGTGGGCGAGGAATTTGTCGATCCATACCTTTGATCCCGGCCTCAGGTTCTTGAAGAGGTCATGAACATCGGTAGCCCAGAACCCGGAGGAATGAATACAGAAGTCGGAGACCTCCTCTATCGTCCCTGGCAGCCCCTCCGAGCAGTCGAGGACGAATTCGGGGGAGGTATAGAACCCGAATCTCGATAGTTTCTTTACCCGTGGGGAATCCCCGAAGGGATCGGAAGCCTTCGGCTTAGTCGATATTCGAACACGTCCCGGGGTGGACGTTCTCTCGAACAGCACTACCCCCGGAATCCGCCACCAGTTATGTACATCCAGTTGTCCGACGATCACGGTCTCGAATTTCTCGAAGACTCCCTTCTCGACGAATAGCTTGGATATCGTACTTTCGTAGCGATCACCCACCGCCTTGAAGTCGGCCGAACCGAACCAGTCATTGTAGTCGGTCCCAAAACTGATCCCGGCGTCATTGAAGACCTTCAGGAAGTCCTTCGTGAACAGGGCGAAGTTCGTGCGGGAGAACATACTATTCATAGATACCGACTCCACTCCGACACCCTTGAGCTTCCTGACAAACCCACTGAAGGCGCCCAAGAACTCCTGATAGGAATCGGGGATCACATAGTCGACGTCTCCCTTGAGAGCCCCGGCGACCGGTTCACTTGTCTTCGGATCGATCAAGGACATAGGCTCTGGGAAATTGATACCGATGAACATGTGGTCCAGGGCTACATTCTTTGTACCAGGCGGCAGGTCTAGTTCTATGGTCTTGAACAGCTTAGTGACATCGGCTAGGGAGAATCCGCCGTGAGACGGTTGGAATGACTTCTGCTGTCCCATGAATCCGGTAAACGATCTGCCCGAACCGATCTTGAATACCGCTCCATCCCGTTTTGTCTGGTAGATATATCTGGCGGGAAGAGATCCCCAGAAGTGGGCGAAGGGACCGGTATAGATCACACTGATTGGGACCTCCGGGAGATCGACGAAGCTCCCACTCGGATCCCGCCGAACCTCGAACTTGAGGTCAGGGTGTCCGAGCTGGAACATGTTATTCCCGAACATGAGCCTCTTCAGTCCCGGACCGGCATCCACCTGGATCAGCTTGAGGGCTGGATTAGAGTTCAGGTTCAGGTACAGGTGCTCACGATCCTTCGCTGGGATCAGGATACTCTCGATGGTAGTCCCGGTGACCGAGACTGACCCACAGTTAAGATTCCCCAGATTGACTGTCTTAGTGGTTCCCCGGATACTGGACTCAAGCATGTTGTTGTAGATCAGGTAACTGACGTTTCCACCGACCGTGAGTGACACTACTTCCGGGAAAGTAAGACCAATCTCCTTAGATCCGCCGGTATTGATCTCAACACTCTTGGCAACCGGGTCGTTCAGGTTGATCCCCTGGAATATCCCCAACAGAGTATACTCCTTGATCCGGTTGTCTTTGAACTTATTCTGGGACACCACGGTTACCCCCCGGACGGTCAGCCTATCGAAGACACACTCGGAGATCTCTAGATTTCCGACTGTCAGACTAGTGGTATCGGAGGAAACAATCGATACGTCTCCCGCCTCGACCCCCTTCAGGATTATCCGTTCGAGGGTCCGACTGATCCCGGAGTTTACGATCTGGATTCCCAGGTAGTACTTGTTCAGTGGGTTCCCGGTGAGGTCAATAACAATCGACCGGAGAGCTCCAAGCTCTGAAAGTTTCAGGACTAGCTCCGGTCTTTGCCCGGTGGTCCCGGCAATCCGGATATCGATCCGGGTAAGCCTTGGTCCGACTACCCGGTTTTCTGTGTTAGGTTTCCTCAGGAATTGCCCGAACTCGGTAAGGCCGGTCAAGAGACGCGTCCCGTAGAACCCACAGTCAGTATTCGAGGTAGTCAAGTCTTCTATTTGCTCGGATTTCCCCGAGGTCCTGATAATGTACATCCGGTCCTTGGTGGCGGCTGTCCGGAATACCACCGGGGTTCTTGGCTCCCCGGAGACAACACAGGAGAAGCTGGTCGGGGGGTAGCCCTTGGTAAACCCAGGGAACATTGTCTGAGCGATCTCCACGTCATTGTTATCAATCGACACGACGTACTCGTCGGAACCCCCGTGGAGTCTCCGGTTATCCCTGTCCCGACCAATCCGAGCATCCCGGTTGATGCCGAACAGAACATCGAGGATCTTGAACCGATTGTCTAGCCAATACTCCCGTCGGTGCTTCATTGTCCCATTGAACTTGGAAACCTCCGTGTCGGAGGCATTCGAGTTCTTGGACTGACTGAAGTACTTGTAGGAATAGTTTAGGTTCCACAGGAGGGGGTTGATGTTCCCGAAGTACCGATTCACGTAGTGTTCACAGAACCCACGGGCGGTCTCGAAGACTCCACCGACCTTCCTGAGGTCTATCCATGCCTTCAGGGGATTCAGGTCCTTCGGACCCTGATTTGTGATCGGGTTATTGTCACGGTCGGTTCTCAGGATATTCCCGTACTTAGCGTACAGGAACAAGAAGCTGGAAGGAGTATCGAACAGGGAACCCTCAGTGCCAGCCGACAGGACATCTGACGGAGAGTAGTCCTGAATAATCTCCCCTTCCTTCGTGATGTAGTCAGAGAAAGCCCTGAAATCGACGCTACCCCCGGAGTTGTCTTCCCCGAAAGCGGTATCCATGTCGTAAAACCCGAGGTACCAGGTATTAGGACCGTTCTCATTGAAGTTACGACACTTCAGGGTCAGGTTCTTCTGGACAGAGTCAACCATGGCGAAAGCCATGCAAACCATGTAGTACTTCAGGGCATTCGGGTAATCGAACTTGTCGTCGATATCCCTCGACCATGCCTTAGGGGGATTGGTGAGTTCCTCGACATAGTACCAGGTGTCCCCGTTCACGTCTTTCTGAGTTCCCCCATTGGAGTTCGTGAGGAGATGAAACTGGAGCTTCGGATTCCCGACAACCCCAATTTTCAGGCCCGTCCCAGAGTCCGTAACATACGTCGAGTACGTCCCGAGAGTATCGATGGTCGTCCCCCTGATACAGTGCTTCCGCATCTCCGGGTCGTCCAGTAGAGTCGGTGTTCCGGCGGAGTTGTAGTAATGGAACCCTGTCCCGGGGACCTCCTCCAAGAGTTTCGGGTCTAACGAGAGAGGTTCAAAAACGTTCGGACCGATAATATCATGGTACACCAGTTTCCCGAGTCCACGGAGGGCCTTTTCGACTGCCTCCGAGTAGGTCCGGAACTCGGAACCGTTGTAGCCGAACCAGTCCCCCAGCATCTGATTCTTCAGGATTCCACGGTCGGTTTGGGAGTAGTCGAAGAGTGTACGGTTATTCCCCTGAACTTCCGCCACTACATAGTGGCTCGGGAAATTGACGGCCCCAGGACCTACCTTATACCCGATGACTCCAGGGACCTCCGACTTGACTGGGCTGCACTGATCATGGCCGGTGTTTAAGGCCTGATAGCCAAGATTCATCACCGACCCGCGCCCGAGGTTCAGGTTATAGATCCCCATAAACAGGTTATTCCCGGAGGATCCGGTCGTGCTGTCGGTCATCATCAGAATCACGGGGGTCCCGGTCAGGCAGTTCCGAATTCCCTCCGACTTCTTCCCGAACCCTGGGTTCTCGTCGTCCTTGAAGTAGTCATTAACAAAGTTCCCGATAACGACATTGTTCGAGTGTGAACTATCGACAAGGTCAGCCTTCAGGTTGAACCCTAGTTCCGGCTTAAACTTCTCAATGTCCGGGGTCCAGTAGTATTGATACTTAGTATCCCCCTCGGTTACCGGGATAGTCTCGATATAGAAATTCTTGACTCCATACAAGAGCGTACTGGAGCCCTGGTATTTCACCTGATACCGAACGTCCCCTTCGAACAGAGGGGCCGATCTCCAGGTATCCCCGGAACGGACCAGTTTCTCGAGGTGACACTCGTAGACCGGTGTCTCGGCATTCTCAGAGTAAGACTCGAGGGTCGACGCCACGAAACTGTTGATATTGGTATCCCCGGAGGTCGACTCGAGACGAATCAGGTACACCGGGAGATCAGTAAGATCGGCTATCGTTCCGAGGTCATTGACCTTCACAAACTTATCGTACCGGGTGGCTCCCTTCCCGTTATACCAGTTCACCCAGGATCCTGTATCCCCGAGGGTATCGTAGATTCCGGAATCGAACTTGGCAGTCATCCCGGTGGTCCCCCGGCCGGATTGGATCTGGAGGTATTCCCGGTAGGTCTGATAGTAGTTCGACGGAATCACCATGTCGAAGTCATGGTAGTACTTCCGAATGAGACCGACCCCAGTCCAACTATTAGGTACCTGGTCGAACCGATCGATATCCCCCGGCTTCCCATTGAACGTCATGACGCCGGCGAAGTTGAAGTCCCACTGGCCGGGGTACCAGGTGATCCCGGTGGAGGGCCCTAGTTCGGCCCTCGGGAGAGAGATTGGTGCGACTTCGGCGATCCCGTCGATGAACACAAGGACCGATGGGGTAGCCCCTTGGGCTTTCTCAGCGGTCCCGCCGGAGAAAGTATAGTCAGACTTGTAGTAAAACCCGATCAGGTGATACTGACCGTCCGACGGAAAGACGAATTTCCGATACTCCTGGCTGGAACTCCCGGACGTCACAACCAGCTTCGTCTTGTACAGGGTAATGGAGGTCTCCGAGTCGAAGTGGACCCGGATCACGGGATCATCGTAGTTATCACTGTAATAGCGGAGACCGAAGCTAAACATCCCGTCCCGACGGGGCTTAGACTCCGGTATAGACCCGAACGAGAACAACGGGGCGGCCCCAGAGACTAGTTGCCGGACTGTCGGAGCCACTCCATCGGCCTGGTTCGGAAAATATAGAGCCCCACGACATAGTCCGTCCGGCTTGATCCGGTAGGTGACCTCGGAGGTAACCGAGAACTTCCCGTTTACCCAAGGGAAGTCCATCACGGTATTTACCAGGTCCGTCGTACAGGAATGGACCGCCCCGTAGTACATCTTCCCAGTGGGCCCGGTGAAGACATACTCGAGGTCCCTCGTCCGGCCGACGTAGACATAGTAGGTCTTCTCGGTTTCCCTCGAATCGAGAGGATCGGTGACCACGAACTTGACTTCGACCCTCTTCGGGACTACCTCATAGTAAGTCTCGGAGGGATTCGGCTTGGGATCCGTGACGAACACGTATGACTCTCCGATCTTCCGATACCTTGGCCCCTTCGGTTCCCCGGTGACCTGGCGGTATTCAAAGTCACGGGGGCCCCAGAGGTTCGCGAAGGACACTGGAAACTCGGAGTCCGTACCCTTCAGGGTGGGGGCCGAGTAGATCTCGAGACGTCTTCGGTATTTTTCACCTTCCTGGGTAACGGTTACCCGCCAAGAACTCTTGGGACCCCAGTTCTCCGATGCCCCCGACACAATGATCTTTCCGCCATCCTGGGAGTATTCCTCATAATAGGTAGTTCCGACTTTCTCGGTACCCGCCGGAGAATCCAGGTTCTCCTGGTTGTAGTACGACCTGAGTTCGTTGTCGAGAGTTTCGTCGCCTTCCTTGAAGATCGTATACCAGGTATTATACTGAACCGACGACCCCAGGCCACTCCGACCATAGATGCGATACACAAAGTTCTCTGTGTACCCAGTCGTATAGTCGGGACTAGTCTGTGGGGTCTGATAGATCACCGGATACCCAGACTTCGAGAAGGCGTAGACGAAGGCCTCCCTGGTCTTGTAAATGTAGTTTACCTGACTCGACAGGACTACCCCGTTGAACTGGTAGTCCGCCGTAATCCGGTAGATTCCGTATTCTCCGAATATCTGTAGGCAATCCTGGACCTCCACCTGGGTGATCTGGGTGCCAGTCTCCTTGTCGGTCCATACCTTGACCGGCCAGGTCCCGGTGCCAATCTTGAGTTCCCCGTTCACCACCGGATAGGTCGTGTCCCCCACGTGGAGAGCCACTAGGGCGTCGTCCGTGACAACCCCAGGGAGATAGTTCTCCAGTCTCACCAAGAACCTGGTCTCGTGACTTTCCAAGACACTCCGGTAGACTTCCTGATTGTCCCCGTACCGAACGTCCCCGTTGTACAGGGCGGCCACGAAGTTACTGGTACTCAGGTACAGCCCGAACTCGATGGACATCGAGGTTTCCCCCGAGACCATTACCGTACAAGGGGTATTGGTCTCTGGGATGAACTCGATGGTGGTAGTTTTCTCGGAGCCCTTGATCTCCCGACGCAGGACCGTCCGACCGACAGTCAGTCGGGCCGAGTAAGAGTTCAGGGTGGCGGTGCTAGTGAGGACGATAGTTACGGCGATCTTAGTCCCCGGTTTTACCGTGAAGAACGAATCGGCCCGGACGTTCTCGGTCAACTGAACGTCCTTCAGATTAGTGTAAGTGATGGTGGCCACGAACCGGGTCTTAATTTTCCCGGACCCGCCGGAACCGGTACCGGTGCCCCCAGAACCCCCATACTTCGTCAAGTACTTGATGTTCCGAGTTAGCCTCTCGATCTGTTCCTGCTGACTCGTCAGGACTGTTGTAAGATCCTGACCGAGGAAGGGAGAAGACATATCGATGTCATCCCCAGTAATCACATTACCGGTCTTCGGTTTTCCCGTGTCCGGGTCGATTCTAACTTCTTTCATGTCACAATTCTACGATTAACGTATGTTCTTTGTCGTATAGCCCGGAGAGCTCTGTCTCTGTCTCCCCCGCCTTAACGATCTTGCCAGACAGGTTCTTCCAGCACCGGTCGGAGCTCTGATCAGTGGTATAGTCGAACTCGTAGTCCTTACGTCCGGCTCCCTCCGGAACCAGCCAGTAGTTCGAGTAACCCCATCCCTGATTCGCGGAATCCTGCTCCAGGTTAATCAGGAGCTTCTCGGCAATCATCGGGAGGGTCGAGTACGAATTCTCGTCGAACTCTATGACTTTCGCCCCGAGGGTTCGTTTGATATTCACGATCCGGTAGAGATCGATCAGGACCTTCTTCCCGGGGACATCATAGTGATAGCAGGCGTACATCGGCGACTCCTGTGAGAAGTGTGGTCTTGAGTTCGCTACGTCCGTCTTCGGGACAATCACGGAGAACACCTGGTTGACCGATGGGAGTTCCTTGTTCGACTTCAGCTTATACCCGGTGGCCTGGCACATGAAGTAGGTTACTCCATGCTTTCCACTCCCTAGGTTGGCATTCGTGGTGGCCAGGAGGTGGTAGCAGTTGCTGGCCCCGCGCACTTCCTTGTAGGTCTTACCGGCAATCGAGAGAGTCCGGCCAGTGAGCTTCTTCCAGTACTCCTCCGATACGATTGTCACGAAGAGCTTCGAGGGGTCGTACTGTGCGAAGGGATTCTCGACTGCCCCACCCCCTTGAAGGGTAACTGAGGCCCCCTTGAAGTCGGCGGTACCCTCCAGGACAGGCCAGGTGGCCGTGTAGGAGTGCTTATGACCGCCGATGCAGAGACGAACCCCCCGAGACTCGAGGAGACGACTGAACCAGTAGTTGTCGTCGTTGTCGTAGTCTGGGAGATACGAGATCCGGTTGAGGTGAGAGCCCACCAGGGAAGTCTTGGAGGTCTGCCCGGAGTACGTGCAGCTGCGATCCATCTGGGCAGCCGCGTACGACCCTGAGCCAAGCTTAATCTGAGTCCCGAGGTAATCATTGGTGATCACCGTGAAGGGCATCTCATGGGTGAACACGGTGACTGTCTTCCCGGTGAGATCCATCAGGAATCCCCCGATTGTCCTGGCGAGACACCAGGAGTTATCATCTGACCAGTCGATCCGGTACTGAGTCCCGGAGGGAGCCGTATAGCCGGTGTATAGGTTGTAGCCAGGCTTCTTGAACCCCACGGAGCACGTGATATCAGTGATCTCGGAGTTCACAGAGATCCATGCGAACTGGCCGGACTTGAAGTAGTAGGTACTCGGGATGTAGGTCCCGGAGAGTACCAGTGGGTGCGTCCAGTCCCCACGACCGGTGAAGTCGGAGCCATCCAGTTCATAGCAGTAATAGAGGTGATAGAAGTATGGACTGGACTTCCCAGGGTCATCCCCTGTCCCGAGGGCTTCCAGGTCTGCCGAGTTCCCGAGGTCATTGTTGCCGACACAATTCATCTGTTCGTACTTGACGAACAGCCCTCGCCCGGCTTCCCAGTAGTCAATCCACTCTCCGACGCGAGTCCCATTCTGGGTCATGTCTCCGGTATTCACAATCACCGGGAAAGTTCCCTTCTTCGAGCCCACCGGTTCGGTGTGCTCGGCCTCGATCCGTGCCTCAAGTTCCTTGGCTGCCGCTGCCCATACCTGATAGTCGGTCCAAGCGAATCCCTGTTGATCGGTGATCTGGTAGAGCACTGGATCGTAGTGTGCCGAGTCATGGATTGTGAAGTACTGAGTCTCCGAGTGATGGCCTGGCATCGGGTTTCCGTTGGGGAGACTCCGGCCGGTAAGGTACTCGAATTCCCGTTTTTTCTCTCCGGCCCCGGCAGGTCCGAACCAGACAATACACTTGTGCGAGCAGTAGGGGGTCCCAGTGCCGGGCATCTTCCCGGAGATCCTGGCGTAGACTGCCTCCGTCAGGACTGGCCCGAAGGACTTCCGGGTCCACCCAGGACCCGTCGGGGTAGCCCCGTTCGTGGTGACCCCGGTCCCATCCCCGGATTTGTAGGACTCGAACCTGGTCCATCGGTCGGTGCTACCTTTCTTCCGTACCCAGACATACTCGGGGTACGTCCCGACAGATACCCAGTTGAAGCACCGAGTTGTATCGGCATCGATACCGAAGGACACCGTCACCATGTTCGGTCTCTCCGGATCAAGGTCTGTCTTGTCGGTGCACACATTCTTCCCGGACCTCCGAGGGGCCGGAGCGAACTTAGAGACGGGATAGGTGGAGTCGGTGTGATAGTAGGCCACCCGATCGGATCCGAGGGGTACCGACTGTGTCATTACCTTGTCCAACCGGAAGTTGGTGGTCTCCTTCTTGGAGGTCAGGCTCCTGAAAGCCTGACGAGCGGGGTCGAGAGCGAAACGGTCCTTGGTGATCGAGTTCGGGAGAAGCGGATAGCTACCACCACCCCAGACCCCTGTATTGGCTCCATTCCGGAATATCACCGGAGGGGCCCCGAAGATCACCACATCGATGAGCCCTGGGTTCGTCGACACCCCGAAGTACGGGTTGTCACTGACGAGGTTCCGGAGAACGGGGACATCATAGACGGTCTTACCCTCGACAGTTTTAGGGGTCAGAACGAAGCGAGTCGGATTCCCGGACTCGTCGTAGACGGAGGTCGGGTGGAGGAGTACGAAGCCGAGGCACCCCTGCAGGGATACCAGGTTCCCGCCCGACCAGAGCTCGGTGTCAGCCGATGGAACCTTGATGTGTGCCACGGGGGACCCCGGATCTACCCGCTTGGCCCCACGGATTAGGTAGCTGGAGCCCGCCGCGATGTCCCCAGACAACCGGTAGTACTCGAAGGAGGCCTGGCCGAGGTACTTGGTGGAGATGGGGGTCCCTCCAGGGCCGGCGGTGGTCACTTCCTCGATCCGGCCCCGAAGGAGTACCAGGACAGCCCCCGTCAAGGGATACCCGGTGGTCCCGGAGTTCACAACCTCGATATAGTCATGGCTACAGTTGTATTGGGTCTGGCCAGGGACCGGAACATACCAGGAACCGAACCGGACGCGGTCCCCAAGGGCAATCACATTTCTGGAACTCCCGGTGAGCTTGGCGGGATCGGTGGTTGCCACGTCATTCCCCGGGATATTGTAACGAGCGACAGCCCCACGGAGAGCGGGACTGTTTGTGGCTGGCCCGGGATCGGCCGGAAGTCCAGCTCCGGCCAGGGTCCCAGTCAGGTTCCCCTCCGAGTCGACCCCTACCTCGAATTTCCGGCCGGACTCGGTATGAACAAAGGTGATCCCGGAGATTGGCGATAACCGGAGGGAATCAAGCTCGCCTGCCCCGGTAACATAGCCAGCCCGCTTCAGGGCTTCAATAATTTCTTTGTCAGTCATGTTATCATTGTTTTCCCCGGGACTCCCGGAGCCTGTTAATGGGATTACCTGGCGCCCCGGCCCAGACAGTATGTATAGCTTCGACTCGGACTCTACCCAGACGAGCTCATTCCGGAGGAGCCTAGGGCGGACGGATTCCAGGACGGTGGTGTCCTTGACAGACCGGACGGTGATATGGGCAGCCCTGACTGTGAAGTCGTCGGTGACAGCCTTCTCAGGGGGAACCCCGGAATCCAGGATGAACGACTGTTCCCTCGAATAGAACTTGGCTTGCCACAGAGATACTTGGTCGAGGACGAGACCAGAGTAGACATAGGGCCCCGGCAGGGGCACCTCTCGTTGACTCAGGGTCCCAGGGTTCTCCGGGTTATAGTACCCCGTCAAGATCTCCTGTCGGGAGGTGTTGGTGACACTCACCCAGAGATAGTTCTTCCCGATCACCGTCCCGGTATCCTCATCGGTGGTTTTCCTCGAGAGAACCAGCATCAGGTTCAGCTTCGTCTGGGGCAACAGTCTCCCTAGGTCGACCGTCACCGGGGATCCACCACTACCGGTGGCGGGAGCTAGCCCTACCTGAACAGTAGCCCCGGCCCTGGGGGCGAGTGTCGCATACATCACCTGGCCGGGCTCCTCGACCAGGGAGGTCCACTCGAGGATATCCTTCCTGGCAGTCCCCCGGATGTCCAGGTGATCCTTCTGGAGGGATGCCGAAGAGGTCGGGATCAGGTCATGGTCCGCCAGTACCCGAACGGAAGCCCCCGAGATTTCCCCGAGGTCCTCCGGGTCTATGGCCCATAGGGGCTCCTGTTCCTCCACCTCCGGACCCGGGATAAGGCTAGTGACCGCAGTGTCCGTCTCGGTCATCGACACGATGCCGGACCGGAAGGTATTCTCCAGGAGGGCCACCTTAGTCTGGAGGGCCCGGAGGGCACTGAACATGTGATCCAGCACCGATCCCCCGAGCTCGGGAGTGTAAGACCGCTCGATAACCTTGCCAGTTCTCGGATCCTTGGTAGACATCACCCGGTAGTCCGCTTCGACTGCCGACAGTGACTCCAGGGAGTTATCCGGGATCACTAGGTAATCGGAGGGAACATCCCCTGGATCCATCTCCCGTATTTGGCCTGGCTTCCAGACCCCGATCCCCCCGGCGGAACCGCCGGAGCTCCCGGAACCCTTGAAGACTACCCACTTGAGGGTTCCCCCAGGGGTCTTCGTGACCTTGTAGTGTTTCCCATCGGCCCGACAGTAGCTGAGGTGACCCTCATCCATGTATCCGGCGGCCAAGGCTTCCTCCATGTCAGCCCGGGTATCGAAGGAGTCACGGGTAAAGTTGGGACCGGACCCTAGATAACTGATGCTCTCGGGATATCCGATGCCGGACATCAGCTTGTCTTTTGTGCTCATACGAAACGGAATTGGAACCGGCCAGCCCCGATGTTCGGGTTCGACAGGTAGTAATACTTGATACCATTAATCACGGAGGTCCCGGTCTCCCGGAAACCGGTGATCGGAGTCCAGGGGGAACCGGCGGAGGACCTGACCTGAGCGGACTTGGCCTGAATCCCAGGGTCCACCGACAGGATTGTCCCACGGGACCCCGGAAGGTATTCGTGCCACGGCAGTTCCCCGGGACCTGTATCCCAGGAGGTCCAGGTCAGTCCATCGATCCCGATCCGACCTAAGCAGAACCAGTGGCGGGGTCCCGTCGGGGGGGGCTGTATCCCTTTCCCCTCTCCTCCCCACGTCCAGGGTCCAGGCATCGGCCCGAGACCTCGGATCTGGGTCGTCACTTTCCGGTCTAACCCAAGGTCCCCGGGGGTTCCGACAGCTTGGATCAGTCCGTCAGGGCCGGTGAGCTGATCGGAGGACCCGGTGTACTCTGGGAGCCCTGTCCCGATGAACCGGACAGTCAGGGTCCGAACATCACTGGCAGGTCCCCAGCCAGCCGGCTGGACAGACCACTCGATCCGGCGACTGGGGGTCATCGGGGTGATGGTGTGGGAAGTCTCAGGGCCGCCCCCACTGAAACCGGCCTTCAGGGTAATCGGGTTCTCCCCGAGGACAATCGGGCCAGGGAACTCGACAGTCGTCGTCCCTTGGTCGGGGGTCCCGGGCAGATCCTTGAATACCCTGGTCCCCGTCCCGGGATCGACCCAGACCCCAGTGGCCCCTACCCGGTCGGCCCAGGTCCACTCGAACACCGCGGTCCCCCTGATCCCGGTCTCTCGTCGACCGGATCTCGGGGCTTGTATCCGGACGGACAGATCAGGGCGATGAGTCTCACGATCGAACCAGGACCAGACCTGATCGAGGCGTGTCTCAGGGTCCATCCCTTTCCCGGGGGTCCCGACTAGCTCTGACTCGACCGCTCCGACTCGCTTCTCCAGGGCCCCCAGCTTACCAAGGGCCCCTGACAGGTTCCCGGTCAATTCGGTAGACAGGTCCCCCAGGAAGTCCGACCACATCAGTGACCCGGGGTTCCCCGGATCGGGAACCGCCCGATAGGTACGGCCGGTCTCGAAGATATAGCTGAGGTGACCCTGATCTATCCAGCCGGCAGCCAGGGCATCGTCCGCCTCCTGGCGGGTCTTGAATGAGTCCCGAGTGAAGTTCGGGCGTGCCCCGAGGTACTCGAGGTTACTTGGATACTTAATCGCCATAGCCTAGGTAGAATTCGAAGGTTCCTGCCCCGATCCCGTCAAAGCGGATACCGCGATAACCGGTGGGGGCATTGTCGATAAGGTGCCAGTCGGAGGTGACGTCTTGGAGCCCGGGGATCAGGAGGACCTGACCCGGGAGAGCCCCCGGAAACAGGACCGTCGGGGAGTCACCGGCTCTGCACTCGAGGACTGGCGTCCGGTC
>ERZ772764.1042-NODE-1042-length-17932-cov-3.718521_pt1 | contig 17932 bp, 15 predicted proteins | sample MGYA00512163_ERZ772764 | MGnify/ENA primary metagenome ERZ772764 (study PRJEB29015, sample SAMEA2737903) | human oral metagenome | biome: human oral; feature: human-associated habitat; material: dental | place: China | collected 2094 ... | reverse complement strand
ACATCTTACAACATTCACCTAGAGGAAAATTATGTCTCATCTTTCTGTCGCCAAATTCGGCGGGACTTCGGTAGCCAATTACGCAGCGATGACGGCTTGCGCGAAAATTATCATTGCCGATCCCAACACTCGTGTCGTCGTGCTTTCAGCTTCTGCCGGCGTAACCAATCTTTTAGTCGCGTTAGCCAACGGTGTGGAGCCGGAAGAACGCCGTCAATTAGTCGGCGAAGTACGTCAAATTCAAGAAAATATTTTAACCGAACTGAAAGACGACAGCCGTGTACGTCCAATCATTGAAAAATATCTCGAAAATATCGAATACCTTTCAGAAGCCGCCAGCCTCGCCACATCGCCCGCGCTTACCGACGAACTCATCAGCCACGGCGAAATGATGTCCACCCAAATTTTTATCGAAATCTTACGCGAACAAAATGCTACTGGAACTTGGGTCGATGTGCGTACTATCGTTGCAACAAATAGTCATTTCGGCAAAGCGGTGCCAAATGACGAACAAACCCAAGCCAACAGTGACAGCATATTAAAACCATTAATTGATCGCGGTGAATTGGTTATCACGCAAGGTTTTATCGGCCGTGAACCGAGCGGTAAAACGACGACATTAGGCCGCGGCGGTAGCGATTATTCTGCGGCATTATTGGCGGAGGTGTTAAATGCCAAAGACGTACTGATTTGGACCGATGTAGCAGGCATTTACACCACCGATCCTCGCATTGTTCCAAGCGCTCAACGCATCGATACCATGAGTTTCGCGGAAGCGGCAGAAATGGCGACTTTCGGTGCGAAAGTATTACATCCGGCAACACTTCTTCCTGCAGTTCGCAGTAATATTCCGGTTTATGTAGGTTCCAGCAAAGCGCCGCAAGATGGTGGCACTTGGGTCACGCGCGATCCACAACCGCGTCCAACATTCCGAGCAATCGCGTTACGTCGCGACCAAACCTTATTAACGCTTTCAAGCTTAAGCATGCTTCACGCGCAAGGTTTCTTAGCGAATGTATTTAGTATTTTAGCGAAACACAAAATCTCCGTGGATACCATCACAACTTCCGAAGTGAGCATCGCTTTAACTCTAGATAAAACCGGTTCCGCTTCATCCGGCGCGGAGTTACTTTCTTCAGCGTTATTGGAAGAGTTACGTGAATATTGCACGGTTAAAGTGGATACGGGCTTATCTCTGGTGGCACTTATCGGCAATGACTTGCACATTGCAACAGGTGTAGCAAAACGCATTTTTGATACGCTCGAGCCTTACAATGTACGCATGATCAGCTACGGCGCAAGCACTAATAATATTTGTATGTTAGTTCAAAGCGAGCATGCCGATGAAACAGTTCGTTCGTTACACAAATCATTATTTGAGTAATTTCCTTTAAAACCATAAAAGTACGGTGAAACATAGCCGTACTTTTTTCTTTTATGTCATTGAGATCAAAGCCGAAAAAGAGTAAAGTACTCGGCTGTTCATTCAAGCTAATTAACCGAATTTTAAGGCGGAAATTATGGGAAAAAGTGTTGTTATCTTAGGCGCTCAATGGGGCGATGAAGGTAAAGGCAAAATCGTCGATCTACTGACGGATCGCGTAAAATATGTAGTACGTTACCAAGGCGGCCATAACGCCGGACATACCCTTATCATCAATGGCGAAAAAACCGTTCTACGTTTAATTCCGTCCGGTATGTTACATCCAAATGTCACCTGCTTAATTGGTAACGGCGTGGTACTTTCGCCCGAAGCCTTACTAAAAGAAATCGGTGAACTTGAAAGCCGCGGCATTAACGTGCGCGATCGTTTATTGATTTCCGAAGCTTGCCCGTTAATCTTGCCTTACCACGTGGCGATGGACCACGCGCGCGAGACCGCATTGGGCAAAAAAGCCATCGGTACAACCGGTCGCGGTATCGGCCCGGCTTATGAAGATAAAGTGGCGCGTCGCGGTTTACGAGTGGGCGATTTATTCGATAAAGCGTTCTTTGCCGAAAAACTTAAAAACATCCTTGAATACTATAATTTCCAATTAGTAAATTATTACAAAGCAGAACCGGTGGATTATCAAAAAACCTTAGATGATGTTATGGCAATTGCTGATGTTATCACCGGTATGGTCGCCGACATCACAACGCTCCTTGATACCGCTCGAAAAAATGGTGACAACATTTTATTTGAGGGCGCACAAGGCACCATGTTAGACATCGACCATGGTACTTATCCATATGTAACCAGTTCCAACACCACCGCCGGCGGCGTGGCAACAGGTTCCGGCTTCGGCCCACGGAATTTGGATTATGTGTTGGGAATCATCAAAGCTTATTGTACCCGCGTAGGCGGTGGCCCATTCACAACCGAATTATTTGATGAAACGGGTGCGGAAATCGCCCGTAAAGGCAATGAATTCGGTGCGGTAACCGGTCGTCCGCGCCGTTGCGGTTGGTTTGACGCCGTGGCAATTCGTCGTGCCATTCAACTAAACTCCATTTCCGGTTTTTGCATGACCAAATTAGACGTGCTAGACGGCTTTGAGGAAGTGAAAATCTGTGTCGCCTACAAAATGCCAAACGGCGAAATCCTGGAATACGCACCATTAGCAGCGAAAGACTGGGAGGGCGTAGAACCGATTTATGAAACCTTACCGGGCTGGAAAGAAAACACCTTCCGCGTAACTGACGTAAGCAAACTGCCACAAAACTGCATTAACTACATCAAACGCATCGAAGAAATTACCGGAGTGCCCGTCGATATTCTTTCAACCGGTCCGGACCGTGTAGAAACAATGATTCTACGCGATCCATTCGCTGCATAATTTTCCTTCTGTTTTTGACCGCACCTAAAGTGCGGTCTTTTTTTAGATAGTTTTCACAACTATGAATGAACAAGACATCCTCGACTATCTCGAATCTCATCCCGATTTTTTTAGCCGCCACGCTGCCTCACTTAATAAACTTAAATCATGCCACACGCACACAGGCACGATTTCCTTGGCGGAAACGCAACTGAAACAACAACGCAAACAGATTAGCGCTCTTACTGCTCAGTTAGAAAAACTCCACCAACTCGCCATACAAGAAGCCGATATATTCTTCGCCTTAATACCGTTACAAAAAAAATTATTTCAAGCACCGGATTTTCAATCAGCACAAAAGAAATTAGAGCAATGGGCGAAATCTTATGAATTAGACGGTGCGAAAATGCTGCTTTTTACTGACAGCTGGAAAAAACGGGAAAATGTGCCTGAGCAAGGCTGGATTGATCGCAATGCGTTTGAAATCATTCGTTTGGAACGCTTAGGCTTGCGCCAGTTTTATTTGGGTGATTTAAGCAATAAAGAAAAAGCGCTGATGTTTTTGCCGGAAGAATTGCCGATTGGCTCCATCGCCTGTTGTTTGCTTGGCACAAAAAATGCGCATAAACCGACCGCGCTTTTACTGTTCCGTTCGCGCGATACACAGCGTTTTCACAACGGACAGGATGTGTCGTTTCTCAAACATTTGGCAGATATTGTGGAAATTCATTTAACCCGCTGGCTACAAGAAAAATAGCACCGCATTGGAAGCGGCTCCAATGCGGTGCTATTTTAAGTGTTCAAATTAAGGCTTTTCTTAATTTCCCCAGACTTCTTCTGCAATACCACGGATAAATTCAAGTTTTTTCCATTGCTGCGCTTCCGTTAAAATATTGCCTTCCTCAGTAGAAGCAAAACCGCATTGCGGACTTAAACAAAGCTGGTTGATATCCACATACTGCGTTGCTTCTTTAATTCGCGCGATAATTTCGTCGCGATTTTCCAGCTCGCCGGATTTTGATGTAATCAAACCGAGCACTACTTGTTGATTTTTAATAAACCGTAACGGTTTGAAATCACCGGCGCGATCGCTATCGTATTCCAAAAAGAAGCCGTCGACATTGCAACCACCGAACAATGTTTCAGCCACCGGCTCATAACCGCCCGCTGAGAACCAGGTCGAACGGAAATTGCCACGGCAAATATGCATGGTAATCGCCATATCCGCAGGTTTTTCCGCTACGATTTTATTGATCATATAAACATAATCTTGCGCAATTTGAGCGAGATCCAAACCGCGCTCGGTATAAGCTTTGCGTTTATCTTCCGCACAAAATTCGCCCCAACTGGTATCGTCCAACTGCAAGTTACGACAACCTAAGGCATAGAAAATCTTCATTGCTTTGATATAAGCCGCGGCAATATCATCCAGCAATAATTGATTGTTGTTTTTGTAACGTTCAATCGGTTGATAATCCGTTTCGCGCACAGTACAAATTAAGTGCAACATGGATGGCGAAGGAATCGTCAATTTTACTTCCGTTCCGGCGGCAATTTTTTGTAGCGAGCGATAATGTTCTACGAACGGATGATTTTCCGAAAAATCGACTTTATCGACGATTTTCAAGGTTTTCGGACGCACACTGTGATGTTTAAATTGCACCGAGAATTTGTCCGCATCCACTTCGTTCACACCGTCTAATGCGGCTAAGAAATCCAAGTGCCAAAAAGTACGACGAAATTCACCGTCAGTGACCGCCGACAAACCGACTGCTTTTTGATGCGCCACTAATTTTTCAATCTCCGCATCTTCTGTTCGAGTTAAATCCGAGCAAGAAATTTCACCACAACCGCATTGCTGACGCGCCAGTTTTAAGTTTTCCGGGCGTAAAAAACTGCCGACAATATCAAAACGATAAGGTGCGCGGTTACGAAGTTTGGCTTGAGGGAAAAGTTTACTCATTGTGTTTTCCTATTATTCTTTGTTTAAATTGCGGAAGAGTCTATCAAAAATCCCTAACTGAAAAAAGATTTAGACGTCTAGACGGATGTGAATTTTATTTGATATGTTTATGAAAAGAATTGATAAATAATGAAGTTTAAATCGTTTAAATTGGCTCCATTTAAAAAATAAATTGTAAAATTTTTGTGATCAAGCTCTCATTACTGGAAATTGACTTTCCGAGTAAAAATCAAATCGCATATAATTCGGCGGTTATGTATTTAAAAGAAAAAAGAGGAACATGATGAAAACATTAAGCGAATTTATCGTTGAACGCCAAGCGGAATACCCAAATGCCAAAGGGGAATTAAGCGGCATTTTATCATCGATTCGTTTACTCGCGAAAATTATCCACCGCGATATTAACAAAGCGGGTTTAACCAATATTTTGGGGCAATCCGGCGTGGAAAACGTGCAAGGCGAAAGTCAGATGAAACTGGATTTGTTCGCCCATAACACCATGAAAGCGGCATTAATGGCGCGTGAAGAAGTAGCAGGCTTTGCTTCAGAAGAAGAAGAAAGTTTCATTGCATTTGATACCGAACACGGTCGTAATGCCAAATATGTGATTTTAACCGATCCGCTTGATGGCTCGTCCAATATTGATGTGAACGTTTCGGTAGGTACAATTTTCTCCATTTATCGCCGCATTTCCCCAATCGGCACACCGGTAACGTTGGAAGATTTCCTCCAGCCAGGTAATAAACAAGTGGCAGCCGGCTACATTGTTTACGGTTCTTCCACGATGTTAGTTTACACCACCGGCCATGGTGTAAACGGTTTTACCTACGATCCGTCTATCGGCACTTTCTGCCTTTCCCATGAAAATATGCAAATGCCAAAAAATGGTCGAATTTATTCCATTAACGAAGGGCAATATCTTAAATTCCCGCAAGGCGTAAAAAAATACATTAAATACTGCCAAGAAGAAGACAAAGCAACCAATCGCCCTTATGCTTCGCGCTACATCGGTTCTTTAGTTGCCGACTTCCATCGTAATTTATTAAAAGGTGGTATCTATATTTATCCAAGCGCAACGACTTACCCGAAAGGTAAATTACGTTTGCTTTATGAAGGCAATCCAATGGCGTTCTTAGCGGAACAAGCCGGTGGTTTGGCGACGGACGGCTATCGCCGTATTTTAGACATTCAACCGAAAGAATTACACGAACGTGTGCCGTTATTCATCGGTTCAAAAGAAATGGTCGAAAAAGCACAAGAAATGATGGAAGAATTTAAAGAATAATAAAACTAGGGCGCTGTAAAAAGCGCCTTTTTAATGTTCGTTGCTTACCAGAAGGGCTTCGGCCAAGACATACATTTGGATCTCAAAATAGCACCGCATTGGAGCCGCTTCCAATGCGGTGCTGTTTTGAGTAGAGAGCAGCAAGACGCAATAAATGCTTAGTAAACACTGTTTCGTAGTTATTTTAAGAAAGGATTGTTCGTCTTTTCATGTTCGATCGTCGTATAAGGTCCGTGACCAGCGATGATGATCATATCGCCGTTAAGTTTAAATAATTTTTCACGAATCGCGCTAATCAACTGCGTATAATTGCCGCCCGGCAAATCCGTACGCCCAATACTGCCTTGAAAAAGAACATCGCCGGTAAACGCTGCCTTTTTCTGTTTTTCGATGAAACCAATATGTCCCGGCGTATGTCCAGGCAAATGCAAAATCTCAAATATGCCGCCACCGGCATGAATTATTTCACCTTCATGCAGCCAACGATCAGGTAAAAAAGCGTGAATCGTTGGCATACCGAAACGTTGCGATTGTTCAGGTAAACTTTCAAATAAGAAACGATCTTCTTCTTGTGGCCCCCAAATTTCCACGCCGAAATGTTGCTTCACTTGCTCGGCCGCCCCCACATGATCAAGATGAGCGTGAGTTAATAAAATCGCTTCTAAATTTAAACCCAGTTCTTCAATTCGCCCAATCAGTTTTTCCGCTTCACCGCCCGGGTCAATAATTGCGGCATTTTTTTCATCATCCCAAATCAAAGAGCAATTTTGTTGAAATGCGGTAACAGGGATAATTTCAATATTCATTTTATTTTCCTCATAAACAAAAACCGCACCGAAGTGCGGTCAATTTGCAAAATGTTACACACCCTGCCAAGTTCGTACCGGGCCGGTATCGACGTGAATAAAATTACTGCGCGGATAAAAGCCCACGCCACCATTATTTAAACCTTCCGCAGTGTGTTTAATCTTAGCAAGCGGCGTACCATCAATGCGAAAATCGATGGCCTGACCTTTTACGTGAAAACTATTACTTGCTACGCCGCGACTTTGACGATGACGCATGGCATTTGTCGCCGCCGAGCGGTAGCCGCAGATAATTTGAATTTCCGCCGTTTGTAAGCCGAGGTTGCTTTGAATACGGTAAAATTTCATAAATAAATTTGGATCCATCCGATGCACTTGATTCGTACGCTTATCGCGCATAAAGTAATCTAATTTTTTCAGCATTGAAGCATTAAAACCGCTGCTTAATGAAAATACACCGCTTAAGCGTTCGCCGGTATTAAGATTGCGAAATGCCAAAATGCGAGGCTTTGGCGTAGAAACCATGGCTAACACGCTATTCGGCAACATGCCGGCGCTCAATACGATGCCGCCAAGAGACAACCACTTACGACGACTTTGATTTATCTTATTCATTTTTATTCTCGCTTATTTTACTGTTCATTTTTGAAATAACGTCACAATATTTATCAATACGATGATAATTACAAGTATTTTTTCACCGTATCCCAATTGATATCGTTCGCATCCGTGAAGTTATCGTATTTATAGATATCCGGTAACACATTCGTCTGCCCGTTATCCACCCAGGCCGTCACGTAATATAAAAACACCGGATTATCCGAACGAATAGCTGCAGAGGCGGTTTTCTTACTTTCTAACACGTTTTTCTTACGTTCGTCCGACCAGCCGGCTTCTTTTAATAAAATATCGGCAAGTTGAGCCGACTTTTCCACACGTACACAACCGGAACTTAACGCCCGATCCTTACGGGAAAAAAGATTGTGATTCGGTGTATCATGTAAATAAATAGCATCGGAACTCGGCATATTAAATTTATAATTACCTAACGCACTATCCCCCGCCGCTTGACGAATGCGATATGGAAAATTTTTCCCAATCGTATTCCAGTCAATAGAATAAGGATCAATCACGTTACCTTTACTGTCTAAAATGCTGTAGTTATGCGAGGCCGCATAACCCGGATCATTTCTTAACTTCGGTACAATGTCTTCGTTAACCAAACGTGTCGGTGCATTCCAAGGCGGATTTACCACGACATTACTTAATTTACTGGACATAACGGGCGTTCGACGTCCATTTTTACCGACAATAACGCGAGATTCCAATACTAAGTGTCCGTCACGATAATATTGCAACTGATAGCTTGGAATATTCACAAAAATCCCATTATAAAAATCCGGAATCACACGTAAACGTTGCGCATTAATCGCTAATTTTTTACCTATCGGCGTTAAGCCTGATGTGGAAATCATTGAAGGCAATGCATCGAGAGTTTGTCGATATAGCGAATTATGCGTAGATAAGCGCTCTAGATAGACGACGAGCTCTTCATTTAGCACCGCATTGAACCATTGCTGAAGCTGTTCCTCGCTCGGCGCTTGCGGCTTATAAACGCCTGCGCCGTACAGCCAGCGCTGTGCTTGCTGATTTAGATTGCTACTGTAGTATAAATAATCCAAGAACGCATCGGTTAACAATACATCATAAGTCAACCCACCGATTTGCTCCGCTTGGCTTAAATTCTCCAAAGATTGTGCGGAACCTTTAGAAATGCCACTTGCAACCATTGCGGCATATTCGCGGAGAAATTGTTTTTCCGCTGCTTTATCGTGCCAAAACAAGTTGTATTTATTATCGGCATAAATTTTGGCTAACAGCGATTTAAATTGCAGATTTTGTTCGCCAATTTCATGAGTGAGTGACATTTCCAATAATGCTTGTTTCTCTGCCATTAAACGAGCTTGCTCTCGTTCAATTTCCTCACGTTCTTGCGGCGAAAGTTTTGCCATATCAATTTGCGTTGGAACCGAAAATGTCATATTTTTCGACCAATCCGCCAATGCACAGCCTGAAGTTATCATCGACAGCGATAACACCAATGAGTTTAATTTCATCGTACCTTTTAACATAAACATTCCTTCGAAGCGCGATAAAATAAAATAACCGCCCTTTTAAAAGCGCGGTCAAAATTTATTATTTCTTAGCTTCCGCTTTGCTCAGGTCTTGTTGAGCTTGAGTATCCGCTTTTTGTGTTTTTCCGCTTAATTTCACCAAGTCCGCCGCCATCTTTTCCGCTTCTTTTAAATAAAAATCCGGAGCTTCGTAATCTTTCGGCAACTCATCAATATTTTTTAACGGTTTCTTGCCTTCACGTTTAAAACGATCATTAATATCTTTTAGGCGTCTCGCCTCGTCTTGATCATTTTCCGCTTTGCGTTCTTGATAATTCAACGACATAAACTTGCGATCACGCCGTTCATCGCGGATTTTTAATTCTTCACCTAACGCAATAAATTCCGGATCTTTTGCCATCCGAGCTTGATGATTTTTATTGAGCTCAGACACATATTGACGCGCATTACCAATTTCGAAATAAGTCGCCGCTGGAATTTTATCCCAAGGCAACGCATTATCTTCTTTTTCTTCTCCATTTTCTTTTGCATCAATAATAGCCGGGAAATCAATATCTGCAGCGACGCCTTTTAACTGCGTCGAACCACCGTTAATGCGGTAGAATTTTTGTATAGTGTACTGCAATACTCCCAATGGAGTTTGATCCAAATCGTACACAAAATTCAAGGAACGACTTTGTTGCACGGTTCCCTTACCAAAGGTGTTCTGCCCAACAATGATTGCGCGATTATAATCTTGCATGGCTGCCGCAAAAATTTCTGACGCCGATGCGCTGAAACGGTTAATCATAACGAGTAATGGCCCTTTATATTGTTCTGTGCGGTCATCGTCTTCGTGTACGCGAATACGTTGATAAGCGTCGCGCACTTGAACTACAGGACCATCAGTAATAAATAAACCACTCAATGCCACAGCCTCGGTCAATGCTCCGCCACCATTTTCGCGTAAATCAATAATTAAGGCATTAATATGTTTTTTCTCCGCTTGCACCAACAATTTTTTTACGTCATCCGTCAAACCGATATAAAAACTTGGAATTTTAATCACACCGATATTTTCGCCATCCACTTTTTCGATGGTCAGTTTTGCTGCTTGATCTTCAATACGAACTTTATCGCGCACTAAAGTTACGATACGTGATTTTCCACCCTTCGCCGGCTCAATCTCCAAACGCACTTTGGTACCTTTCTTACCTTTGATTTTGTCAACGATATCTTCCAAACGCCAGCCTATCACGTCTTCGATTTCGCCTTTTTCCTGTCCCACACCGATAATTTTATCGCCGGCTTGCAGTTTTTTACTACGCTCGGCCGGCGCACCCAGCACAAGAGATTTGATGCTAGTTTCATCGTCTTCTGATTGCAATGTCGCACCAATACCTTCTAAAGAAAGGTTCATACTTTCGTTAAAACTTTTAGCGGTACGTGGCGCCAGATAACTGGTATGCGGATCAATTTCACGGGCAAACGCATTCAGATAAGCTTGAACGATATCATCCGCTTTAGTTTGGGTTAAACGACGAATGGCTAAGTTATAACGTTTAATGAGTTTCTCTTTAATCTCAGGCCATTTTTTATCTTTCAACTTCAAATTAATAACATCGTTTTTCACGCGTTCTTGCCAAAGACGGTCCGCTTCTTCCTCAGTTTTTGGGAACGCAGCTTTTTCGCGATCAATTTCAATTTGATCTTTAAATTCGGCTCTTTGTCTAATAAAGAAAGTGCATAAACATAACGCTCATAACGACGCTTCATCATTAAATCATACATTGTAAAGGCAGCGGAAAGATCGCCTTCATTTAGTTGATCATCTAGTTTTGCACCGAATTTCTGACGAAGCTCATCAACATCGGATTGTAAAAACGTATTACGGCTATAATCTAAGCTATTAATATAACGATCAAAAATCTTTTCGGAAAAAGCATCGTCTAGTTGAAATTTACGATAGTGGGACTGCGTTAAGCGCGTCGTCGCTCGCTTAGTTGCCAACTTATGTTCTTCCGTTGCGGAAGGAATACCAATATCGCTTAACTTCAACTTCGGCGTAACGGCAAACGTCGTACCGGACTGAAAAAACAACATACTAAAAATTGCCGTTGCTAAAATACTTTTGGTTATTGTCAATTTCATTTAACCTTTCCCGATAAGAAAATATCAATACTATGCGAATAAACGATCTGCCGTTACATTCATTACTAAACCGTTTTCAAGTTGAATACGCGCCGAATCTTTCAACACTTCTACTACGGTTGCATTTTTCGCATATTCCCCCACTTTTACCCGCACTTTTGAACCTTCAGTGAGCTCGGCAAAGTCGACCGCATTCAACTCAACTTTGGGCTTACGTGGGGATTTCTGTTGATTCGCTTTACGCGCCGGACGTTTTTGTTGTGCTTTTTTAGCCGCAAGTTCTGCTTTACGTTTTTCGGCAAATTTCGCTTTAGCTTCCGCAAGTTGCTCCGCTGCATGCGTTGCATGTTCCGCTTCGATTATACCTGCCGCTTCGCCGTATAAATCCACGCGTACCGCACCTTCACGGCAACCATGTAGATAACGCCAATTCGACGTATACTGACGAAGCGCATGACGCAATTGGGTTTTGCTCACGCGCTCGTCATCTTGTAATGCTTTGGCCAAATCTTGGAATAAACCAATTTTTAACGGTTTTGCCTCGCCTTCTAAGATAAAGCAAAGAGGAAATTTTTCTGCTAAATAAGCAATAATTTCCTTATTGCTTGTCAATTTTTGAATATCTGATGACGTTTCTTTAAGTTGAACATCAAGTTGGGAATCTGTCATTTTTTGTCCTAGGATTGAAAATAAAACCTGCATAGTGTATCGCACTTTGATAAGGCTTGACAATGCTTCAAGCGCCCTTGCCGGCTAACTGAATTCGCTCGCCATTCAATTCCAGTAAACGTTCATTCATTTGAGCTTCACAAAAGGAGGGGAATCGCGCTAAAATGCGCGCCTTTGCTGACCAAGCTTTTAGAGATGATAACATATGACCACTCCCGATTTTACCCGAGCGCGCTATAAAATTGCCCGTTGTGGCGAATGCGATGCGGTCGTCTCTGTTGCTTTCCCTTTGCCGCAGGATAAACACGCCGAATGTCCGCGTTGCCATCATATTTTAACTACCACAAACCGTTGGTCACTACATCGTTGCGCAATGATTGCGCTCTCTATTTTAATCCTAATGCCCTTTGCATTAGGATTTCCTTTACTAAGTATCGATTTACTCGGCACAAAAATTGATGCTTCCGTCTGGAAAGGTATTTGGCAAATCGCGACCGCCGGCTACACTTATACCGGCTTTTTAATTTTTATTTGCGCGGTATTGATGCCTACCTCTTTCGCAATTTTGGTATTGATGCTGTGGTTTTCCAAATTGCTTGGGATCCGTCCACGCAATGTATTGCTCTTTTTAAGCTACATTAAACCTTGGGTAATGTTTGACGTCTATCTTGTCGCCTTGGGCGTATCCATGTTCAAAGTACGCGAATATGCGACACTGGAGATTAATGTCTACTTAATCGCCTTCGTTTTTACCGCTCTTTTAACTACGCTACTTTTTATTAAACTGAATTTAAATGAATTGTGGAACGATTTTTATCCCGAAAAACAACAAATTGACGCTAATGATAAAGTTCGGCTTTGTACCGCATGCAACTACACTTTTGCGGAACAAAAAACTAAACACGAACACGGACATTCAATTTGCCCGCGCTGCGTTTCATACCTTGATACATCGGATGCCATTAAACTTCAACGTACTTGGGCAGCCTTAATCGCCGGCATTATAATGCTTTTCCCGGCAAATTTATTACCGATTTCCGGCGTATATTTAACCGGTACGTTATCTCAAGATACGCTCATCTCAGGCGTAATTTCCTTTATTGAAATGAAAAGCTATTTTGTCGCCTTTGTCGTATTCTTCGCCAGTATTTTCGTACCGATTAGTAAAATTTTCATCATGCTGTATTTGCTTGCCAGCGTGCATTTTAAATGGCGACATTCGATAAAATGGCAAATGCGCTTATTGCATATCGTGCATTTTGTCGGACGTTGGTCAATGCTTGACTTATTTGTGCTTGCACTGATGATGTCGTTAGTCACCCGTGGACAAATTATTAATTTTACCGTCGGCCCCGCTGCCTTTTATTTCGGTGCTGCCGTATTCCTTACTATGATCTCAACCGCTCAATTTGATAGCAGACTTATTTGGAAAATTTATGACCGGAAAACAACAACCGAATAATGAACATTCGATCAAACATGCCCCAAGCATTGACTCGCAACACAACCGCATTCAAAGTATTTTGCGTAAAAATCGCAAGGTTTCGCCATTTTGGCTGTTGCCTTTTATTGCCCTCTGTATCGGCGCGATTTTGTTTTTTCAAATTGTGAAAGAACAAGGTAAAAGTATCAAAATTACGTTTAGTAACGGTTCCGGCTTAGTAGCGGATAAAACGCCGATTCGCTACCAAGGCTTGCAAATCGGCGTGGTGAAAAAAGTAAACTTCACTGACAATATGCAAAAAGTAGAAGTCGTCGCGAATATTTATCCTGAAGCCACCGACGTATTGCGCCAAAACACAAGATTTTGGGTAGTCGAACCAAGTGTTTCCCTCGCGGGCATTTCCGGCCTTGATTCGTTAGTTTCAGGTAATTACATCACGCTACAACCGGGCGACGGCAACAGCGCCGATGAATTTATTGCACAAGAAAAAGGTCCGATCACGCAAGTCTCTCCGGGTGATTTACTGATTCATTTAACATCCGATGATTTAGGCTCCATCTCTCTCGGCGCTTCCGTGTACTTTAAAAAACTGCCGGTGGGAAAAATTTACGATTATCGTTTTAATGAAAATAATAAGGTGGAAATCGACGTCGTCATCGACAAAGAATACGCTCGCTTTGTAAAAAAAGATTCGCGCTTTTGGAATATCAGCGGCGTGAACGCCAGCATCACGCAGGCGGGTTTAAACTTTAATATGGAAAGCGTAAATGCCATCGTACAAGGTGCAGTTTCTTTCGACTCACCAACCGATAGCCCCAATGCGGTAGAGAATGACTACTACACCCTTTATGCCAATCTGCAAGCGGCAAAACGCGGTATTGAAGTGGACGTGAATATTCCGACCGTTGCCGGTTTAGAAGCGGGACGTAGCGACGTCTATTATCAAGAACACAAAATCGGCGTGCTTTCTGCGCTAAATACTGTTGAAAACAATGAAAAAATTCTAAAAGGTAGATTATTGATTGATCCCAACCAAGCCAGTTTATTAAAAACCGGTTCACATATTGTATTACGTAATAAAAAACCGAATTTAGCTGATTTGACCGAGCCGCAACGCTTTTTCCGTGGCGACTATTTTGAAATTATCCCCGGCGACGGCGAAGAAAAATTGCAATTCGATGTAATTAAAGAAAATGAATTACTGCTGAAAGCACCAAATACCCTCGTAATTAAGCTCACCGCACCGGAAAGCTACGGAATCGCCGAAGGACAAAATGTGTATTACAACAATATTCCTATCGGTGAAATTGTAAAACAAAATATTGATGTCAATGGCGTAGAATACGAAATCGCCATTGCCGCCGCCTATCGCAATTTAATCAATCCAAATACACTGTTTGTCGCCGCATCGAATTTCGACGTAAACTTTGGCATCGACGGCATTCGCTTTAATGCGGCGAATCCGGAAAAATGGCTGCAAGGCGGCATTCGCATTATTGCTAAAAAAGGGCTGGGCGATGCACTAAAAACCTATCCGCTTTATAAAGACGCCAAAAATGCGGAATCCGGCATTACAGGGAATTTAGTCGAACCTAGCATCACCTTGAAAACCTCAAACTTACCAAGTATCAGCAAAGACTCTTTAGTACTTTATCATCAATATGAAGTGGGTAAAATCATTAATATCACACCACAAACCGACCACTTTGACGTGGATGTCTATATTTATCCACCCTACAAACATTTACTCACGGATAAAAGCTTGTTCTGGGTAGAAAGCGCCGCACAAATCGACATCACACCCAAAGGCATCAGTATTCAGTCGACACCGATTGCGCGTTCGTTAAAAGGGGCAATTAGCTTTGATAACTCCGGTTCAGGCCAAAATAAAACCCTTTATCCGAACGAATTGCGCGCCAAATCGGCTGGACAAATTATCACTTTATTCGCCGATGATGCGACGAACTTAAGCAAAGGCATGAGCTTGCGTTATTTAGGCTTATCCGTTGGAGAAATCGAAAGCGTAACACTGGATGCCAAATCGAAAAAAATTATAGCCAAAGCATTAGTTAATCCGAATTATATGAGCATGATTGCCAAAGAGGGCTCGCAATTTAAGATCATTTCGCCGCAAATTTCAGCAGGTGGAATCGAAAACTTGGATAGCCTGTTACAACCTTACATTGATGTGGAAATCGGCAATGGCAAAGCCAGTACGCGATTTGATTTAGCGCAAACAACCCCAAGCCGTAACAAATTCACTAACGGCGTGCCATTTATTTTGGAAACTAACGATGCCTTAAATTTAACCGAAGGCTCACCGGTGTTTTACCGCGGAATTGAAGTGGGTGCGGTGCTCAAATTAACACTCAACACCCTTGGCGATCGGGTATTGATTCATATTGCAATTAGTCCGAAATACCGGCATTTAGTGCGTAAAAACTCCGAATTTTGGATTTCATCAGGCTATAACTTTAGTTTAGGCTGGAAGGGTGCCGAATTTAACACCGGCAGTGTACAGCAATTATTGAAAGGCGGTATTTCCTTCTCCACCCCATCAGGCACGACAGTTCAACAACAAGCTTCGGAAAATCAACGTTTCTTGCTACAAACCAAACGTCCAAACGAGGCTCCGACATGGAATTCGGGTGCCCTACCGGTGACCCCTTAAATTAGCACCGCATTGAGAAAGCGACTCGCCGATGGTTGGCAACGAATATAGCCAGGAGTGTAAAAAACAAAAAACTCGCTCAATAATAAAAAACTCATAATTTATTAAAATTAATCTAAAAATAAATGGAGAAAATAAAATGAAAAAATGCATATCAACGCTATTAATCGCATTATTTCCAAAACGGAAGTCGGTAAAGACTACGACGCAACAATGCGGCGTCCAATTGTTCGAATTAAATTAAATAAATACGCTTGCTTTCTGAATGTTTTGAAGTTGGAAAAGTTGGAAAAAACCGCACTTTTATTATTACTCACACTGGCACGCGTCTCCAGACGCCTGCCTCTTAAATTAAAGGTACAAACTGATACTCTATGTTATTAGTCATATATAAACCTATAATTAATTTTTAATATTCAGCAATCAAATTCAAAATCCTTTTCTCCGACACCTGATACTTCGTGCCTAACTGCTGTGCAAACAAACTCACTCGCAATTCCTCAATCATATAACGAATTTCCGCCACCTCATCCGAAATCGGTTTAGATTTTGGCAGTTTGGCAAGAAGTTGTTGGTAGGCTTGTTGCACTTGTTCCACGTGTAACATAGCGGCACGATCGCGATTGACATCTTGAGCGAGTTTATCCATGCGTTTGTCAATGGCTTGCAGATAGCGGAGTAAATCCGGTAGGCGGGCGTAGCCACTTTTTTGCACGAAACCTTGATAAATCAAACCTGAAATCTGGCTTTTCATATCAGAAAGCGCAAATGCCATAGTGAAATCCATTTTGCCTTTGAGACGTTGGTTGAGCTGGTGTGTGAGCGTGAGGATCTGCTCCACTTTTTGCGCAATATCTACGGTGACTTCATTAACGTTTTCACGCACGAAATCCCGTAACTTATCAAAGCCTTCTTCGTTCCACACAAAGCCGCCAAAATCCGCAATCAGTTTGTCCACGGCACAGGCGATACAGTCGTCAATTAAATCCAACACACGACCAAATGGCGTGAAATAGAGCCCCAATTTGGCTTTATTTGGCAATTTTTCATGCAGATATTTAATCGGTGACGGCACGTTGAGCAACAACAATCGGCGTAAACCTTGTTGCATTGCCACCGCTTGTTCAAATTCCGTTTCAAACAGTTTAATGCCCACCGCGTCTTTTTCGTCCACAATGGCAGGAAAGGCTTTCACACTGAAACCGCACTGCTTTTGTTCGTAACATTGCGGCAACTCGGCGAAACTCCAAATATGCAGTCCGCTTTGTTCAATACCATCGTCCGCCACCGCGGAAATGCTTTCTTGCACACGGTCTTTCAAGCTAAATTTCAGCTCATCTAAATTCATGGATTCGGCGATTTTCTTGCCGTTTTCATCCACCACGCGGAAAGTCATTTTCAAATGGCTTGGAATTTGTTCCCAATGCCAATGTTCCGCTTCTACGGTGACGCCCGTCATGCGACGCAATTCATAAATTAACGTATCCAACAACGGTTTTTCCAACGGCACGGCGCGCCCTAAAAAGGCTTGGGCATAATTGGGTGCAGGCACAAAATTACGGCGATAGGATTTTGGCAGAGATTTAATCAACGCAATGACAAGTTCTTCCCGCAAGCCCGGAATTTGCCAATCAAATCCCGTCATTTCCACTTGATTAAGCAACGGCAACGGAATATGCACGGTCACGCCGTCCGCATCGGTACCTGGTTCAAATTGATAAGTCAGTTTGAGTTTCAGATTGCCTTGATGCCAGAAATTCGGGAAATCCAGCTTGCTCACTTGTTCCGCATCATCATTAATCAAGAATGAACGTTCAAAATTAAGCAATTCAGGATCTTTTTGCTGCGCCTTTTTCCACCAGGTATCAAAATGTTTTTGGGAAACCACTTCCGTACCAATACGCTGCTCGTAAAATTCAAAAAGCGTGCGGTCATCCACCAAAATATCACGGCGGCGGCTTTTGTGTTCCAATTCCTCTACTTCTCGAACGAGTCGTTGATTTTCTTTGAAGAATTTATGTTTGGTATTCC
>ERZ772764.1040-NODE-1040-length-17936-cov-3.370002_pt1 | contig 17936 bp, 12 predicted proteins | sample MGYA00512163_ERZ772764 | MGnify/ENA primary metagenome ERZ772764 (study PRJEB29015, sample SAMEA2737903) | human oral metagenome | biome: human oral; feature: human-associated habitat; material: dental | place: China | collected 2094 ... | reverse complement strand
CAGTAAATCTCCAGGGTTTCTTTTGCGATACGACGGCGTTTATCTGGACGCAATGACCCCAATGTTCGCATATTATGGGTACGGTCAGCCAGTTTGATTAAGACGACGCGAATATCTCGAGTCATCGCTAAAATCATTTTGCGGAAGTTTTCAACCTGTGCTTCTTGGCGGGTACGGAATTTCAATTTATCCAGTTTAGATACGCCATCTACAATTTCGGCTACGCTAGCGCCAAACTCATCTTTTAATTGGGATTCGGTATAAGGGGTATCTTCGATAACATCATGCAATAATGCCGCCATGACAGCTTCATGGTCTAAATGCATTTCCGCAATGATTGAAGCCACTGCAACTGGGTGAGTAATGTAAGGTTCGCCGCTTGAGCGAAATTGTCCTTCGTGAGCATCTCGCGCAATGACGAATGCACGTTTGATTAATTCAATTTTATCGGCGGGCAAATACCCCTGAATAATTCGATCTAAATCGGCAAACAATTCCAAAGGACACCTGACTTTTTGTAGAGAGAAAGACTAGGCGATCAAAATACTTTAATTTTGACCGCACTTTAATGAGATTATTCTGCGATTAACGCTACTGCCACTTCTTCGTTACGTTGAGAAGCTGCCTCATCTAAATACTCTTTTGCATCCATGATTTCTTGGTTGATTAACCCTTTTTCAATTTCACGTAATGCAATTACCGTTGGTTTATCGTTATCTTCCGGCACTAACGGCTCACTTTGATGTAGCTCTAATTGTCTTGCACGACGAGCGGCGGTTAAAATTAAATCAAAACGGTTACCAATTTTTTCTACTGCATCTTGCACAGTCACTCGAGCCATGTTTTACTCCGATGTTAAAAATAATGTCTATAAGGGAAAACATTGTACTCAATTCAAGGTTATTTTGCTAGTAGCTGGTGAATTAAGTCTGCATTTTCTGTTTGTTGATAAGCTTTAGTCAAACGTTCTGCTTGCAAAATACTTTGAAAATCAGCCAATGCCTGTTCAAAATTATCATTCACAATAACGTAATCATATTCATCATAATGCGAAATTTCGCTGATTGCTTTTGACATTCGTTCAGCAATCACTTCTTTGCTATCCTGTCCACGTCCCACCAAACGACGTTCCAATTCAGGTAATGAGGGCGGTAAAATAAAAATACTTTTTACTGAAGGCACTTTTTGACGAATTTGCTGTGCGCCTTGCCAGTCAATATCTAAAAACACATCAATGCCTTTTGCTAAGTTTTCTTCAATTGCTGGCAATGAAGTGCCGTAATAATTACCACCAAACACTTTTGCATATTCTAAGAAGTGCCCTTTTTCAATTAAGGTTTCAAATTCTTCTACGGAAACAAAATAATAATGCACACCATGACTTTCGCCTGGGCGAGGTGAACGTGTTGTGTGTGAAATCGACACCATTTTTTTCGTGCCTTGATTTTTCTCTAATAATGCTGAAATTAATGATGACTTGCCCGCCCCACTTGGTGCAGAAAGAATATATAAATTACCTTGAGACATAATTGAAACCTCTTCTTGTTGTTTGTTTTTATTATACAAAAAGAAAATGAAAAGTGCGGTCAAAATTTCATTTGTTTTTCATCCTCGTTAAAAAGTGATCGAGATCACAAAAAAGTGGTATATACCCTTTTTTTTATCAAAATGCCCGTGCTATAATCTGGAAGAACTCGTTAGAGCAACGATTTTGTTTAACTTAAAAATAGAAGGTGAAAATCTTATGGCTATTAAAATTGGTATCAACGGTTTCGGCCGTATCGGTCGTATCGTATTCCGTGCAGCACAACATCGTGATGACATCGAAGTTGTAGGTATCAACGACTTAATCGACGTTGAATACATGGCTTACATGTTGAAATACGATTCAACTCACGGTCGTTTTGACGGTACTGTTGAAGTTAAAGACGGTAACTTAGTAGTAAACGGTAAAACTATCCGTGTTACTTCTGAACGTGATCCTGCAAACCTTAATTGGGGTGCGATCGGCGTTGATGTTGCAGTTGAAGCAACCGGTTTATTCTTAACTGATGAAACAGCACGCAAACACATCACTGCTGGTGCGAAAAAAGTCGTATTAACAGGTCCTTCTAAAGATAGCACACCTATGTTCGTACGTGGTGTAAACTTCGGTGCATACGCTGGTCAAGACATCGTGTCTAACGCTTCTTGTACTACAAACTGCTTAGCACCTTTAGCACGTGTTGTTCACGAAACTTTCGGTATCAAAGATGGTTTAATGACTACAGTTCACGCAACCACTGCAACTCAAAAAACTGTTGATGGTCCATCAGCTAAAGACTGGCGCGGTGGTCGTGGTGCGGCACAAAACATCATCCCTTCATCTACCGGTGCAGCGAAAGCAGTAGGTAAAGTATTACCAGCATTAAACGGTAAATTAACTGGTATGGCGTTCCGTGTTCCTACTCCAAACGTTTCTGTAGTTGACTTAACTGTAAACTTAGAAAAACCAGCAACTTACGAACAAATCAAACAAGCAATCAAAGATGCAGCTGAAGGTAAAACTTTCAACGGCGAATTAAAAGGCGTTTTAGGTTACACTGAAGATGCAGTAGTTTCTACAGACTTCAACGGTTGTGCTTTAACTTCTGTATTTGATGCTGATGCAGGTATTGCATTAACTGATTCTTTCGTTAAATTAGTATCTTGGTACGATAACGAAACTGGTTATTCAAACAAAGTATTAGACTTAGTTGCACATATTTACAACTACAAAGGTTAATCAAAACCTTTAAAAAACTAACCGCTCTTCGGAGCGGTTTTTTACTGTATAAATTTTATACCGGCATTCAAAAAAACAAAAAATCCCCTTTCGGGGATTTTTTATCAGTTGAGTTTAATCGGCTCGACTTTCCAAATATTCTTTGCATATTCCAAAATCGTCCGATCCGACGAGAAAAATCCCATATTGATAATATTTTGAATCGTACTTTCGATCCATTGATCACGCTGTTTGTATTTCTCGTCCACCAATTTTTGCGCATCGACATAGCTGCGAAAATCCGCAAACGCCTGGTAGTAATCATGATATTGTAAACCCTGCAGCAATTGTAAATAACGCTGCGGTTCTTCCGGAGAGAATACGCCGGAAATAATCTGATCAACCACGGCACGGAGTTCCGCATCGTGTTGGTAATATTCGAACGGACGATAACCGCCACGACGTAACTCTTCTACTTGTTCCACCGTGTTACCGAAAATGAAAATATGCTCTTCGCCCACATTTTCCAAAATTTCTACATTTGCACCATCGAGCGTGCCAAGAGTTAATGCACCGTTAAGAGCAAATTTCATATTACTGGTACCGGAGGCTTCCGTACCGGCCAAAGAAATTTGTTCGGAAATATCTGCAGCCGGAATAATTAACTGTGCCAAACTCACGCTGTAATTCGGAATAAATACTACCTTTAATCGACCACGTAAACGTTCATCATTGTTAATTACGTTAGCAACATCATTAATCAAGTGAATGGTTTGTTTCGCCGCGTAGTAGGCAGAAGCTGCTTTCCCCGCAAGAATAAATACTCGCGGTTGCCAATCTTTTTCAGGGTCGGCAAGCATCGCATTGTAGCGTGCCACAATGTGCAATACATTTAATATCTGCCGTTTATATTCATGGATACGTTTCACCTGCACGTCGAACACCGCATTGGGGTCAAGCTCAATACCAAGTTCACGTTTCACATAGTCGGCAAGTTTAATTTTATTAGCGTGTTTAATATCGGCGATCGCTTCTTTAAAAGTTTTATCGTGCGCTACGGTTGCCAATTTTTTAATTTGGCTTAAATCACAACGCCATTCGTTACCAATATATTTATCGAACAAAGCTGCCAATGCCGGATTCGCTACCGCTAACCAACGACGCGGAGTAATGCCGTTCGTCACATTGGTAAAGCGTTCCGGGTAAATACGCGCAAAGTCAGCGAAAGTAGAGGTAACCATTAAATCAGAGTGGATTGCCGCCACGCCGTTGATTTTATGGGAACCCACCACCGACAACCAGCCCATACGCACTTTGCGTTGATAGCCTTCTTCAATAAGCGATACGCGGCGAATAAAATCGTTATCTGTCGTGATATGAGTACGCACATATTCCAAGAAACGATCGTTAATGTCGAAAATCATTTGCAAATGGCGTGGTAACACCTTCGCCATCATTTCCACCGGCCAAGTTTCCAACGCTTCCGACATCAATGTGTGGCAAGTGTAGGAGAAAATACGGCGGGTCATATCCCACGCTTTTTGCCATTCGAAACCTTCCTCATCAATCAATACGCGCATCAGTTCGGGAATCGCTAGGGCCGGATGCGTATCGTTCAAGTGAATTGCCACTTTGTCCGCCAAGTTTTCTAAATTCTCGTGGGTACGTTTGTGACGACGAATAATGTCTTGAAGCGATGCCGAAACAAGAAAGTACTCTTGGCGCAAGCGCAATTCACGGCCATTCCAAGTAGAATCGTCCGGATAAAGCACGCGTGAAAGGTTCTTATTGGCGGAACGTGCTTCCATTGCAGCCAAATGCTCGCCGCGGTTAAATTCGGCAAGATTAAAGGTTTCTTCCGCATGGGCAGACCATAAACGCAAGGTTGCTGCTGAATTGTTTTCATAGCCAGGAATCATTTGATCGTACGCAAGCGCCGTTACTTTTTCTTGTGGCTCCCATATGCATTTTTTACCTTCAAAATGAATGCCACCACCGAATGCCACTCTAAAACGCTTAGACGGACGCATAAATTCCCAAGGTGCGCCTTTTTCCAACCAGTCATCCGGGCGTTCGACTTGTTCGCCGTTTTCAATTTTTTGACGGAACATTCCGTATTCATAACGGATACCGTAGCCCATTCCCGGCAAACAAAGCGTTGCGATGGAATCCATAAAACAGGCCGCAAGACGCCCTAAACCACCGTTACCCAAACCAGGATCCACTTCTTTGGCAATGATATCTTCCAAATCGACATTCATTTCTTGCAACGCTTCTTTAGCAATGTCATAAACCCCTTCTGCAATCAACGCGTTAGAAAGGGTACGTCCAATTAAAAATTCCATTGAAAGGTAATAAACGCGACGAACGTCGTCTGCGCGTGCTTGGCTTGCCGTAGAAATCCAACCTTCCGTTACGAGATCGCGAACGGCGTATAAGGTAGCATTCAACCAGTCACGCGTACTCGCTTCACGCGGAGAACGACCGATAGAAAAGATAAGTTTATAAACAATCGATTTTTTCAATGCTTCAACATTGATTTCGGGACGATGGTATAGGAATGGAGAATCAAAATTATCCATTATCATGGTTATGAACCTCAGTGAGAGAAGTGAAGAAATGAGAAAGGGATAACTAAACGATATAGGCTTCCATTTGCCTATTGAACGGCGCTCAACACAAGCCCCAAATTTTTTAGAATATAGGAAATGTCCAGCTTTCTAGCATCCGTATTATTAATAATAAAGCGTTAGCCCCACAATAAAAAACGCCTAAATTTTAGACTTTATTCGCCAAAAAACAATTAGATTTGCACCGCTTGATAAAAAAATTTTCAAGCGGTGCAAGCAACAAATTATAAACGACGATATAACGCCTGATAATGTTGCGCGGCATTGCGCCAACTGAAATCTTGGCTCATCGCATTGGCGCGCACCATTGACCAGACTTTCGGTTTCTGCCACAAAGAGAAAGCCTGTCGAATGGCTTGCCTTAAATCCGTTGCGCTCGCCTGCTGAAATACAAAACCGGTTGCCGTACGTTCCTTGATGCTATCGGCAGTACTATTCACCACAGTATCAGCTAATCCGCCGGTTTGCCGCACTAATGGTAACGTGCCGTATTGTAAACCGTAGAGCTGAGTTAAGCCGCAAGGTTCAAAACGACTTGGTACCAAAATCACATCGCCGCCGGCGACCATTAAATGAGAAAGCGCCTCGTCGTAACCAATTTTTACCGCAATATTTTCAGGATACGCTTCTGCCAGAGCACGCACGGCAGCCTCCCAATGCGGTGCTCCTGAGCCAAGTAACGCAAGCTGCCCACCTTGCGCCACAATCTCGTCTGCGCTTTCAATTAATAAATCGATCCCTTTTTGCTCGGTTAAACGTGTAACCATCACAAACAGCAGCGCCTCTTCTTTTGGCGGCAAATTGAAATAAGCCTGTAATTCGGCTTTATTTTTCTTCTTGCCCGTCATAGTTTTTTGTTTGTAATGATATTGAAGATAACCGTCGCAGCTCGGATGCCAAATTTGTTCGTCCACACCATTTAAAATGCCGACTAATTTGCCTTGCTCACGCAAGCTTCCTAACAATCCTTGCAAACCATAAGCGAATTCTTCCGTCGTAATTTCTTGTGCATAAGTCGGGCTAACCGCCGTTACCGCATCGGAATAATACAAGCCGGCTTTCAAATAAGAAATTTGACCAAACAATTCTAATCCGTTCATATCGAACATACTTTCCGGCAATCCGATTTCATCTAAGTGACGACGCGCAAACTGTCCTTGATAAGCTAAATTATGAATGGTGAAAACGGATTTGGCCGGTTTACCTTTGTTAACCAAATAAGCGGCAGCGAGTCCCGCATGCCAATCGTGACCATGAACAATTTCCGCACGCCACCAAGAATCCAACCCTGTAGCCAATTCCGCGCCGATCCAACCGAGTAGCGCAAAGCGTTTATAATTATCGCCGTAATCGTTGTAGTCCGCATCGTGATAAGGATTCCCCTCGCGCGCATACAAATGCGGCGCATCTATTAAATAAACACCCAAGCCGTTATATTCACCATACTGTAAAACAACATGACCGGCAAAGTTATCAAATTCTGCTACGACATGGGTTTCGGGTATACCACGAAAAATTGCCGGATAGGCAGGCAATAAAATTCGCACGTCCATTCCTATCATTTTTTGCGCGAAGGGTAAGGCACCAATAACGTCGGCAAGTCCACCTGTTTTCAATAAAGGATAAAGCTCCGAGCAAACGTGTAAAACTTTCATAAAATTTCCTATGATTATGAATAACCCTTGAAGAATAGGTTTTCTTTAAAGAAGAGTAAAAAAGTACGGTCGGTTTCTAAAGATTTCTGAAATCAACCGCACTTTTTCTTTATCAATCCAAATGCGCTTCCGAAACAATCTCTTCGCCCGCTAACTTTTGCAACATCGGACGAGTCACCAAAATGACTTTACCGGTGGAACTGATACGGAAGTGCTTTTTATCTTCTTCCGGATTAACGCCGATTTGTGTACCGTCCGGAATTTCACAGTGACGATCGATAATGCAGTTTTTCAAAATACAGTTTTTGCCGATTTCCACTTCAGGAAGTACAACGCAATGATCAATACGGGAACCTTCATTAATTTTAATACGGTCAAATAACACGGAATAACTAATCGACGCATCGGTAATCACACAACCACCGCCAATAAGAGAGTTATCCACCGGATGAATACTGGCGTCTTTATAAAAAAATTTAGACGGATACGCTTGTACCGGATTACCGCGAATCGGCCAGTCTTGATCATAAATATCAAGCTGCGGTTTTTCCGAGACGAGGTCGAGATTGGATTGCCAGAAACTATCAAGTGTACCGACGTCACGCCAATAAATTTCACCTTCCGTATTACGCCCCATGCAAGAGCGGCTAAACGGATGCGCATAAAGTGTCTCTTCTTGCAAACATTTCGGCAAAATATCCTTGCCGAAATCATGGCTGCTATTTGGCTTGTTCACTTCACGTTCAAGCAAATCATATAAATAATCCGCATCAAACACATAAATGCCCATAGAGGCCAAAGAAATATCGGGTTTCCCCACCATTGCCGGTGGATCTTTCGGTTTTTCAACAAAGGCTTTTACTTTTAAATTTTCATTTACCGCCATCACACCGAACTCGCTGGCTTCGGAACGTGGCACTTCAATACAGCCTACCGTGCATTTAGCACCGCTGGATACGTGATCCATCAGCATCACGCTATAATCTTGTTTGTAAATATGGTCGCCGGCCAAAATCAAAATGTATTTAGGACGATAATGATCGCGAATAATTGCCATATTTTGGTACACCGCATCGGCAGTTCCCCGATACCAAGTGGAATCATCAATTTGCTGACGCGCAGGGAGCATATCCACAAATTCACCGCGTTCTTGCGGTAAAAATGACCAACCGGTTTGCAAATGACGGAGCAACGAATGAGCGGCATATTGCGTAACCACGCCGATACGGTTTAAACCGGAGTTGATACAATTTGAAAGAGCAAAATCGATAATACGGCGATTCCCCCCGAAATAAAGGGCCGGTTTGGCACGCTTATCGGTTAATTCATGAAGTCGTGAGCCACGGCCGCCGGCTAAAATAAGCACCAAGGTATCTTTTACAAGAGAGTATTTGTCTGGACTTTTCATTATAAATCTCCGTTTGTATCAACAATCCATTTTCTTCAACAAACAAAATGCCATACCGCTAACCGCTACTTTCTGTGACGAAATGAACGTTAAGTTTGTTGTTCCTACCAAGGCTTTCCATTGGCTGACAGCACAACTAGGCAATATGAAAGTCTGAGATTCTGCTTTCGCATTAACTAAAAGAAGCCATTTTGCGTCCAATAAAATTTGTAACGCTTTGACTCCAAGGTTTTGCCAATCGGCTAATTGCATCGGTTCCCCATGCAGATTGAACCAAGCGACATTTTCATTTGACCACCAAGCATCGTTTTGCAAACTTTGTATCTGTTTACGTGCTGCAATCGTTTGCTTCGTTAATTCAAATAATTCCGTATTAAAATCTGCCCATTTCAACCAAGTAATTTCGTTGTCTTGGCAATACGCATTATTGTTGCCATATTGCGTATTACCGAATTCATCGCCGGCCAGCAACATAGGCGTGCCATTAGCAAGCAATAAACTCATTAGCAAACCGCATTGGGCGAATAAACGGTCATTTTCTATTGTATTTCTTTCGCTTCTAGACAAATTTTCTGTTGAACCTTCTACCCCGTGGTTGTAGCTGTAATTTTCATTTCTCCCGTCACGGTTTTCTTCGCCATTAGCTTCATTATGTTTTTCGTTATAACTGACCAAATCACGCATAACAAAGCCATCATGAGCGGTAATAAAATTAAGCGTCGAGTGCGGTAAACGATCGTTTTTCTTAAACAAATCAGCGGAACCGGCAAAACGCTCGGCAAACGCGCCTACGTCGCCACTTTTCCATAACCAAAAACGACAAAGATCATCACGAAAACGATCATTCCACTCAGCAAAATAACTTGGGAAATTACCCACCTGATAACCGTAATGCCCGATATCCCAAGGCTCGGCAATCAGTTTCACGCGCTGCAAACTCGGCTCGTTCCGAATATCGGTAAAAAGCTGCGCTTGTGCATTAAAATCGGGCTTATCGCGTCCAAGCACCGAGGCCAAATCAAAACGGAAACCGTCCACGCGGCATTGTTCCGCCCAATACCGCAAGCAATCTACCACCCATTTACGCCCCACTCCGGAAGAGAGATTGAGCATATTGCCGCAGCCCGTCCAGTTAATGTAATGCCCACTATCATTGCGCCAATAGTATGTTTGATCGTCAATTCCGCGTTGACAAAAAGTCGGATAACCTTGCTCCGATTCGGCGGAATGGTTAAACACCACATCCAAAATGACTTCAATACCCGCACCGTGTAAAGCTTTTACCATCGCTTTAAATTCAACAAGGGGATTTTCGCTTGAGGCATATTTCGGCTCTACGGCGAACATGGCAAGCGGATTATATCCCCAATAATTTTGCAAATTTTTTTCTTGTAAGTGCGGCTCATCCACAAAAAAATTGACCGGTAATAATTCAACGGCCGTCACGCCAAGCGCTTGCAAATAAGCCAGATTCACCGGATGAGCTAACCCTGTATAAGTACCGCGTAGCGCAGCCGGAATGTTGTTGTTGAGCTGACTAAATCCCTTTACATGCAATTCATACAGGATAGTTTGCGCCCACGGCGTATTCGGTGCGCTGTCGCCGGACCAATCGAAATCTTCCGAAATTACGACCGCTTTTGGTGCAAGGTGGGCATTGTCACGATTATCGTTCATTAAAAACCAAGAACGGCTTCCCTCCGTCGTTAAATCAGGCTTATGAGTTACCGCTTTTGCATAAGGATCAAGCATCAATTTCTGCGGATTGGCATATTCACCGTAAACACGAAAACCGTATTCCGTGCCGATTTCCACGCCGGTTAGCGCCAAATGCCACATATTTTCCGTACGAATCATCGGAAAACGGATTTCCTCTTCGCCGCTAAATAAGCAAAGTTCAACACGGCTCGCCGCCGCAGAAAACAATGCAAAATTAGCGATTTGTTCGCCGTTTTTAACTATTTTTGAATAGCCCGGTGGAAATGCCGTGCCGTTATCGTAAATGTTGAACATCGTTATCTCGCCATATTGCTTCGCACTTTAATTTTCTCTCTGTTCTCAGAAAGCGGCATTGAAGGCGAAGTGTGATTTGAGCACCGCATTGAACCCTTGCCACACGGGGCTTCAATGCGGTGCTAATCGGCGATCTCATGATCGCTTTACTGCAATTCTTCCCGTAACCGTTTTGTGACGGTTTTCGCCGTTTACAAAGGAATAAAAATTCAATCTTTCGCAGAGAAATAGAACGATTTATTCCGTTTTCAATTTTAAATAGACCGTCGCCAACGGCGGAATGGAAACGGAAATGGAATGTTTGCGCCCGTGGCTTTCCATATCTTCAGTTCGTACTTCACCGAAATTACCGATATTGGATCCTTGGTAATACATCGAATCGGTATTCAAAATTTCTTCATAGCTACCGGCGATATTCACACCAATGCGGTACTTGTGGCGCGGGACAGGCGTGAAGTTACTGATTACGATAATACGTTCGCCATCGGAGCTTCTGCGTTCAAAAGCGAAGACAGAATTCGCGGCATCGTTCACCACAAGCCAATCAAAGCCTTCCGGCGAATTATCAAGTTCGAAAAGCGGGCGATTTTGTTGGTAAATACGGTTCAAGTCTTTCACCAATTTCAACACGCCTTTGTGCCAACCGCCACCGATGTTTTCGTCTAACAAAAACCAATCCAAACTTTCTTCGTGATTCCATTCGCGCCCTTGTGCAAATTCATTGCCCATAAACAGTAATTTTTTACCCGGGTAGCCCCACATATAGCCGTAATAAGCCCGCAAGTTAGCGAATTTTTGCCACGCATCGCCCGGCATTTTGCCGAGTAATGAGCATTTGCCGTGTACCACTTCGTCGTGAGAAAGTGGCAATACGAAGTTTTCGCTGTATTGATAGACCATGCCGAAAGTCATTTTATTATGGTGATATTGGCGATAAATCGGATCGAGTTTCATATAGGAAAGGGTGTCGTTCATCCATCCCATATTCCATTTGAAATTGAAGCCGAGCCCGCCTTGTTCGCTCGGATGGGTGACGCCCGCAAAAGAAGTCGATTCTTCCGCGATAGAAATCGCCCCCGCCATTTCGCTGTGAATTTTCCAGTTGGTATGTTTTAAAAATTCGATGGCTTCCAAATTTTCGCGTCCGCCGTATTGATTTGGAATCCACTCACCTTCCGCACGACTGTAATCACGGTAGAGCATTGACGCCACCGCATCCACGCGAATGCCGTCCACCCCGAAACGTTCCAACCAATACAGCGCATTACTGGAAAGGAAATTTTTCACTTCATGGCGGCCGTAATTGTAAATCAGCGTGTTCCAATCCTGATGGTAACCTTCTTTCGGATCGGCGTGCTCGTACAATGCGGTGCCATCAAAGGCGACAAGTCCGTGAGTGTCGCTTGGAAAATGGCCCGGCACCCAATCCAAAATAACGTTAATCCCCGCATCATGGGCCCGTTGGACTAAACGACGAAAGCCTTCCGGCGAACCGAAACGACTGGTCGGTGAATACAGCCCGAGCGGCTGATAACCCCAAGAACCGTCATACGGAAACTCAGAAAGCGGTAAAAATTCAATATGCGTAAATCCCATATCCTTCACGTAAGGTATGAGTTCGTCAGCGATTTGATCGTAATCAAGCCAGAAATTATTTTCTAAATTGCGGCGCCATGAACCTAAATGCACTTCATAAATGGAAATCGGTCGATTCGCTTGGTTCGCTTCACGACGTTGTTCCGTCATTTCCACCACATGTGGCAAAGCGCTGATTTGCGAGGCGGTATCCGGGCGAAGCTGCGAACTGAAAGCATAAGGATCGGCTTTCAAGCGAAGGTTGCCGTGGCAATCAATAAGTTCAAATTTATAAAGCTGCCCCAAACTGGCTTTCGGTAGAAACAATTCCCACACGCCGCTTTTTGCGTGAAACCGCATCGGGTGGCGACGACCGTCCCAATAATTAAAATCGCCCACGATGGAAACCCGTCGCGCATTCGGTGCCCATAAACGAAAATTCACTCCGCTTACACCGTCGCATTCCATAAAATGTGCGCCGAGTACTTCATAAGGACGAAGCATTGAACCTTCGGAAAGCAGCCATTGCTCAAGATCATCAAGCATCGGATGAAAACGGTACGGATCTTCCACTATTTGTCCTTCGAGCCCCCATGAAACCTGCAATTGATAGGCGAAAAATTCACGGCAATTTGGGATCACCCCGGAAAAAAAACCACGTTCATCCAAGCGGTCTAATTCCACTACGCGCTCACCGGACTCAAACGCAATAACGCTTACATGATCCGCATCCGGCAAAAGTGCACGAACCTCAATGCCGCGTTCGGTTTCATGCATACCTAGTGTAGCGAAAGGATCGCCGTTGGTAGCATCAAAAAAACTATCGATAATCGCTTGTGTCGTTGCATGTGTCATGGCATCTCCTTACGCTTTGCGCGATGAGTTGATTCACGCAAAGAAGGTTTGTAATGATTCGTTGCTAAAAATAAATTCTAAAGATTGTGCGAATTTTTTACGCCAATTCGGAGCAAGGGCGTTTCACTTTGAATAGGAAATTGAATTTTTGGCTGTTTTTTGCGCTTTTGTTAAAGCAATTCTAATGATTCCATAGGACTTTAAAAAAAAACAACCGATAACAAAATAATGATTTCATTCTAGTCGTGCGGAAAAGAAACACAACGTCTTTAACTCTAATTAGTGATCTCTGTCAAAGTTTAATTAACAATACGGATATTCGATTTAATTCCGCGATAAAAAACCAAGCTCAACCTCTTTCTATACAGAAAAAATAAGGTTTTATATGCCATTTTTTATATATAAACCGCTGGTATTTTTCGATTTTCCGATTTAGAATTCCGCGATTTTATTTTTAATCGGCACATTTATCTATTCCCAAGCAGTTAAGAGGCAAATTATGAAACTTGTTGAAGTCAAACACCCGTTGGTAAAGCATAAATTGGGTGTAATGCGTGAGGCTGAAATCGATACCAAAAAATTTCGCGAATTGGCAACAGAAATCGGCAGTTTATTAACCTATGAAGCTACCGCCGATTTGGAAACCGAAAAAGTGACCATTGACGGTTGGAACGGCCCGGTTGAAATCGACCGCATTAAAGGCAAGAAAGTTACCGTCGTGCCGATTTTACGCGCCGGCCTCGGTATGATGGATGGCGTATTGGAACACGTTCCAAGTGCGCGCATCAGCGTCGTTGGGATTTATCGTAACGAAGAAACCCTTGAGCCGGTACCTTACTTTCAAAAACTCGCCAGCGATTTGGACGAACGTCTTGCCATCGTGGTTGATCCCATGTTAGCCACCGGTGGGTCGATGATCGCTACGCTTGATCTATTAAAAGCCAAAGGCTGCAAACACATCAAAGTATTGGTGCTTGTCGCCGCACCGGAAGGCATAAAAGCACTAGAAGCAGCACATCCGGATATCGAACTTTATTGCGCTTCGATCGACGATCACTTAAACGAGCACGGCTACATCATCCCGGGCTTGGGCGATGCGGGCGATAAAATTTTCGGAACAAAATAACTTTTGTTCCTGATACAACGAGACGGCTTACGAGCCGTCTTTTTTCGGGCGGAAAACTGACATGCTAAAAAACATCATCGAAACAAACCACCCTTTTCAAGTTAATTCAAACTGAGAGTTGAAACTAAAATGAACCAACAAAACCAAACCGCACCGGCGCAACCGGAAGAAACACAAAGCATTGCCAAACAATCTTTCGTGGGTTTACAAATGCTCTTCGTGGCTTTCGGTGCACTGGTACTGGTGCCGTTAATCACCGGCCTTGATTCCAACACCGCACTACTCACCGCCGGTATCGGCACTTTGCTCTTCCAACTTTGCACCGGCAAACAAGTGCCGATTTTTCTCGCTTCTTCCTTCGCTTTTATTGCGCCCATTCAATACGGCGTGCAAACCTGGGGCATTCCAACCACCATGGGCGGTTTAGCCTGTGCCGGTCTTGTTTACTTCGCGCTTTCCGCATTAGTAAAAATCCGCGGTAGCCAAGCCCTTGAGCGTATTTTTCCGTCGGTTGTGGTCGGCCCGGTGATTATCATTATCGGTATGGGTTTAGCACCGGTAGCGGTGAATATGGCACTGGGTAAAGACAGCGCTTACGACTATAACAATGCGGTGCTGGTCTCAATGGTCACTTTAACCGTTACACTTGCCGTCGCCGTATTCGCTAAAGGTTTAATGAAACTTATCCCGATTATGTTTGGTATCAGCGCAGGCTATATTCTTTGCTTGTTCTTAGGCTTAATCAATTTCCAACCGGTGATTGACGCCCCTTGGTTCGAACTGCCGAAACTCACCAAACCGGAATTTAATCTTGAAGCGATACTTTATATGTTACCGATCGCCATCGCGCCGGCGGTGGAACACGTGGGTGGCATTATGGCGATTAGCTCGGTTACCGGCAAAGACTTCCTGAAAAAACCGGGCCTACATCGCACCTTGTTGGGCGACGGCGTCGCGACCGCTGCGGCCTCTCTAGTTGGCGGCCCGCCAAATACCACTTACGCCGAAGTAACCGGCGCGGTCATGCTGACACGCAACTTCAATCCGAACATTATGACTTGGGCGGCCGTGTGGGCGATTGCGATTTCCTTCTGTGGCAAAGTGGGCGCCTTCCTTTCCACCATTCCGACCATCGTGATGGGCGGCATTATGATGTTAGTCTTCGGTTCTATCGCCGTGGTGGGCATGAGCACGCTGATTAAAGGCAAAGTGGATGTCACCGAGCCGCGCAATCTCTGCATCATTTCCGTGGTGATGACATTCGGCATCGGCAATATGTTTGTAAACGTTGGCGATGTGGTGTCCTTAAAAGGTATCAGCCTATGTGCCATCGTCGCCATCGTGCTGAACTTAATTTTGCCAAAAGCCAAAAATGAAGTAGAATGACCCGCAAAAATTAGGGCTAAATTCTGCTAATTTAGCCCTTTTCTTTTTCCTAAACAAAAACGTTATCACTTTGAATCAGCAATTGTCCTTGCCCATTCATCAAATCGATGAGCACACATTCGAGAATTTTTACGCCAACAACAATCTGTTGTTGCTGAATTCGCTACACCAAAATTGGCAACAAATTCAACAGCAATTTTTTTATATTTGGGGCGCGCCAGGCTGCGGCAAAAGCCATTTGTTGTGCGCACTGTGCAACCAATATTTAAACGAACAACGCGCAGCAATTTATGTGCCATTAAATAAATCACACTATTTTTCCCCGGCCGTACTAGAAAATTTAGAGCAACAAGAATTGGTGTGTTTGGACGATTTGCAAGCCGTCATTGGTGAAGCGGAATGGGAAATGGCATTATTCGATTTATTTAATCGCATCAAAGCCGGCGGGCGAACACTTTTATTGATCAGCGCCACAGTTTCGCCTTCTGCTCTGAAGGTGCAATTGCCGGACTTGGCGTCACGCTTAAAATGGGGCGAAATTTATCAACTTACGCCCCTAACAGACACACAAAAACTTGAGGTGCTGCAAGAGAATGCACGTCGGCGCGGTATTGAATTACCGGCGGAAACGGCGCAATTTTTGCTAAAACGGCTGGATCGCGATATGCATACTTTGTTGCAAACTTTAGCAAAACTTGACAAAGCTTCCTTGCAAGCGCAACGCAATCTAACCATCCCGTTCGTCAAAGAAACGCTGGGGTTGTAAAATAGCACCGCATTGAAAGCCCGCCAATGCGGTGCTGTTTTGAAGGTTCACAGCGATAAAAAATGCGGCCCGACTCGACCGCATTTTCACCTATCTTTTTGACTTCTTAATAAACTTCATTAACCGCTTACGCTTACGCAATTGACTCGGCGTAAGTTTATTTTTGCGTCCGGCAAACGGATTCGAGCCTTCTTGGAACAACAAACGAATCGGCGAGCCGATAATTTTCAGACTTTTACGATAATAGTTGGATAAATAACGTTTGTAAGAATCCGGCAATTTCTCCATTTGATTACCATGCACCACAATAATCGGCGGATTGTAACCGCCCGGATGCGCATATTTCAGTTTAATGCGACGACCGGCTACCATTGGTGGTTGATGTTCATCCGTCGCCATTTGCAAAATGCGCGTTAACATTGAAGTGGTCATTTTTTGCGTGGCACAAGCGTAAGCCTCTTTAACGGAATCAAACAGATTGCCGACGCCGCTACCGTGCAAGGCCGAAATAAAATGTACACGGGCAAAATCCATAAAATCCAAGCGCCGATCAAGTTCGGACTTCACCCGCTCTTTCACGTCTTGATCGAGCCCATCCCATTTGTTCACGACGATGACCAAAGAACGTCCGGCATTCAAAATAAAGCCGAGTAAAGATAAATCTTGATCAGAAATATTTTCGCGCGCGTCAATCACCAATAATACGACATTGGCGTCTTGAATCGCTTGTAAGGTTTTGATGACGGAGAATTTTTCCACCGCAAGATGCACTTTACCGCGTTTACGTACGCCGGCAGTATCGATTAAGGTATATGCTTGTCCGTCGCGTTCCATCGGAATGTAAATACTGTCGCGTGTAGTGCCAGGCAAATCGTACACAACCACGCGATCTTCGCCGAGAATCCGGTTGGTTAAGGTGGATTTACCCACATTCGGGCGCCCTACGATGGCAATTTTGATATTTTTATCTTGCTCTTCTGCTTCATCTTCCAATGCTTCGTCAATCAATGCGGTGCTCTCGGCGAAGTCAAAATCAAGCGCTTGTTCCCATTCGTCTTGCGCGTCTTCGGAAGTCGGCTCGATTTCTTCCGCGCTTTCCAAGCGTTCGGCGAACGGTGCCAGAACTTGTTCCATTAACTGTGTGACGCCGCGACCTTGGGAGGCGGCGATTTGTTCGATTTCACCTAATCCTAATTGATAAAACTCGGCACAATGGGAATCTGCATCAATGCCGTCGGTTTTATTTGCTACCAACACAGTGGTTTTATTTTGGCGTTGACGCAAATAATTCGCGATGCCGATATCTGCCGCGGTTAAGCCGGCGCGAGCATCCACCAGGAAAAGTACGACATCCGCCTCTTCAATGGCGAGCAAAGACTGCTCGGCCATTTTTTCTTCTACGCCTTCCTCCGTGCCGTCAATACCGCCAGTATCAATTACGATAAATTCGTGTCCGGCGATGTGCGCATGACCGTATTTACGATCGCGCGTTAAGCCCGGAAAATCGGCCACCAAAGCATCACGCGTGCGGGTGAGACGATTAAATAAGGTAGATTTTCCCACATTCGGGCGCCCCACAAGGGCTACAACAGGAGTTGTCATAAAAAATCTCTATCTTGCAAAAAAATGGGCGCCATTATAGCGGAAGTTAGCGGGTTGGTAAAAAATGATTTGACACCGGACATAAAAAAAGCACCTCTTGGGTGCGATTTTACATTTAAAGGATTGGCGGAATGGACGGGACTCGAACCCGCGACCCCCTGCGTGACAGGCAGGTAT
>ERZ772764.1036-NODE-1036-length-17993-cov-4.194726_pt1 | contig 17993 bp, 18 predicted proteins | sample MGYA00512163_ERZ772764 | MGnify/ENA primary metagenome ERZ772764 (study PRJEB29015, sample SAMEA2737903) | human oral metagenome | biome: human oral; feature: human-associated habitat; material: dental | place: China | collected 2094 ... | reverse complement strand
TTTTCCGTTCTTGTATGGCGAAAACTCAGATGATATTACAGAAATTGCGATTAACCGCCCGCATGAGGTCTTGGTTGAAAAATCGGGGGAATGGATAAGTTTAGAAATACCCAGCATGAGCTATGAAAAGTGCATTGCCGCAGGCACGGCCGCTGCTAAATTCAGTAACAATGAATTTTCCTCTGTTGCCCCTATTCTCTCAACCGTTCTCCCCAACAAGGAACGCGCTCAGTTTGTTATGCCACCAGCTTGTGAGGAAAACACAGTTTCCTTAACCATTCGTAAGCCTTCCAAAAGAATTATCCCACTAGATATTTATAGCAGTAGTGGCTTTTTTAGCCGCGTTCTGCCTGTTTCATCGGATATTTCCCCTACCGATAAGCAACTCAAACAACTGCTTGACGCAAAAAAATATGAAGAGTTTTTAATTCAGGCAGTACTGGCTGAAAAAAATATCATCATCGCAGGGGCAACAGGCTCAGGCAAAACTACCTTCATGAAGTCTTTGATGCAAATCATCCCCAAAGATGACCGCATCATTACCATTGAAGACGTGGCTGAGCTATTTTTGCCCAACCATCCGAACCACGTTCATTTATTTTACCCTTCTGATGCAGAAAACCCCGTTGTTACGCCTGCCAAACTCTTAAAAAGCTGCCTACGCATGAAGCCTGACCGCATTCTATTGGCAGAGCTTCGCGGCGCAGAAACATGGGATTTTATTCAAATTTGCGCCTCAGGGCATGGCGGCTCAATCACATCATTACACGCGGGCAACGTTTCAGAAGTGTTTGAACGCTTGAAAGGTATGTACATGAGCAATGAAAAAGGGCAAGGTGTAAGTGATGAGGTAATTAAAAAATCGCTATACATGACAATCGACGTGGTGGTTCACATGGAAAATCATCACGACTACGGACGCGGTATTACTCAGGTTTGGTTTAAACCTGAATTGAAATTAAACAAAGATTTAAGTCAATAGAAAGAATGAGCCATGAGCGAAAACACTATTGAAAAAGGCACAACAGAAAAAAAAATTAAGCGGTCTAAACCCTCTTCTCAATCAGACGGTGGTAAAAAAATACTCAAAGGCATAGGTATTTTTTTCCTTGTTGTCTGCTCTGCCCTACTGGGTATTTGGGTTGCAACCATCTTGTTTTCCATCACAACGAAAATACCCGTTGGCAAGGTCATTACAAAGCCATTTTTGATTTTTGACTATTACCTAGCCTACCGTGATGTTCCTGCCAAACACATACAAAAAGCCTTCAAAATCGCTTTTACTGTTGCAGGCATGATTACCCTGCTCCTGCCCATATTTGTTATTTTGGGCATGAAAAAGAAACAATCCCTTTACGGCGAAGCCAAATTTGCCAACATGGACGATATTAGGAAAATGGGAATGTTGGGCGCAGAGCCAACCAGTATTTTAGTGGGTAAAAAAAATGGGCGTTTTTTGTGCTACAACGGCAACAAATTTGGTTTGCTCGGCGCGCCTACTCGCTCGGGTAAAGGGGTGGGCTTGGTTATCCCTAACCTGCTCAATTACCAACACAATGCTGTGGTGCTGGATATTAAAGGGGAAAACTTTGAAATTACAAGCGGCTGGCGTAAAAAAGCCTTGAAACAAGATATTTTCTTGTTCAATCCGTTTTCCAATAAAACGCATCGCTGGAATCCACTTGACCACATCAGCAATGACCCTGCCCAACAGGTAACGGATATTATCCAGCTTTCCTATATGTTTTACCCTGACCCACCCAACAGCGAAAAAATCTTTTTCCCTGCGCAGGCTCGCGCCCTGTTCTTGGGTATTGTGGGCTTACTCAAATCCATTGATGAGCTGCCCAACGGTAAAAAAATCAATTGCACGCTTGGCGAAGTATTGCGCTTCACAGGCGGAAACGGCATGAGCATTCAAGAGTACATTACGCTTGTTTTGACGTGGTGCGACACCACCAACAGGAACGTTCCCACCGCCTACCGCGACAAATTGCTTGCGTTTGTGAACCAATCTGACGAAACGCGCAGCAGTATTCTAGGCACGTTTACAAGCCCTTTGGATTTGTGGCTGTCTAAATACGTCGATAATGCAACTTCCGCAACCGACTTTGATTTTAAACAGTTGCGGCGCGAAAAAATGAGCATTTACGTTCACATTCCACCTAAAAACCTGCCCGAAGCGCGCGTAATGCTGAATATCTTTTACAGCCAGCTTATCATGTCTAACCTTGATGTATTGCCTGAACAAGACAAAACGCTGAAATATCAAGTGTGTTTGTTGATGGATGAGTTCACGGCCGCAGGCTCTATCAACATCATCAACAAATCCATCCAATACATCGCAGGTTACAATTTGCGCCTGATGCTGATTATTCAAAACAAATCACAATTATTAAGCGCATACGGCAGAGAAAATGCGGACGCGATTATGGGCAACATTGATGCAACCATTATTTACACGCCCGCCGATAACCCCTCAACAGATGCCAAAGAATACTCGGATATGCTGGGTTATCATTCAGGCAAGGGTAAATCCACCAGCCGCCAGCTTGCAGGGAAAGGCGGTCGCTCCATAAGCGAAAGTGAACAAAAACGCGCCCTAATGCTGCCGCAGGAATTGCGGGAAATGCCCCTAACCAACGAAATTGTTTTACTACGCGGCCAACGCCCTATTTACGCAGATAAAATTGAATATTATTCTGACCCCAATTTTCTTCCGCGTATCAGAATGCCCGAGCCAAAAATTCCTGAATGGAATATTCATCAATTCATCAAGGCTTCTGAATCCATTGAGTTAGCCATTCAAAGCACAGAAGAGACCAAAAATATTAAGCCTGAATGGCTAAGTGGTCTTTCTGAATTTCTTTCTTCTGTTGAAGAGAACAAAGCAGAATTAAGTATAGGGGAAGTAGCGGATAAATTCGCTAATGCTTGGGAAAACTATCAAGGCGGCGACAAGGAACAAGCCCGCGAAGTGATGTTAAATTACCTAGCGACATACCGCGAAGAGTACCCTGAAAATGGTCTGCCTGAAATTCCATCCGCCGATACGGCGCGGGCAGAGATGATTGAGAAATACGGTTACGATATAAGCGTATGGACAGACCAAGCAGAATACGATGTTGATTTAGCCGATGATGCCCTATTGCCCCCTGTAATGGATTTAGAACCCAACGAGGAAGAGCAACTGAATGGCAATACCAGCGAAGACGGCTTAAATAGTTTTAGCGGCAATTAACACAAGTAAAGGAATAGGATGATGGTAACAGGAAAACATCCCCCCGTAGAATTGAATGAGCGCAGCGTGCAAAACGCCCTTTTTGCCATTGGGCAGCCTGAGACTTGGGGCGAATTGGTTAAAGTAGGCACGGCAGTTAAAGCCGCCATAGGCGAAAACGGACGCGCTATGTTTGTAGAATGGGCAGAAAACTCGCATTGGGGCGCAAGCAACCCGCAACGCAAAGCACGGCATAATTTTTCAAAGAATTATGATGGCTTCAATACGCAAGCAGTCGGGGCCGCCACATTGATATATCTAGCCAACGAGCGTACAGGCGGAGAGTTTAGCCGCCAAAACGCCAAAGGCGATTTTCAACAATCGCCTGAATATTTGGCACGACAAGCCGCAAGACGACAGGAAATAGACGCGCAACAGGCAGCAGCAGAACGCGCCCGAGAAGAAAAAAATACGCAAACGGTGCAAGAAATTCAACAATGGTTTGCGCCTACCGCACTTCCTGCAAAAGTAACACACCCTTATCTGCGCAGAAAAGGCTTTACCGATGTCCCAAAAGGCATAACCTACTACGCTAACCGTATTCAAATTCCATTAAGCGATAAAGACGGCAACATTATTGCTGCTCAAAAAATACACGGCAATCCCCCCGATGGAATGCCACAGAAACAAGTCTATGCCGCGTATAAAGGTGCTTCTTTTACCATAGGCGATATAACCCAAGCGGATAGAGGCGTAATTATGGCAGAGGGTCTAGCAACCGCCTACTCGCTGCATAAAGCAACAGGATTGCCTGCCATTATGGCCGTTTCTTCCGCTAACTTTGATGATGTGGCTGCCGTGTTTAAAGAAAAGCTGCCCAGCGGCATCCCTTTCATTATCGCTGCCGACAATGACCAAAACCAAGTAGGCATGAAAGCCGCACGGCAAGCCGTAGAGGTTTATGGGAAAGATGCCGTTATTCAAATGGTGGAATTTGACGCAGAGACGCGCGCAAAATTCCAACAACAAAATGGGGGCAATGAGCCAACAGACTTTAACGATTTAGCCCTATATGGCAGTCTCGCCGCCGTCAAGCAACAAATTGATAAAGCAATTGAAGCCCACAGACAACAAAACATCGAGACAACCCCTATTCAACCCCCTACTCCACAACAGGAAAAAAATAGCATGGATACCTACCTAAACCCCGACAATTTAGCCCAAACCCGCAATATGAACGAAAAGGATTTTCGCCAAGTACTTGATGCTGCTATTCAAAATGGCAGCCTAAACGAAAATATAACCCGCTTGAATGAACGGTTTGATGCCGATTTTTTAGACAATAACTATGCTGGTTTAAGCGCATCTTACGAAATGAGCCTGCGCATTAAAAACAGCCTGCCTGAAAATGAACAAACGCAAACGGCTCTAAAAATCCTAGCCGAAATGGATAGCCGCATGAATACTGCCGATGATGCCATCACATTAGAAATTGCTGCGCGTAGTGAACAATTAGCAAAACAATGGCAGCCTGAGAGCGAGCCACCAATTGAAACCGTTCAGGAAGGCACAAAACAAGCCCATACAGAGCCATCACAAGCGCAAGTAATAGAAACCCCCGCCGCTGTCCATATTGCCCCCACAGAAGCCACAGCGAGCGAAAAAGAGGATGATTTAAAACATTTCCGCGAAAACTTGGGGCAAATTCAAAAAAACAACGAACAGCAAGCCCAAGCCAGCGAAGGATTTTTAGAAGAAATGCAGCATCTTTCTTCTTCTGTTGATAGCCATGAACCGCCTGAGATGTCGCCACTTTATTCTAATGATGAGAATCAACAGAATAAGAACTCTGAACCCACTATCTCTATTCATTCAGGAAAAGGAGTAGGTGTAGCCATCCCCACCATGAACCCCAACCTAAACGTTGCTAAAAAAGAGCAAAGTGAAGCCGATGAGCCAACAGTAAATGCGGATGGCACAAACAGCGTTGAACAAACGCCTAAGCGCATTCAAGCTGAAAAGACCGAACCGCCCAAACCGCAAGAGATGACGGCGCGAGAATACCAAGAGCGCGTTTATCATGCCTATCTTAATGGCACGCTACAAAAAGACCTTGAAAAATTGGCCGACAAAATGGGAAAGGCTAAAACGCCTGAAACATTTAGAGACCATTACACAGAATTTAGCCGTATGCGTAACGCCATTATGGAAGTGGACGCAAACGACAATTTGAAAGCAGAATTGGGCAACCCAAATGAAGGCAGCCTGAAAGAGCAAGACGGCGTTAAGTGGGCAAGACTAACCGCCGCCATTGGCGCAGGCACACAAATTGCCTACGAAAAAGCGGAAACAGACGCTATTTTTCAGGCAGCCTTTGAAGATGGTCAAAGATACGCCCAGCGGTTCAAACAAGATAATTCATTGCCGAAAGAGCAACCCGAGTTAGAGACCATCACAACCGAGGAAGCCTTACGCAATCTAAACCGTACCCAAACGGCGCATGATAATGCGCCCCTGCCCTCTCCTGAAAATAAACAGCCCCTTGAAGCCGAGCCAAAGGAGAACGCCAAAAAATCAACTGCCGAGCCAAAACCTGAAAAACCGTTATCCATTGAGCAGCCTCAAATTAAGCTGCCGCGTGAAGTAACTGACCATTATCTTGTAAACAAAGATAAAACCGAGCTTTACGATGAGCGCACAGGCGAAACGCGCATTTACATCAACAGCGAAAAAAACCAATTAAAAACCAAACACCAAGACTTTGATACCGTTGAAGCAATGATTAAAATTGCTGAAAAAAATCAATGGAGTAGCATTACAGTTAAAGGCACGGCTGAATTTCGTAAATTAGCTTGGGAAATGGCCAGCATTCAGGGCATTGAGGTTAAAGGTTACAAACCAACCAAACAAGAGATAGCCATCATGGAAGCTCGCAAGGCTCGCCTTGATGAACTCAAAGCCACTAACCGCATTGAAGGAACTACACAAGTCAAACAACAAACTGATTTAAAACAGCAATCTGATTCCAAACAGCAGCCTGACTTTAAGCAACAACCTGATTTCAGAAAACCTGAAATAAACGACAACAGTAACGCCCGCCACGTTCGCGGGAACACGGACTTACCCGCTATTTATTATGAAACGCAAAATAATCATTTTGGGGCGGGAATAGTGGTAAATTTTGGTAGTGAAGTACATCCAGACTTTAAGGATAAACCCCATGCCAAACAAATACCGTTCATTGAATTAGAAACGGTACACGGCACGCGCCATACAATACGGGGGACAATGCTAAAAAATCTGATAGACCAACATAATATTCAATTTGGAGACCGCATTGCTTTACGAGTAGAACGAAGTGAGGAATTTATCAAGAATGGCGTTAAACGCTCTATCAACATTTGGGAAATTAAAGACTTGGTACAACAGAAACGTGAAAACCAAGCCCAAACCCAGCACGCCCAACAAGAGCAGCAGCAACCTAACCAGTCCGCCCGCAAGCCCTCATTAACAGGGGCGTTTGTTGCTGCGGCGCAAGAGATGATTAGACGAGGCGAGACGGTAACAGCCTACAAACCGATTGAACAAACTCCAATTCAACCCAAGCCGCAAAGCGAAACCCACAACATCAAAGCGAACCAAGAGCAAAAACCGCGCAGGGTTTCTCAATAAAAAATCGCCATCCCTTCAGGGGTGGCGACTTTATTTAACGCACACAAAACCGTAAAATCACTATTTCACACAACGCTCTTTGTTGTCCCGCGTGCAAGCATACAGTACAACACGGTATTAAACCTATTTCGTGAAAGTGATGCCAGCAGGATATTGCTGCAAAATATGCTTTAACTCATCAGGCGTTGAGACTTTACCTGTAACACAAAGTAACCGTTGCGCCAAAACTAATTTAGCCGCTACCGCACGGCGCAGCGTTACACGCACGTTAGTTAATGCCATTACTGAAACTAGCAAAAAAATAATATTTATTGCCAAAATAATTAAATTATTTTTATGGATTAAATAAGGTGTTGTTGCTGCAACTAAAATAAACTGTATAAACAATAATATTACAAAATTAATGTGAATACGCTGATTTTTTTTAATTACTTTATCAAGTTCTTCCAGTACATCTCTTAATTCCTGCTCTGTCATGGTCTCTTGAATATTTTCCATTGCTACCTCATTCATAAATCAATATCCGTCATGCTGTCGTCAAATGGCGTAGCATGATTTTCAACAAACGCCATCAATCGGCTTAATTGTGCCTCCGAACCATGATTTTCTTTGTGATAGTGCATGAATTTGCCCATATTGGCGTTAATAAAGTCTGCTACTAGCTTTTTATCCTCTGTGGTTAGGGCTTCTTGGTTGGTGTGTAATTTGAGTACCGCCATGTTCTACTCCTTAAAGTTTGGGTTTATGCCCAGCTTTGGGCTTGGGTTGTTTAGGTTGTTGTTCATTGGACTGTGTGTTTGGCTTTGGTGCTTGCTCCTGCCCTGCCCTACTCTCTTTTTGCTTGGCTAATTCAGCCTGCAATTTTTTTGCCTGTTCCAAGCGCGCGCGATGCTCTTCATAAACCACTTTTTCGCGTGGATTGATGCGCGGCATCTCTTCAACAAAAACGCTCAATTTCCTTGCTAAATTCTTGTCTTCGTCAAACTCGCTACGCTCTAAATCTTTAATCATCGCTTGGTATATGCCGCGCACAACTGCCCTTGTACTCTTTGCTTTGTGCAATGCTGCGCTGTGGTTATAAGGTTGCCCTGCCTGAACCTGCGCCTGAATGTTTTCCTCCCAAACACGCTCACTTTCAGGCTTTTTACCGTTTTTTTTCATCTGCGCTATTTTAGCATTCATCCCCTTTTCAAATTTCCCTCTAATCTGCCTGCTCGTAGCTTCGGCTTTAATGCCGTGCGCCCGCAAGTTCGCTGCAAAGGTCTCACGCCAACGGCGCAAATCTGCCTTTTTGGGATTAAGCCGTTTCCCATCTTCTCCAACCGCTTTTACAACAACGTGAAGGTGTGGGTGGTCTGTATTGTGATGCTCTGCCATTAAAAAGCGGTGGTTATCCGCAAAAAGTTCATAGACGGTTTCACGCGCGGCAATGCTAAATTTAGCGCGGTCGGTACCGGGCGGCATAGAAAAAACAATGTGAAAATTTTCACGGTATTTATTCTCGCCTGTTTCACTCGTGGACAAATCTCCACCCCACATTTCTTGTAATTCATCCGCCGTAAGTTTTCCCTGAAAAATCTCGCCATTTTCATTTTCCAGTTCTTCTTGCCCGTTGTGGTTAATGTAATTCACATGAGCAACAAATCCACCTAGTGATTTATTGCCTCCTGTAATTTTAACGTTTACTTGCGGATGCTTATCAACCAAAGCATGAAGACGCTCCCGATAATATGAAGCCGTTTTTGCACCGCCGCCTGATTTTGAGTTATGAAATTTTAAAGTGTGCTTTTTGGGTTGCGGGCCTTTTCTTCCGTATAAATGCTCTTCATAAAAAAGGCGCTCGCCCCAAGTTTTAACTGTTGCCATGAAATTATCCTTTAATTTTTTTTCGCAAAGTTGCGCGATTGATTAAGCTCTGAAAATATTTCTCGTGATTATCCAATGCGTTTATAACGTCATGGATGTATTTAATATCTAAATCACTTTCAAACTCTCCGCTATTAATTTTTCGCGCAATTTGGTTAAAGTTTCTACCGATAGCTTGTAATTGCCTATTGGCATCTTTCAATAGCAAAATCTCTTGTTCATTTAAATATGGTTCTTGCAATAGATATGCCCGAAAAATGGAAATAATAACTGATTGATAGGTGGGTTTTAATGCAAATTGTCTCAGTTTTTCCAATGCCTGAAATTCGGTCTCTGTAAAAGAAACGACTACTTTTTTCTTGTTACCAAATTCATGTTTGTTTTCAACAGAAAAAGAAGATGGTTCTGTTTTATTGAGGTATTGGAATAAGGCTTTTCTCATCAATTCAGATGTAGAAAGGTTTTCTTTTTTACATTGCTCTACAAACTGGTTTGTCAAATCTCCGAGCCTGAAATTTACTCTCTTTGAAGTCGTCATTCTTTTCTCTTTCTGTTGTTATGAAACAAGTAACGAAACTTAAAACGTAACGCCTTTGCTGCACAAAGCAGCAATCATAACGCGCTGGGCGCGTCAAAATGTGTCATACATTTTTCGCCGTTAGGCTATCCTGCCTTAGAAGTTTATGCTTAATTTTAAGTGCATATCCCTTTAATTTCAAGCCATTTTTAATATCCAGTAGCATAAACTGTTGTCAAAGTGTTATCAAAGTGTTGTCAATCTCTAATATTGTAAAGTACCTTACAAAAAACTGTTGTCAAAGTGTTGTCAAAGTGTTATCATCTCATGAAATTCAAATCTCGTTGAAACTGCAAGAAAGGAAAAAAAATGTGGACTTAAAAAAATCCAAAAACCGCCAAAATCCATCATGGCTTCATAAATACCGTGAAACCATTTTAAATGAGGTTCAAAATGGAAAACCTTTACGGGAAATTGCTGAATTATTAGCCGAAAATGCTAATAATGAAGGTAAAAAAATTTCCAGACAAATACTTTCTGTTTACCTGAAAAGATACCCATTTGAGCAAGCTGTTACAAAACCAATTCAAACAGAAAACGCTCTAGCTGTAACAAATTTCACAACAGAAAAAGAAAGCATAATCTCAACCGTTGCAAAACAAGCCGCCGATGATGTTTTTTCTCCTGTTGAGCAGAATAGGGTAGTAACAAAACCTGATTTAATAACGCCACCAAAACAGCAAAATGCTGAGCCTGATAACGTGAAAAAATCAGGGCGACTTTCTGATAGGCTGAAAAAAAGAAATGTAGGTAAATTTGAACCCGATTCAAGTCCAGAAGATAGCGAATATCTTTAACTTTTTAATAAGGAAATTTAATCATGACTGATTTTTTACCATTAAACATTGTGATGCAAGCAAAAGGCGGAGTAGGTAAATCTGTAACGTCTTTTATTTTGGCGCAATATTTGCGGGATTGCTTAACAAGCGACAATTGCGTTTTTATTGATACTGACCCTAAAAATAGTTCGTTTGCACAATACAAATCTCTTGACGTTACTTATTTTAATGCGTCTGTAACCAATCCTGATACAGGAGAAACAAGAGTAGATGCTCTCGCAATCAACGCAATTTTTGAAGAGATAATTGAACTTCCGCAAATTATCGTAATGGATACTGGTTCTTCAAATTACATTGACCTTAAAAGTTATTTAGAAGTCAATGAAACATTTGAAATATTTAACGAGGAAGAAGAAATTAAGCGTGATGTGATTATCCATGTTCCGATAACTGGCGGGGCTGATTTCGCCTCTTGCTGCGAAGAATTGGGGCTTTTGTTTGATACATTTAAAACCGTAAAATTTGTTGTGTGGTTAAACCATTACGGCGGAAAATTACAAACATCAAAAGGCAAAGAATTTGATGATTTAGGTATTGCTAAAAAATTAGCTTCATCTGACCGTTTTTTAGGTCAAGTTATTTTGCCGCAGTTAGACCAAAATCAAGCTGACGCATTTAGAACAATGATGGCAAAACATTTGACGTTTGACGAGGCGAAATTAGACCCTAGCAGCAATATGAACATTCTGAAAAAACGCCAAATCAACAAGCTGCGTGAACGTTTTTACCAGCAATTAGACGATATATTCCCTGAATATGCTGAAAAACGTGCTGAACTTGCAAATCAGAAATAATTTTTAGCCATGTGTAGCAGTCGGCTTTTGTCGGCTGCCACGTTTTTATTTTAAAAGGTTACAAATGAGTGAAAATAAAAATACAAATGAAGGCAAGCCTAAAACCTTATCTTTGTTTGAAATTGAGCGGGAACGCTCCGCCTGCCGTGAATGGCTTGCGGCAAATGGCGGCGATAAATTGACGGCAGAAACGCGGGAAACAGTAGAAAAAAGTTGGCTGTTCCGCTATGAACAACAGAAAAAAAATCCATTACTGACGGATGAGGAAAGAAAATCTTTAATAACAGAACAACTTCCGCACAGGATGGCTCACAAAATCAGCGAGGTAACAGGTTACACAGTTTCACATGATGACCCCGTTTTAATTTCTGCGCTCGGCGGGGTGCAACTGCATGAAGAGTTGTTAAACCGCTACTTTAAGCTGTTTTCTCGTTTCATTGACCGCATGGAACGATACGAGACAAGTATTCATGATGCAGCGCGTTTGAATAGTATCAACGCGGCAATATCATCAGAAATGAAAGTTAAAATTGATAGCTTGGAAGCAACAATAAAAGAATACAACAGAAATGCGGCGCAACTGGCAAATAAGCATGGGCAAATTCTGCGCGTGGATAGCAGCAAATCAGACAATCGCGCTCTTTACGCTATCCTTATTGTTGGGTTCATCATAATAGGCTTGATGCTCCTGCAAAAATAAAAAGCAGCAAGGTTTAGCCTTGCTGCTTTTCGCAAAATCCTGCTCAATCAAACTTTCTCAATTTTTCCTTAACCCAACCTGAAAAATCAGGCATAGCTTTGGCTTTTTCCAAAAGTTCCTGTTCAGTTTCAAGATTAAAGCTAACAGTCATTTTTTTCCGCTTTTTATCGTACTTCGCTCGTGCTTTTTCAATCGGTGTCTTTGAGTTCATTTTCAAGTTCTCTCTCAAGCATCAAAATTGTTTCAATATTTGATGCCAGCTATAAATCTAATACTAATAAATAATTGCGATTCAAATAGCTATCTAATCTACGGGTTGGTCGCTGATAATCTCCGCATCCCAGCCTTTCCATTTTTTTTGCCGTCCACGAACGACATTTTGCATCCCTGCCGATGCACGGCAATACTCGCCGCCTGTGCCGCGTTTGCCGCCTTGTCGCTGCCAAACAACATCATCGGGGGCAAATAGATGAGGGTGCTGGCGGATAAAGTGATGCAGGTTATCAAACTCGTACACCTTGCCTGTGGGCGATGTTATCCGCCAGCGTTTGGCATGGACATTGGTTTCCGTTTTGCCTGCTTTGGTGCTGGCTTGGGCGGCTGCGGTGGCAATTGGCTGATTTTGGGGGCGTGCCATTTTGGGATAATAAGGTTTGAGCATCCGCCGCTTGGCTCGGCTCGTTGCTAATCCCGATTTACCCAACTCAACCCGCTTTTTGGCTACTGTGCCATAAGCGCACCCAAGCTCGGCGGCAAGGGTGCGATTGTCCTTTGTCCAATCTACCTTGCTCCAATCTACACAATGGGCAGCGCGGTACTCGTTCAAGGCGGCAAGCGTGTTTGAGTGTAAGGGTTTGCCTTTTTTACTCATCATGCTCTTGCCCAACAAAAGCCGCGTGTTTTTTTGCGGCATCTGCCAAGCCATCATTTTCTCCAAACGCATCCAAATCGGCAGAATTCCAAAATTCGCGGACGTAACATTTGATAGCAAATTGCTCGACTTGCGAGTAGCCTTGCAGTTTTGCATATAAGCCCTGTGCAGGGCTTGGCAGCCGCGCGACAATATTTGTGCCATAGTAATCCAACACATCTCTGGCAATATCAAAAGGTATCGCCATGCGGGTCATATCACTGCCTGCATAGATGTTATACAGCTCTGCCCACTCATCATCAAACAAGTCATCAGGCACACTGCTTTTTTTCAGCCAGCGCAACATGGCGATGCTGTCATTTACTGCCACCGAGTAAGATGGCTTATCATTGGTGTAGTGGCTGTAATTTAATTTTATGTAGATTTCCGCTTCTGCGGATAGGTGGATTGAGCGTTGTGCCATAATGGTTTCCTTTAAAAAAGGGCGGGTAAATCCCGCCCTACTACTTAATTCTCTATTTCGCCAAACGCTTCTTCAAGGGCGTTAATCTCTGCTTTTGCTTGGTCTTCCAAGTCATAACCCCAAACTTGGTACAAAACTTCGTTTACTGCATCCCAGCCATGTTCTTTTGCATACAGGCTTGCCAAGTAATCTTTCTTTTGGAAATTTGCGATACAGGCTTCCCACCAATCATAGTTGGCTTCATCCGTTTCAAAAACTACACCATAGGTTTCATCTTCTGTTCTGCGAAATTGGCAGGATACATCATCGCCAAAACCGTCATGATTGCCAATCAAATCGTTTACCCAATCGCATCCAGTTTTGCTATCAGTGAGTTCAAGTTCTTCAATGCGATTTGTACCAAGAATTTTTACTAGCATTTTAAATCTCCTTAGCTTTCCGCTCTGCGGTAGCTGTTTAGGGGTTAATCAAATTATAGCTATCGCTAACCATGTGTAAATTATATCGGGTACACGATATAATGCAATATCGTTTACGAAACTTTACATTTTGCTGGTTTTATACTTACTGGCGGGGTTTTCGCCCCGCCTTTATTTCGCGCATAGCCCATTTTCCAACTCTCTATACGAAACATCGCATGATTAAACGCTTCCCGCTCTGCTTGTTCTCGTGTCATACCCCTACGAATAATGTTGTCGCTTACCGCAGCTTCAAACTTCGCCCTAATATGTTTTTTCACATCGGCAAGCTCTTGTTTTCTGCGCTCCATGCTATCAGGGATAAAATGAACATCAGTAATTCTGATTTTTTTTCTTGTTGGATGGGGTTTCAATTTTCTCAATTCATTTGCCAATTTTTGCTTGCAACTCAAAACCTTCTTCATAGCTCAATCCCTTTCGCCGTGCACCAAGCATAAAACGCAGCATAAGTTTCTGACTTGGTGTAATGCCCTTGTCGCCAATCACTTCCGCGGTCATAGGGCAAGCAAAGACTGGCAGTAGCTCGTTCAAATTCCGCGTAAGTTTCATTCCAAGCCCATTGCATAAATTGGTGGAACATAGCCTTGTCTAAGCTATCAATCAATTGCTCTGAAATACCCAAAACGTCCATTTCTTCGGTGCTGCTAAACCATTGCGCATAATCAGGGCGATATTCCGCCACAACAAAGCTATATCCCGCATCGTCTAAGTAAGCGTGCGCGGTATTACCATCACTCGCAGCCCGTGATTTCAGCGTTTCATAGTTTTCACGCCATGCTTGCAAAATCGTTTTTTCCATTTTCTAGCTCTTTCTCGGCTTCGTTTAAGATAAATAAATTATATGCAATAATTGCAGGTGCGTCAATAACTATTACGTTAAATAATGTAAAGAAAAGAGTAAGGCGCATCGTCCTTACTCTTTTTTATCGCTATCCTACTGCCGCGCGTTTCCGCGCTCTATAAGCTGCCTGTCGCTCGGCGGGGGTAGCGTATTTTCTCGGTCTTCCCCCTTTCTTTATATGGTCGGCAGGGCGCGCTTGTTGATACGAAATAGGCGCATCTAAAACATCGTCCACAACTTCGGTAAATCGTCCTTCTATCACATTTGCTTGATGCCCAAAATTCATCATCGCCTGCCTGTTGGTTCGCACAATTGAATTAAACTGTGGTTCGGGTGGCTCAATCGCTATTTTTTTCTCCTGTTGTAGTGCCTCCTGCTGCCTTTTCTGCGCTCGGCGGGCTTCCAAAATAGCTTCCCCGCGCCGTCTGATTTCTTCCAAGCTGTACCCAATATCAGGCGTTTCATCATCTTGCTCTGCGGAAATTTCCGCTTGTTGCTTGATTTTAGGCTGGTAAATATGTACGCCTATCTCGCGCTTGGGCAACTCTTGAATAATCGGCTCGGTTTCAGGCTGCCTAAAACTCAACTCCTTCATAATCAAGTAATCCTGAAAATCCGCCCCTAATCGACTGACTAAACGCGGCACTAATCGCTGGCTCAACTGCTGTAAAAACTCGTTCTCGTATTCCAGCAAGGCGTATTCCTCGCGCCAGTACGCGGCTTCCTGTCGGTCTTGGTCTGCCCGCCATTTACTAAACACATTCGCCAACAAAACCACAACAGCAAAGAAAAATACCAAAGTCATAAGGTGGTTAAGCATGGTTTTCCCCTTTTCTTTTTCTGTTGTAACAAAACAGGTAGCCGCTCCGCCCTAGCCTAGCTATTGCGTTGCGTAACACGGTTTTTGTAACGGTTTTGTAACCCAAAAAGAGAGTAGGGCGGTCATTGCGTAACTGATTTTTATAACATGATTGCTTGCCTGAACAGGCAAAAGAGAGTGCCACGCTGGCACTTACAAAAGAAAAAATCATCATAGAACTGCCTTTCAAGATATTTTCAAAACCGCTAAATGTTTCCACACATTAGGGCGGCGGACAAAGGGCAACGGTGGAAAACTGGAATATCTTGAACCAGTTAGGCTAAATGCCTACGTTGCCCCGCCCGCCATAAAAAGGCAGGGTGCAAAAATGCCGCTCGCTCCAAAGCGAATACGGCTTTTTACCGATATATTCTAGCTTTCCACAGCTAGTTACTTTATTGAAAGTAAGAACTAATTTTATGAAAAATGTCCTATCTAGTCAATACTAAATAGGCTATACTTGTAAAGTACCTTACAAAATACAACAGAAAAAATGAACGCACAAACGCCAACGAATGAGTTATATCAAGCATTCACGCAAGCCTATGATTTTTTTAACGTTGAATTATTTAACGGCGAATTGTCGCCGTGCATGGTTACAGTTCAACGTGGCAAACCGTTTTTCGGCTATTTTGCGCCTGAGCGGTGGAAAAATGAACAGGGCGAAAGAGTGCATGAAATAGCCATGAATACCGCCTATTTTCACGAGAGAAGCCTAATGGAAGTGTTTCAAACACTTGTGCATGAAATGTGCCATTTGTGGCAGTATGACTTTGGCAAGCCTTCGCGCTCGGGTTATCACAATAGGCAATGGGCCGATAAGATGGAAAGCATCGGATTGATGCCCTCTGATACCTTCAAAGAGGGCGGAAACCGCACGGGGCAAAGAATGGGCGATTACCCCATTCAGGGCGGTAAATTTCAGGCTGCTTGTGAAAAGCTGGTGGGAACAGGTTATTTCATCAAATGGATTGATAGAACCTTGCTGCGTCTGCCGCCAAAACTCAATGAACAAGAGGACAACGGCAAGCGGCCTGAAAACAACATCCAAGCCATCCTTGATGCCCCACTTGTCAATTTTAACCCCGAAGATGTGATTAGCCACATTACGCAAGTCTCGTATAAAAACAAATATGTTTGTAGTTGCGGGTGCAAGGTATGGGGCAAAAGGGGCTTACAGATTATCTGCGGTCGGTGTGGTTCTGCTTTCGTGCATGAAGAGGCAACACATGACAATAAAGACGATGATGGCAATGACACATAAAGAAAAGCCGCCCCAAAGGCGGCTTGATTAAATAGCTCGGGAGCTATGAAATGAAAAACGCTTTTATTCTATGTAATTGCCATTAGTTCGTCAATCCAACCGTTATTTTTGGCAACGCCAAAATAATAATCTAACAGCGCGAAGCGCGCCGTGCAGGCGAAGCCTGCCCCCGATAGGGACAACTTCAACAAAAAGCGCGGAACGCGCTCCTTCAACTCTCGGGCGCAAGCCCGAAAAAAATTTTCAGGCTGCCTGAAACTGCTCGGACAACCGGCAAAAGAAAACCGCCCATAGGGTAGGGCGGTGGTGTCGTTTTAAGCTGCTTTTCGCTGGGTCAATTCGGCGTTTTCGGCGGCGCATTGTCTGATAAGCTCGGCGGCTTTTTTTGCTTGGCTGGCTGCTGTGAAAATCGCCTTTTTGTCGTTTTTGAGAACCTTTAACCAGCTTTGCAAATAGGCGGCGTGATTTTCAACGGTCGCACCAATTAAACCAAATTCTGCACACAAAAACGCTGCGCCTAACTCTGCTATCAATTCCTCAAAGGCGTAGGCTTCTTTTCCAAAGCGTTTAGAAAATTCACGGTTTAGCCGTTTTTCGTGTCCTGTGCTGTGTACCAATTCATGTAACAGCGTTGCATAATAATTGGCGGTAGTTTTAAATTGCTCTCTCTTGGGCATTCTAATCACGTCTTTTGACGGAAAATAACAAGGGCTTTCAAGGCTTTCACAATGGGCAATTTCTACACCAAAACTTGCTGCGATTTCTTCAATTTCCTGAATATCCGTGATGGTTTTATTTGTCTGCTCGCTGCGCTTAATCATCAGTTTTTCAGGGTTTAAATTCTCACATTGGGCAACATTAAAAACCGTAAAACACTTTAACATGGGTATGGTTTTCTCCTCGCCTGTCTCTTTATCTTTGACTTTAATACTATCAAAGTAAAATATTTTTGTGCCTTTTGAACCTTTTTTGACGCTTCCGCCTGCGGCTTGGGCTTGTTTGAAGGTAAGCCATGCGCCTTTTTCGTAACCTTTAACGGTCGCTATACCTAGCAAAATCAAAATATTCACGCCATTGTACGCCGTTCCCGTTGTCGCATTGTATGGCAAACAATTTGCCCAACCATTTTCAAATTTCAAATTCCCCGCTTCAATCAATTCAATAATTTGGTTTGTTACTTCTTGATATAAATCAGTTTTTACAACATCTTTCATAATCTGCCCTTTCTTTGGCTATCGGTTAATATGAATGAATTATATGCAATAATTGCAGGTGCGTCAATAACTATTTTATATAAAATATTTATATTTATCAATGAATTACAAAACTAAAAATTAACATTTTTTCACAAAAAAGTTATTGACGCGCGTGATGATGCACTGTATAATTCTCAACAGTTGGAAAGCAATCCCGCATACCAACATAACCATAGGAAAATAAACTATGCAAACCAAGCTAGAAAAAGCTCAAAAATGGGCAGAAATAAACAAAATGAACGCCGAAACAAATAAGCTAAATGCGGAAGCGGATAAATTAAGAGCCGAAGCA
>ERZ772764.1035-NODE-1035-length-17999-cov-3.548484_pt1 | contig 17999 bp, 16 predicted proteins | sample MGYA00512163_ERZ772764 | MGnify/ENA primary metagenome ERZ772764 (study PRJEB29015, sample SAMEA2737903) | human oral metagenome | biome: human oral; feature: human-associated habitat; material: dental | place: China | collected 2094 ... | reverse complement strand
CGGAATTTCTAAGTCCGGTGGATCTTATGTTTCAGAGATTAGAGGAAAAAGACCCGGAGCATTTTGCGGTAAGGCAGTATAAGAAGTTTCTGCTTTCCGCCGGAAAAACAAGATCCTCAATCTTAATTTCCTGCGGCGCCCGTCTTGCCCCCTTTGACATCCGAGAGCTTAGAGAGCTTCTTGAAAAGGACGAAATGGAACTTGATACCATAGGGGATCGAAAAACAGCCCTCTTTGTTATCATAAGCGATACCGATGATACCTTTAACTTTGTTGTGAGTATTCTATACACACAGCTTTTTAATCTTCTTTGCGATAAGGCGGACGATGTGTATGGCGGAAGGCTCCCTGTTCATGTTCGCTGCCTGCTTGATGAGTTTGCAAATATCGGACAGATTCCAAAGTTTGAAAAGCTCATTGCCACCATCCGAAGCCGTGAAATATCGGCTTCTATTATTTTGCAGTCCCAGTCCCAGCTTAAAGCAATCTATAAGGAAAATGCGGACACCATCACAGGAAATTGCGACAGCTTCCTCTTTCTTGGAGGAAAGGAAAAAACAACACTAAAGGACGTATCTGAAATACTCGGTAAGGAAACCATCGACAGCTTTAACACCTCTGAAACAAGAGGTCGGGAATTATCTCACGGGCTGAACTACCAAAAGCTCGGTAAAGAGCTTATGACACAGGATGAGATTGCGGTAATGGACGGAGGAAAATGCATCCTGCAAATAAGAGGCATAAGACCGTTCTTTTCGGATAAGTACGATATTACAAAGCATCCTAACTACAAATATCTTTCCGACTATGACAAGAAGAATACTTTTGATTCGGAAAGGTATATCAAGCACCGTCCCGCTGTCGTAAGGAAAAATGAAGTCTTTGACTACTACGAAATCGATTCGGAGAAACTTGCGAAAGAATAAAAGAAGGAGGAAACATTTGATCTACAAAACAGCAGTATATAGAGCAAGGGCACCTGACGCCTAAACCTATCCGCTAACAAAGCGGATTTTTTTATGAGGGAATAAGCAAAAATTTATGTTTAGCCGCAAAGGCGGCAGAAAGGATGAATCTATGGGATTTTTTAATTCAGCAGTTGGAGTATTACAGACACTTGTTATCGCACTTGGCGCAGGCCTTGGAATTTGGGGAATTGTCAACCTTTTGGAAGGATATGGGAACGACAATCCCGGCGCAAAAAGTCAAGGCATCAAGCAGCTCATGGCAGGCGGAGGCGTTGCTCTTATCGGTACAACCCTTGTTCCGCTTCTTCGCGGGCTTTTCGGATAAGGAGGTAAAAGGTGCAGAGCATACTTGATGCAATCAATGAATGGATCAAGGAAATTTTAATTGGATCCATTCAGGGAAATCTTGAAGCTCTGTTCGGAGATGTCAACGAAAAGGTAGGAACCATAGCGGCAGAGGTAGGCAAGACCCCGCAGGGCTGGAACGGCAGCGTATTTTCCATGATAAAAACCTTGTCGGAAAATGTGATCGTCCCCATTGCGGGGCTTGTCATTACCTATGTTCTTTGCTACGAGCTGATCAGCATGATTATTGATAAAAATAATCTGCACGAGTTGGACACCTTTACGTTTTTTAAGTGGTTTTTCAAGGCATGGGTAGCGGTATTTATCGTTACCCATACCTTTGATATTACTATGGCGGTATTTGATGTAGCACAGCACGTGGTATCAGGCGCATCCGGTGTTATCAGCTCGGACACAAGCATTGATGTAGCATCCTCTCTTACCGCACTACAAGGAAAGCTGAAGGATATGGAAATACCGGAGCTTTTACGGCTTTCCATAGAAACCGGACTTGTGAGCATTTCTATGAAAATCATGTCCGTTTTTATTACCGTTGTCATCTACGGCAGAATGATAGAGATCTATTTAGTCTGCTCCGTCGCCCCGATTCCATTTGCCACTATGACAAATAAAGAATGGGGACAGATCGGAAACAACTACTTAAAAAGCTTATTCGCACTTGGTTTTCAGGGCTTTTTAATCATGGTATGCGTCGGAATATATGCTGTCTTGGTAAAGGCTATGACAGTATCGGATAACCTGCATACCGCGATATTTTCTCTTGCAGCATATACCGTGCTGCTTTGCTTTATGCTCTTAAAATCAAGTGCCATTTCAAAATCAATTTTCGGGGCGCATTAGCCCTAATGTAAAGGAGGGATCAGAACAATCAGTAAAAAATATAATATTATCTATGCCGATCCGCCGTGGAAGTACGAACGAAGCAAGGTACAAGGTGCGGCGGAAAATCACTACAAAACCATGAGCATAGAAAAGCTTTGTGCACTTCCTGTTTCTAAAATCGCAGAAAAGGACTGCGCACTTTTTTTATGGGCGACTTTCCCGCAGCTTAAAGAAGCCATGCAGCTAATCAAAGCATGGGGCTTTCAGTATAAGACGGTTGCTTTCGTATGGCTAAAAACAAATAAAAAAGCGAAAACATGGTTTTACGGGCTTGGCTTTTGGACGAGAGGAAATGCGGAAATCTGCCTACTTGCAACGAAAGGTCATCCCAAAAGACAGGCGAAAAATGTTCATCAGCTTATCATAAGCCCCATTGAAGCACACAGCAAAAAGCCGGATATAGCAAGAGAAAAAATCACAGCCCTTATGGGAGATCTCCCTAAAATAGAGCTTTTTGCAAGGAAGGAAAGTCCCGGATGGGATATATGGGGAAACGAAGTAAAAAGCAATATTACGCTTTAACGGAAAGGAGGCTTTTATGGCGTATGTACCCGTACCAAAAGACTTAACAAAGGTTAAAACAAAGGTCGCCTTTAACCTTACAAAAAGGCAGATCTTTTGCTTTACGGCAGCCTTAATTTTAGGGCTGCCTGTTTTCTTTCTCCTAAAGGGAAGCGCAGGAACAAGTCTTGCGGCTTTTTTCATGATTTTAATCATGCTTCCCTTTTTTCTCTTTGCCATGTACGAAAAGCACGGACAGCCCCTTGAGGTAGTCCTAAAGCATATCGTGCAGACAAAGTTTATCAGAAAGAAAGAGCGTCCGTACAGGACGAGAAACTATTATACCCTGCTCATAAGGCAGCGAGAACTTGAAAAGGAGGTATTTCATATTGTTAAAGGACAAAACAAAGGAAAAAAACAGCGTCAAAAATAAAAGAAAGCTGACAAGAAGTGAGAAAAAGCAGATTGCAGAGCTTATCAGAAAGGCAAAGCCGGGGAGCAAGGCTTCTTCCGCGCAGGAGAGCATCCCCTACCTTTCCATGCATCCGGACGGGATATGCAGGGTAGATAAAAACAGATACAGCAAGTGCATTTATTTTTCCGACATCAATTATCAGCTTGCAGGTGCGGATGAAAAAACCGCCATCTTTGAAAACTGGTGCGACTTTCTGAACTACTTTGATTCTTCTGTGGATGTGCAGCTTTCCTTTATCAATCAGGGAAGCCGCGGAGAAGCAAAGATCGCAATCGAAATTCCGGCAAAAGAGGATGACTTTAATTCCATAAGAAACGAGTATCAGACAATGCTTTCCGATCAGCTTTCCAAAGGAAACAACGGTCTTGTAAAGCTGAAATTCGTAACATTCAGTGTGGAAGCGGAAAATATGAGCTCGGCAAAGGCAAGGCTTAACCGCATTGAAACGGATATGCTGAACAATTTTAAGGTACTTGGCGTAAGCGCCCATTCCATGAACGGCTATGAAAGGCTGAAAACCATGCACGGCATTTTTCATCCGGAGGGAGAACCGTTTTTCTTTTCTTGGGATTACCTTGTGCCGTCGGGGTTATCGACAAAGGACTTTATCGCACCGTCCTCTTTTTACTTTGGGGAAGGCAGAACCTTTCGTATGGGTAGTAAGCTTGGCGCGGTGAGCTTTCTTGAAATCTTGGCGCCGGAATTAAACGACCGCATCCTGTCCGACCTTTTGGATTTGGAAACGGGAATGATCGTAAACCTGCATATCAAAAGCATCGATCAGGCGGAGGCGATTAAAACAATTAAAAGGAAAATCACCGACCTTGACAAGATGAAAATTGACGAGCAGAAAAAAGCGGTCAGAAGCGGCTATGACATGGACATCATCCCGTCCGACCTTGCCACCTACGGAGGTGAGGCGAAAAATCTATTGCAGGATTTACAGAGCAGAAACGAAAGAATGTTTCTTGTTACCTTTTTAGTGGTGAATATGGCGAATAGCAAAAGAAAGCTGGATAACGATGTGTTCGCCGCCGCAGGAATCGCACAGAAATATAACTGTGCCTTAACCCGTCTTGACTTTCAGCAGGAGGAAGGCTTGATGTCAAGCATTCCGCTTGGAAGAAATGAAATTGAAATTCAAAGAGGGCTTACCACCTCAAGCACCGCCGTATTCATTCCATTTATCACGCAGGAGCTTTTTCAGGGCGGCGAATCCCTTTACTACGGACTTAACGCTCTTTCAAACAACATGATTTTATGCGACAGAAAGCAGCTTAAAAACCCCAACGGTCTGATACTTGGAACGCCCGGCTCCGGTAAATCCTTTGCGGCAAAGCGTGAAATTACAAACGCCTTTTTAATTACGGACGATGACATCTATATATCCGATCCCGAAGCCGAGTATGCCCCTTTGGTAAACAGCCTTTTAGGACAGGTCATCCGCATTTCTCCAACAAGCAAAGAATATATCAACCCGATGGATATAAACTTAAATTACAGCGAGGATGATAACCCCCTTGCCCTAAAATCGGACTTTATCCTTTCCCTTTGTGAGCTTGTAGTCGGAGGAAAGGAAGGACTTGCTCCGGTGGAAAAAACGGTCATCGACCGCGCGGTAAGAACGGTTTACAGGGAATTTTTTGCAGAACCTGTGCCGGAAAAAATGCCGATTTTGGGAGATCTGTACGAGGAACTTTTAAGACAGCCGGAGCCGGAGGCTGCAAGAGTTGCGGCAGCCCTTGAGCTTTATGTAACAGGATCTCTTAATGTGTTTAATCACAGAACTAATGTAGAGCTTAATAACCGCCTTGTCTGCTTTGATATAAAGAGCCTTGGAAAGCAGCTTAAAAAGCTTGGAATGTTAATTGTGCAGGATCAGATATGGAACCGCGTCACTATAAACAGAGCACAGAAAAAGGCAACTCGCTACTACATGGACGAATTTCATCTTCTGCTTCGTGAGGAACAGACCGCAGCATATTCTGTGGAAATCTGGAAGCGTTTCAGGAAGTGGTCGGGCATTCCCACAGGGATTACTCAAAATGTAAAGGACCTTTTATCAAGCAGAGAAGTTGAAAATATCTTTGAAAACAGCGACTTTGTGCTGATGTTAAATCAGGCGGTAAGCGACAGAAATATACTTGCAAAGCAGCTTAATATTTCTCCCCAGCAGATGAAATATGTAACCCATACGGAAGCCGGCGAGGGACTTCTCTTTTACGGAAATGTGATCCTTCCCTTTGTGGATCATTTCCCGAAAGATACAAAGCTTTACAAGGTTATGACGACAAAGCCGGAGGAAGTGAGCGGAGAATGAAAAAACTAACGCATTTCAGCCTGTTTACCGGAATCGGCGGAATCGACCTTGCGGCGGAAGCCGCAGGCTTTTCTACCCTTTGTCAATGCGAATGGGCGGACTTTCCGAATGCCGTATTAAAAAAGCATTGGCCGGATGTTCCGCGTTTTCAGGATATTACCACAGTTACAAAGGAGGCATTTATTGAAAAAACAGGACAAGACAGTGTTACCCTCATATCCGGGGGCTTCCCATGTCAGCCCTTTTCCGCCATCGGAGCAAAAAAGGGCTTTACAGACCCCCGTTATCTCTGGCCGCAGATGTGCAGAGTTATTAAAGAGCTCAAGCCCCATTTCGTGCTTGGCGAAAATGTTGCTAACTTCATCAATATGGGGCTCAACAAAACGATCATTGACTTGGAAAAAGCAGGATATGCCGTTTGGACATTCGTACTTCCTGCTTGTAGCGTCGGCGCGTGGCATGAACGCAAGCGAACTTTTATCTTGGGGGCAGATGTTTCCTACGCCCCTTGCTTCCGACACAGGAACGCGTCCAAAAGTGCCGCAGGTAGTCCTATCTCCTGCAGGCTCCTTTCGCAGAAAGAAGAAAACGGGACACTGGTCGGCGAATCTTTCAGAGGCAATCTATTATCTGGAAAAGGACGCAGCTCCCAATCTTCGCTTCAATCCGGAGTGGGCAGAGTGGCTGATGGGATTCCCGAAAGCATGGACGGAAATTTCCTCTGGATAACGGAGCCGACAGACATACCGAGGCTTACGGAAGATAAGAAAGACAGAGTAAAACGCTTAAAGGCTCTTGGTAATGCCGTCGTTCCCGCACAGGTTTATCCGATACTCAAATACATTGCAGATATTGAGCTTGGACGCTGCAAAAGCGCTTGCGTCTTTTCAGGAAAGGAAGGTGATGCAATTTGAAAGAACCGCTAAAGCCCCGCGATAAGTACAGGCAAAAAATGAGCCGGGACGGACTGGTCAGAGAAAACATGACAACCGGAGAAACGGAAAACATATCAGCGAAAGCAAGAGAGAATCCACCGCCGGATAATGTAATAAGTGATGATGTTACTTCGGAAAAAATCCCGAAAAGAAAATCCTCAAGGCTAACCTTTACCGAAGAAGAAAGAAATATCCCGGAGCTTCAAAAGTATATCAAAAAATCCGATCAGGCGGCAGACCGTCTTGATAAGGCAAGGGATAAAATCCCGAAGAAAACGACCCTTTCCTTTGACCGTGAATTTGATGAAAGATCCGGCAAAGGAAAAACGAGGCTTCACTTTGAAGAAAAGGAAAAGCCTGTCGGAACGGAAAAAGGTGTAACACCTCTTTCCCCGGCACTTAATGAAGCCGGCGCCTTTTTGCATAAGAAAATCCATGAAACGGAGCATGACAACGCAGGCGTTGAAGCAGCCCACAAAACCGAAAAAGCCGCTGAAAGACTTGGAAGATACAGCATGAGAAAGGCAAGAGCCAATTACAGAAATCAGAAGCTAAAGCCCTACCGCAAGGCAAGGAAAGCGGAGAAAGCCGCTGAAAAGGCAAATGCAAAGTATTTCTACAAGAAGGCTATGTATGAAAATCCGAATCTCTCATCCGCAAATCCCTTTGGCCGTATGTGGCAGAAAAGGAAGTTAAAAAGAAAGTATGCGGCGGATCTTCGTAAGAAAGGACAAAAAGCGGTAAAGGCGGCAAAGACATCCGCAGAAAAGACAAAGCAGGCAGGCTCTTTTATCATACGCCACAGACGAGGGCTTGCCCTTATCATTTCCCTGCTTTTAATCTTCATTCTGATCTTTACCGGCTTATCGTCCTGCTCCTCTCTTTTATCGGGAGGCTTAAACGGGATTTTAGGTACAAGCTATACATCCGAGGACAGCGATCTTGTGGCAGTAGAAAATGCCTATGTCGCTATGGAAAATGAGCTGCAGGGAAAAATCGACAAGATGGAAAAGAATCATCCCGGCTATGACGAGTACAAATATGAGCTTGACAGTATCGGGCACAATCCCCATGAGCTTGCGTCTATCCTTACGGCAAAGCACCAAAGCTATACCCTTTCCAAAGTGCAGTCTGATTTACAGCAGATTTTTACAAAGCAGTATTCTTTGACCTTAAAAGAAGAAGTTGAGGTGCGTTACCGAACAAAAACCTATACCGACCCAGACACCGGAGAAACCACAGAGAAAGAAGTACCGTACAACTATTACATTCTTCATGTAAAGCTGAAAACGACGCCGCTTTCCGATATTGCAAAAGAAATCCTAAATGAAGAACAGTTAAAAATGTACCGCGTCTATCTTGAAACAAGTGGAAACAAGCCCCTTGTCTTTGGCGGAGGCTCCCCTGACGGCAGTGCTTCGGAGGATTTAAGCGGTGTTCATTTTGTGAACGGCACCCGCCGCGGAAAACCGGAGCTTGTAAATCTTGCAAAGAAGCAAGTAGGAAATGTAGGCGGCTATCCTTATTGGAGCTGGTACGGTTTTAACGGCCGCGTGGAATGGTGCGCCTGCTTTGTATCTTGGTGCTACAACAAGGCGGGAAAAAGCGAACCGCGTTTTGCAGGCTGTCAGTCGCAGGGCGTTCCTTGGTTTACCTCACGCGGTCAATGGGGAGCAAGAGGCTATAAAAATATCGCACCGGGCGATGCCATCTTCTTTGACTGGGACGGCGACGGTGGCACGGATCATGTGGGAATTGTTATCGGAACGGACGGAAGCCGAGTTTATACCGTTGAGGGAAATTCGGGTGATGCCTGCAAAATAAAGAGCTATGACTTAAATTCCGGCTATATCAAAGGCTACGGCCTTATGAACTGGGATTAAGCAAAAATGAAAGGAGAAAAACATTTATGACAAACAAGAAAGTCCTGAAAATCGAAAAGGAAATTCAAAAGACCCGTGAGAAAATCACGGAGCAGCAAGGCAAGCTAAAAGAGCTTGAAATGCAGAAAACGGAGGCGGAAAACCTTGAAATCGTGCAGATGGTAAGGTCGCTTCACATGACCCCTGCCGAGCTTTCCGTATTTTTGGCAAAGGGCGTGATCCCTGATGCACCAGCAGATGAAAATGAGTTTATGGAGGATATAGAAAATGAAGAATAAAATTTTGATGAGAATAACGACAGCTCTCTTTGCCGCCCTGATCCTTATGGGCGGCTTTTCCATTCCCGCCTATGCAAACGGAGGCGGTGAGGCCACCAATGACAGCAATGTAAAAACAGAGGAAAAGAAAGAAGAAAAAACGCCCCTTACTCCTGACGGCAACATGAGCCTTGTGGATAATGTCAAGGGAGATGCCGCAAAGGATAAGGAATTTATCATTGTAAAAAGCAAGGGAGGAAATTACTTCTATATTGTAATCGACCATGCGGCGCAGGGAGAAAACACGGTTCATTTCTTAAATCAGGTGGATGAAAAGGATCTGCTCTCTATCATTGACGAAAAAAGCAGCCTGACCGCAAAGCCGGAGCTTCCAAAAGAGGAGGAAAAGAAAGAGCCGGAGGCGGAGAAACCGAAGGCAGAGGAAAAAACGGAGAAAAAGAATCCAGCCGGAATGATTGCCTTATTCCTCATCTTAATTCTCGGACTTGCCGGAGGCGCCTTCTATTATTTCAAAATATTAAAGCCTAAGCAGGATGTAAAGGGTACGACAGAGCTTGACGAGTTCGACTTTGAGGACTATGAGGACGATTTTATAGAGGATGATAACGAGGACGGCGAGGAAGCTTTAGAAGAAGCAGAGCCGGATGAAACAGTATGACATGGTTTACAGACAGTATCTATGAACGACTGATGACGGAAAAACCGAAATGCGGGCGGCAGGAAAAAGAGCCGCCCGTTTCCTTTTCCTCAAAATGTGAGGGCTGCCCTTACAGGGGAAAGTCCCCCTGCATCGGTTACTGTATCAGGAAGATAAAAGAGAAAAGCTTTGATAGATAATTTGCTTCATAAGAATCAATGTTATAATTATATAAAATTGATTGTGGGAGGTTTTTGTTATGAGCGTTCAATCTTTTTTAGATTCTGCCAAGATTTTATATGATAACCAGAAATATAATGAAGCTCTTTGTCTTGTGTGTATTGCAATAGATTCATGTGCAGCTCAGGAGTACCCTAACGAAAAAAATGCCAATCGCTATAAAAAGTTTCTGAAAAAACATTTTAGGACTATATGTGAATATGGATTTCCGGGAATTTCTGCTGATAATATCCGCATAAAAGTTAATGTTACACACAACGCACTCAAACCAGATCAAAATGGATATGTTGATATGGAGCAGATTATATATCATATAATACGGTGTGGATTAGTTCATGAATGTAATATCGATGATACTATCTCTTTTACTGATACAACATACATTGGTGATTGGGATGAAAAATTTTATCTACCAAAAAATATTATTTTGGGGCTAATTGCTTCAATAAAGCAATAGCTGATCTACAATAAAATTAAGTGTAGAAGGCAGTCGAGAAATCGGCTGCTTTTTTATTTTAGGAGGTATTTTATGCAGTTAATTATATGTGAAAAGCCGAGTGTCGGAATGACAATCTCTTCCGCACTTGGAATCGAAACGAAAAAAGACGGATATATGGAAAGCGAGGACTTTCTTGTGTCTTGGTGCATCGGACACCTTGCAGAGCTTTCCGCGCCGTCCTGTTACGGAAAGTGCTATGAAAAGTGGAGCCTTGAAGCCTTACCCATCCTGCCTGAAACATGGCAGCTTACCGTATCAAAGGATAAGGAAAAGCAATTTTCTATTCTAAAGGCACTTCTTTTTAGAAAGGATGTTACCGAGGTTATAAACAGTTGCGATGCCGGACGCGAGGGAGAACTCATTTTCCGTTTTGTTATGGAAAAAACAGGCTGCAAGAAGCCTGTAAAAAGGCTGTGGATTTCCTCAATGGAAGAAAGCGCAATCCGAAAAGGCTTTGAAAACCTGAAAGACGGAGCGGACTATGACAGCCTTTATCAGTCCGCCCTGTGCAGAGCAAAAGCGGACTGGATTGTCGGAATCAATGCAACCCGCCTCTTTTCCCTTTTATATAACCATACCTTGAATGTAGGACGGGTACAGAGCCCGACCTTAAAAATACTTGCGGATCGAAGCGAGGCGATTATGAGTTTCAAGAAAGAAAAGTATTACCATGTACGCCTTGCTTTAGACGGTGCGGAAGCAGTCAGCGAAAAGTTTTCAGAAAAGGACGAAGCGGAAAAGGTTGCAAAGACCTGCAAAGGAAAAACGGCAGTCTGCACTTCTCTTACCTCTGAAAAAAAGGAAGCGCTGCCGCCGAAGCTCTTTGACCTTACCGCACTTCAAAAGGAAGCGAACCGCATTTTCGGTTACACCGCAAAGCAGACCCTTGACCTTGCACAAAGCCTTTATGAAAAGAAGCTTCTAACCTATCCGAGAACGGACAGCAATTATCTGACAGACGATATGAAAGAGACGGCGGAGGCGGTTATCCGTACTCTTTTATCAAAGTTTTCCTTTATACAGGGCGTAAAACTTATTCCGGAAATTACAGGACTTCTTAACAGCAAGAAGGTGTCGGATCATCATGCCGTGATTCCTACAATGGAGCTTGGAAAAACGGAACTTTCCATGCTTCCTGAAAGTGAGCGAAACATTCTCTTTCTTGCAGGTGCAAGGCTTCTTATGGCTTGTGCTGCTTCCCATATTTATGAAACGGTTACAGCGGTATTTAACTGCGAGGATCATACCTTTACAGCAAAAGGAAAAACGGTTTTATCTTCCGGCTGGAAAGAAATTGAAGCCCTCTTTCTTATGAGCCTGAAAGAAAAGCAGAATAAAGAAGATGAAAAAGAGCTTCCGGCATTTTGTGAGGGAGAAAGCTTTGAAAGCTTTCCTGTAAAGATTACGGAGCATGACACACTTCCCCCAAAGGCATACACGGAAAGTACGCTTCTATCTTCCATGGAGCGCGCAGGAAACAAGGAAACCACAGAGGATGCGGAGCGTAAAGGCTTAGGTACTCCCGCCACCCGTGCAAGTATCATCGAAAAAATCATAAAGGCAGGCTTTGTTACGAGAAAGGGAAAGCAGCTTATCCCGACCAAAGATGGAATAAACCTTATCTCTGTACTTCCTGAAACGCTCACCTCTCCGCTTCTTACAGCAGAATGGGAAAATGAGCTTTCAAGGATTGCAAAGGGAGAAACGGATGCGGATAGCTTTATGGAAAAGATTGAAGCTCTCACAAAAGAACTTGTAGAAAATGCGGATACAGAAAAAGCAAAAGCAGAACTTTTCAAGCAGGAAAAAACCGTAATCGGCTTATGCCCGCGCTGTAAAAGTCCCGTTTATGAGGGAAAGAAAAACTACTATTGCAGTAACAGGGATTGCCTATTTTCCATGTGGAAAAATGACCGCTTCTTTGAGGATAGGAAGATCACTTTTACACCAAAGATAGCAGTTGCACTACTCAAAGATAAAACAGTAAAGGTAAAGAATATCTACTCTCACAAAACAGGTAAAACCTATGACGGTAATGTGGTTCTTTCAGATACCAAAGATAAGTATGTAAACTACCGTATTGAGATAGACAGGAAGAAAAAAGAAGAATAGCAAGCATAGGAAAGGGGTACCCTTTCCGTAAAAAAAACTCCGTTTCCAAAGATATGAAAGCGGAGATTTTTGCTTGCTGGGATAGTCCCAGACCCTTAGAAATCGAAAGGAGAAAAATTTATGCCATATATGGAACAAACGGAAGAAATAAAAGAAGTTACGCCCATTGTCCTGACCTCTGAAAATCAAAAGGACAGACTAAAGGAAATCACGGATCGTTTGGAGCAAGGGATTTTACAGGTTTTTGAAAGTGAAAGGTACAAGGAGTATCTTCGCGTCATGTCAAAGTTTCATCATTACAGCTTTAATAATACCATGCTGATTGCCCTGCAAAAGCCCGACGCTTCCCTGATTGCAGGCTTTAGCGCGTGGAAAAATACGCACGGAAGAACGGTCAAAAAAGGAGAAAAAGGAATCCGCATTATCGCTCCTGCACCCTTTAAGGTAAAGCAGGAAATGGAAATGCTTGATCCGAAAACAAATATGCCTGTTATCGGAAAGGATGGAAAGGCAGTTACCGAAGAAAAAGAAATTACCATTCCCGCTTATAAGGTGGTATCCGTCTTTGATGTATCGCAGACAGAAGGAAAAGAGCTTCCCTCTATCGGAGTAAATGAGCTGACCGGTGATGTGTCGCAGTATGGGGACTTTTTTACAGCGCTGAAAAAGGCTTCTCCCGTTCCGATTGCCCTTGAACATATCGAGAGAAGCGCTCACGGCTACTATCACCTTGCGGAAAAAAGAATTGCGATTGACGATAACATGAGCGAGCTGCAAACACTAAAGACTGCCATTCACGAAATCGCCCATGCAAAGCTGCACGACATTGACTTAAATGCACCGAAAGAGGAAAAAGAAAATCACCCAAACCAGCGTACCCGTGAGGTTGAGGCAGAAAGCATCGCCTATACCGTATGCCAGCATTACGGACTTGATACTTCCGATTATTCTTTCGGGTATGTTGCAGGCTGGAGCAGCGGAAAAGAACTGTCCGAGTTAAAGGGCTCCCTTGAAACCATCCGTCTTGCCGCATCGGAGCTGATCGACAGCATAGACGGGCATTTTAAGGAGCTTCAAAGGGCAAGAGAAAATGAGCTTTCAGAAAAAGAAACAGAATTGCCTTTGCAGGAAGAAAAACAGGAAACAGCTTACCTGCTTGAAAACGGAAACTATCTCTATATTCAGACCTGCGAAACAGGCTATGACTATACTCTGTATCAACCGGACTTTACAGACCTTGATGGCGGACAGCTTGACAACCTTGAAATCCCCATTGAAAAAGCCCGTGATGAAATCCTAAAAATGCACGAGCTTTCAGGGCAAGGCTTAACGGAACTTTCCATAGATGATTTTGAGAAAATGCAGGAAGAAGCTTCACAGGAAAAGGATGCAAGCGTGCAGATAAGGTACTACCCAATCAATGAAGCCGCGGCAAAAAGGGCAAAGGAAATGAACAGCTTTTCAGACTACACGCCGGGAAGTGCAACCCTTGAATACAAAAGTCTTGTGAATCAGGCAGCGGAAATTGCTGAAAATCAGAAAAAAAGAGTTGATCCGTCCTTTCATGGTAAAATCGACGCTCTGCTTGATACCTACTCAAGAAAGCTTGCCGCAAATATGAATAACGGTTTTGACATCGATGCCCGCGTTCCCTCTGTACTGATTGCGGGAGGTTCCAACTTCCCTACGCGAAAAAAGGAAAAGCAAAACGCCGCCCGTGATAAGAACTACAAAGAATGGAAAGACATTCAGGGACTTCTTGAAAAAATAAGAAGCACCGGAATGGGCGGAATCAGTGCTGACGATCCGGACGCTGTAAAGAAATTAAATGCAAAGCTTGAGAAGCTGGCAAAGGAGCAGGAAACCATGAAGGCGATCAACGCCTACTACCGAAAGCATAAAAGCCTTGAGGACTGCCCGGAGCTTGACAGTGAAGCAATCCAAAAGCTAAAGGCAAGAATGGAAATCAGAGGTATTCAGGATAAGCCATATCCGACTTGGGCACTTTCCAATAACAATGCGGAAATAAGGAGAATTAAAGAGCGCATTCAAAGTCTTTCGGTAAATAAGGAAGTGCTTTATACGGGCTGGGAGTTTGCAGGAGGAAAAGCCGAAATCAATGTAAAGGATAACCGCCTGCAGCTTTTCTTTGACGATAAACCGGACGGCAAAATCAGAGATGAATTAAAGGCAAACGGTTTTCGTTGGTCGCCGAAAGCTTCTGCGTGGCAAAGACAGCTTAATTCCAATGCAATCTATGCGGCGGATGCTGTCAGCAGCATAAAGCCCCTTTCGGGAGAACGCGTAATAGAGCTTCAAAGAAATTTCAGAAAGGAAGAAAGAAAAGAAGCACAGCCGGAATATATCTATAAGGCACAGGAGGAAGTTGCTGAAAAAGATACCTTTCAGATCTATCAGCTAAAGAGAGGAGAAAATACAAGAGAGCTTCAATTTGAATCCTACGACCGCTTAAAAGAATCGGGGCAGACACTTAATCCGGATCATTATGTCAAGGTTTATGAGGCAGAGCTTACAAAAGGACTTTCTCTTGAAGATATTTACACCCGCTTTAATATTGATCATCCAAAGGATTTTTACGGACATAGCCTTTCCGTTTCCGATGTGGTCGTGCTTCATAAGGACGGAAAGGACAGCGCCCACTATGTTGACCGTTTCGGTTACAAGGATGCACCGGAATTTCTGAAACCGCAAAATTACTTAAAGCATGTGGAGGATATAGTAGAGCAAAACGACAATAATTTTGACGGGATTATCAACAATACTCCGAATGCGCCTACCGTAAGTGAGCTTGAACAAAAGATAAAGGCGGGAGAAGCTATTTCCCTTACCGAGCTTGCAAAGGCGGTTAAGGCGGAAAATCGCAACACTTCTGAACCGGAGAAAAAGCCGTCTATCAGGGAGCAGCTAAAGGAAGCAAAGAAACAGTCTGAACAGAAAAAACATAACACGAAAATAAAAAATCATGAATTGGAGGTATAGCATGAATCCTTTTACAGTTGAAGAAATGAATTTGTTAAGCATTTACAGAGGCGAAACCAAGGAGGAAGTAACGGAGAAGATTGCATTTGCACTTTCCTTTATGGATCCTGATATGCGGGAGCTTGCAAAGCGCACGGTCAAAAAGGTAAACAGCCTGTCCGATCAGGAATTTGCCGCGCTTTCCATTGATTCCGCCGATGAAATATGAGAAAATCAAAACCGCTTTCATCGAAGCAGGTAAAGCGTGTCAATCGCCTTGTAAAAAAAGAATGCTGTAACTTTGATAACGGAAACTGCATTTTACTTGATGATGGAGAAGCCTGCCCCTGTCCGCAGCTTATATCCTGTTCGCTTCTTTGCAGGTGGTTTTCCGATGCCGTGCTTCCTCTTGACAGAGAGCTTTTTGCAGAGCTTTACGCACCGGAGGAAAAACGCCGCTGCACCGTATGCGGAGCGCCATTCGCGTCAAAATCCAACAATGCGAAATATTGCCCTGATTGCAGAAAGAAAATCACAAGAAAGCAAGCGGCAGAGCGTATGAGAAAAAAGCGAAGCCTTGTTACGAAATAGAGGGTGCAAATGCCTTGTATAACCTTACTTTTTAGAAGCATTTCAGCTTATGGCAGGGATTTAACCTCAAATCCTTAAAAATAGGGTTTAACTGCGTAACGCAAGGAACAATTTCAAGAGAAAAACGGACGCGGCAGCCATGTATTTGTGGCCGCTGCGTCCGCTGTTTTTTTATGTCTGAAATTCCGTTATTCTTTTACAAGCCTGTATATCGTAAGTGGAATATACCATGCCGCAACGAGAAGCTGCCAGATAATCACAATACAGCCGATCAGTCCGCCGGCTATGATATTGACAGCAAATATTCCCACCGTTGCAGTAAAGTCATGGTTTATCGGAACCAGCCACAGAAACATTCTTCTGATACCGAAAGGAACGCCGCAAAACAGCCATACATAAAAATAGTTTGTTTCTCCGTTTTGCGTAAAGATGCTCTTTCCCCAATAAAAGAGAAATGCTGTCAGCAGAACAGGCACTATTACTTTCTTAAAAAAATCTTTCCATATTTCTCTGCGCGTCATTCTATCAGCTCCTTTTCTTCCGGGAACTGTTTTCTGTCCTCAATATTGTGTATTTCCCGTTTCTTTAGTTAGTCATATCATACCATGAATTTTACCCATCATCCAAAAGAGGAATTATTCAAGGTTCTTTTTATGCTCCTTGCCTGTATTTTCTCTTTGTAAAATCGTATCAACATTCTGTTTGATCTTCTGATATTCCTTGACTTTCTTTTTTAATTTTCCATAGTCGGAATATATGGCATCTTTCTTCTTTTGCAGATCAGAATATTCTTTCTGCAAAGTGGTAAGATTCGGAAGCTTTTTAATGCCTGCATCCTTTAACGCCTTTGTCGCAGCTTCATAAAGAATCAGGCTGCTTTCATGCTTATGCTTGTATGCTTCCTTATTCTTTGCCTTGATACATCCTCTGTAAATATCCTTTGTCTTTTGATAGGTTGAGATATTTTTTATAAGAACAGCCATATCGGATAGTTTCTTTTCCGCCTGCTTCAAGTTAGTTGCCGTCTGTTCGCTGTCGAGGACGATTTCATCTATTCGACTGATTAAATCCTCATACTGCTTAATGTTATTTTCCGTAAGGAAATTCATTGTCTTTGCAGCCTGTTTCAGATTATGGATCTTCGCCCAATGCTCATAGCCTGCCGATTGCTGCGCCTTGATATTGTTTTCAATATCAATCAGCAAGGATATTCCTTGTTCCTGTTTCGGTATCTTAACATTACGGCTTCTTATTCCTGTAATGCGTTTTTGGATTGCTTCTTCTGTATAATCAATACCGAGAGTTTTCAGCCTTGTAAATCGCTCCTGTCCGGGAGCTCTGCAGGAAACATATTTGCCGAGTTTGATTTCATATCCGGAAGCTTGCAGCTTCTCTAAAAGCTCTTCAAAATCCTTTACCTGAGGAATCAGAAGATCAACCGCTTCTTTCAGTTTCCCTTTCCAGCTTGTACCTGTCTTTGCTGTCTGATACTCAATATAGCTTTTTCCTTTTTGTCCTTTTTCCGGAGTGATGACCGACAGACCGTTTTCATAGCATAAGCGGTCGCTGATATTTCTGATTCCGTAATAGCTTCTTTTGTTGGAATTATATTTGTGATAATCCACGAAATTGACGGCACAGAAAATAATGTGATTATGGACGTGCCCTTTATCAATATGGGTGGTTAGGACATATTCGTACTGTCCTTTTGTTACGGCGTCCGCAAGCTGCTTTCCAATCTCATGGGCTTTTTCAAAACTTACCTCTCCCGGCTCAAAGGACTGTATCAGGTGATGGGCTAAATTGTTTCCTTTATCAAGTGCCTGTGAAAGCGTAAAGGCAAATTCTATATCTGCGGTTTCATAGCTGCATCCGAAAGAAGAAACGAGCATTTTGTCATCGGTTTTATCAGGGTTTTGGATATATTCAAGTGCCTTTTTTAATGTGCTTTTAATAGGCTTAATCTTTGTAACCGCCATATCTCTTTTAAGGCTCCTTTGATTTCTTCTATATCTTCCTGATACACATTTCCTGTGGCATTAGCTCTTTTTGCAATCTGATTGATGTTGACCCCGATTTTTTGGAGCTCTGCTGTCATTTTCTTTATATCGCTGTGATCGACCTGAATGATATATCCGTCTATCGCCATTTTCCGAAGGTACGCTTCCATGTTGCTTGTAGGCACCTGTTTCATTTTTTCTTCAATCAAGCTGCGTTCTTTTTCTGTAACACGAAACTTAATTTGCACATTTCTTTTCCTGTTATTCATAGGTGAATTTCCTTTCTGCGTTCATAGAGGGTTTGGGACACTTCCCAAGAGTCTACCCCAGCAG